>Ga0172381_10002238_pt1 | contig 21662 bp, 21 predicted proteins | sample Leawel6488metaG_FD_119754 | JGI IMG/M metagenome (GOLD analysis project Ga0172381, IMG submission 119754) | Leachate microbial communities from a municipal landfill in Southern Ontario, Canada - Leachate well 64-88 metaG | ecosystem: Engineered > Solid waste > Landfill > Unclassified | place...
AATAGGACCTCTTGCTACCCACACTGGTACCCTGTGCACTCTCCCCTGGGTGGTGTTGGACGAGGTGCGAGGGAGTGCAGAGTGCGCGGAGAAGAGGCCTATTCCACGGGAGGAGACTGGGGTAAGATGAGCTCCTCCTCGGGTATGGGCTCCTTGGTGTGACGTGAGCGGTAGATCTTCTGGTGGTAGTGTTTAGAGTCCTCCACCATCTGCTTCACCTTCCTGGCGAGGACTGCCTTGGTGGTGATCTTTGTGTAGCCAGCGATAGCATACTGCCGGCATATCTCTCTCAGGGATACGACACTGAGCTGCTCGTAGGACTTGTGCTCTAGCTCCTCTAGGCATGGGAGAGGTTGGTACATGGTCCATGGGACCTCTACGCGGAGTAGCCAGTCATCCTTGAGGAGGCTATAGTCTGCCCACTCCACTATCAGCTCTATAAGCTCTCTACTGTCCCGGTAGTGGTCAGATCTAGGTTTAGCACCTAGCGCGGTTGCTATCTTCAGCAGGTCGGGCCGATACATCTGGCCCAGGACTCCCCTCAGCTTCTGGTGGGGGTCGATGGCGAGTGATGGCTTCGTACTCATTTATAGGCCTCAAAAAGATAGGTTTTTCCCGGGCTACCTACGTATGCTCCGTTTCGTACCCTCCCTCCTTCTCGTCCCAGTGAAAGGGATAGCGACTGTCTAGAGCCACGGACGCCCCCATGCCTGGGGATAGGTGTACTGCTACCCCATAGGTGGAGAGCAACATGCGCTGTGCGAACTCCCGCAGACGTTTGTCCCCCCACTGACCAGGATTGAGGAGGGAGCTATTCTTCTTCCCCAACTCTCTCACCAGGGCAGTTCTATAGCGTGTAACGTAGTCTACTATCCCACTCCTCAGGCCCTTGATAGCCTCTCCATAGGGTGGAGGCTGTAGCTGCTCCCAGTGCTTAGCCTTGGTGAGGTCGAACTTCATCAGCTTCATCACTCCTTCACATAGCTCGTGTCGGATGCTCCTATCCTTGCAGTCCAACTGGGAGGTGGAAGAGGTGGAGCTCATGTTGGTGAGGATAGCGGCTCCACTAGTCTGCTTCATGGCCTCTATGCTCTCTGCTATACTCCCTTCAGCAGTGGATGCTCGTAGCCTCTTGAAGGCGGAGCGTAGCTCGGGAGTGTTGTACTTCCCTACGAACTCTGCGTTCACCTGGGAGCTCTGTAGGCCATACGCCTTTGCCAGTGCGGCTTTCGCTATCGAGTTGAGGGTACCCTGGCTCATCTGACCTCTCTGGCTACCGTTGATCTCCTCTACCTCGACTGGGGTAAGGGATTCAGCCTTTGCGATGCGCTCTGCCTCCTCCATGTTAACCTGGCCTTCAGCTAGCATCATACCCTCCTTGACAGTCGCGATAAGGTCAGCATCGGCATTACCTTGCAGTAGAAGAGTCTCTAGTAGCTCCTCATAGGCCTTCTTCCGCTCAGCAGTGTTGGCTACCTCTCTAGCCTCGTCTAAGTAGTCCATGGCTACTGCTGGGATGCAGGTGCAAGCATCAAGCAGGACTTGCGCACCACTGTCTAGGAGGAAGAGGAGGAACCAGTAGACGAAGTTGTTCCTACTCTTGATCTCCTCGATGGCGTTACTGAGCTGGGCGTAGTAGTAGTTGTCCTTCACTAGTGCCAGTTTCCCATCACTCTCTATATGGCGCTCGATACCGTCCAACCGGACCGCAAGGAGCTGCCTAACTTCTATCCTGTTCGCCTCCTGCTTCGTGGCGTATGCCTTGTCCTCCTCCACTATCCCATACATCATTTTCCTCTCCTCCATGGTCACGAGTCGGCCACGGCTGTTGGTGAGGGCACGCATGTAGGTGCTCTCTAGGCAGCTCTCTATCCAGGCAGCAGAGGGCTCCTCGTCATATACCATGTAGTGATCCGAGAAGGAGAGGTAGTAGAGATGAGCATCCTCCTTGGGATCTGGCTTGCAGTCACGCACTCGTCCTAGCATCTGTAGGCAGTCGAGGAACCCACAGCTGGTCTCAACGAAGTAGCCGAAGATAGCCTCGAAGTGGGGAACCTCGAACGAACAGCCGATAGTGATGGTGGGGCTATACATGAGGACGTCGAGATCAGCCCACGCTTTATTGGGATCCTCTAGTTCCTTGCGCAGTTCCTGGCCGGTCTCACTAGTGTAGGCCTTGATCTTTTTCTCGGGGAGCTTCTCCGTAGCCACTTGTACCTCCAGTAGCTTCCTCACCCTCTTGATGAACTTGAGGGAGTTGCTACAGAGGACGAAGGGCATGCCCTTGCGTAGGTACTCCTGCATGATGGCTATTTGCTTCAGCTTAGGCATGACGTTGTACTGCCTATTCTCGGCGGACGGATAGTCGTTCACTACGCTGACGGTAGTGGCTGGATCTCGCATGCGCTTGGATAGGTTAACTGTGCGAGCTCCGAGGAAGGCGTCCATCATCACCACCTTCTTCGAGTACTTTACCAGTGCTTCGAAGACCTCCCAGCATCTATGGATGGTGCCACTACTCAGCATAGTATCGTGGGAGAACTGCTGGATGAGCCCCTCTATCTCATCCAGGATGAGGAGGTCAGGCCATACCGCCTTGCCATCCTTCCCCTGACGGAATACGAGCCGGTGAAGGGACTCGATCTGGACTACTAGATGCTTGTGTCGCTCGAGGAGGATGCTCTTCTCCTTGATGTCCAGGTAGTTGTTATACTTCTCCTTACCATAGCGCACGGCCAACCCCTTGTCGTACGCGACTCGACATCCAAGGATGACCACTGTCTCCGGGCTCTTCTTCTCGCAGTAGTTGATCATAGCCTTGGTCTTGGCCGTGCCCATCGGAGAGCGCACGATGAGGGTATCGCACTTGTCTAGGTACTCCATGCAGAGGTTGAGGCTCAGCTCCTTCTCCTTGATGTGAACTGGGTTGGGGAGATCGATAGGCGCCAGGGTCTGCGTGCGACTACTCCAGTCGAATGCCTCCTTCGCATCCAGATACCACTGGGGATAGTCTAGCTTGCCTATCTCCATGAACTTTACCTTGGTCCTAGTATCTGGGTGGGCATCATAGCGGGGGCAGAAGGCCCTGATCTTCTTTCCGAGGAGTGCCACGATCAAGCCATGGCTACCCACGTTACCGTGCCGTACATTGCAGAAGGGGCACACCGTGGTGATGTTGCCAGGGTAGACGAAGAGGTTACCTCGTCGCTCGCACCGATTGATCTCATACAGGTCGTGAAAGGTGGCAGCTACGCACTTGCTAATCTTCTCCTCTATGAAGCCGCCGCTTACTCTCCCAGAGTAGGCAGACGCTGGAGGGGCGAGTGCCGGAAGAGCTACCGAGGTGGGGAGGATATGCTGGATGATAGTATCGGTGAAGGAGTGCGCACTTAGTACCTTCTTTGTGCGAGCTACCTGGCCCCACTTGTGACAGCCGGCTATGCGGAGGGATGCGTTAGGATGCTTGAGTGGAGCAGAGTCGAGGAAGCTCCCCACTGTCTTGTCCCTAGAGACGAGTGCGTAGTACACGGTCATCGCGAAGTACTTCCTCTCCTGGTAGTTGAGCTCGTGGTACCCAGTGACGAGGACGTGCCTGGAGAACTTTTTCTCGTTACTCGAGTCGCAGATGACGAGGTTCTCCTCGCCTAGGCTGAGGCTATAGATCTTCCTAAACTCGGTCTTGAGTACCTCGAGGAAGGTGGTGAAGAGGGCCACTCTTGCCTCGTCGCCCTTCATGCCAAAGAGGAGGGAGCCTTTTACCTTAGTGGCAGCGTCTATCTTCTCCTGCTCTGCATCTATGTCGAAGAAGAGCTTCTGAGGTCGCTCCGGCATCACCATCTCGTGGAACATCCTATGCCCAACTGGTAGCGCCTCTAGCCACTCCTGGAACTGGGTGACTGACTGGAAATAGCCGTAGGTAGGGTAGCGGAAGCCCTCCACACCATCAGGGTGTGCCTCGTCCTTGTTCTCTCTCCTCACTACGAAGTAATCAGGCTCGAATGCCTCACACGCTACAGAGCTACGAAACTCTGCCTCAGCTGCATGGAGCTCGGCATCTCGGGTGTGGTACCAGTGTTTCTCGCAGTAGTCAAGGGGCAGCCACTGCTTCTCTCCATATAGGGTGTATAGCTTATGTATCTCCTCGTCCTCCTTGGTAGGGGCAAGCGCTACGAGGGGATTACCTAGCCAGTCGGATGTGAAGGATGAAGGCAGCATGTGGCGGGCACGATCGCTCGCGTAGTGCATGCGGAAGTCGGCATCCTGCTTCGACTCCTTATAGGTCAACCGCTTCACCTGTTCGGCATAGTCGGACAGGTGCTTCGCAGCATTAGCTCTGGCTACTTCCCCCTTCTCGAGCTTCATCTTCAGCTCGGCTAGTAGTCTACCCATCTCTCCGGGAAGTGACGGCCACTTGCCATCCTCCTTCCGGGAGGTGACGGCGGGATAGAGGTGACCATACCAGTGTGGATAAGAGGTCGAAGGTGTTGCGAAGCAGGTCGATAGTGGTAGTGCGGGTGCGGACGCCATCACGTTTAGACTCCAGGAAAACACGCCATTCCTCCTCCAAAAAAGAAACCTAATTCTGGGGAAGCAGTAGTCGCGCTAAGATAGCAGTCACATGTGCAGGACCTTGCTCCTAGCACCATAGCTTATGGTGAACGGCTTCGTTGGGACTGCCGTGAAGAGGTGCCCGTGCACTCCATTCAGGGAGTCGAAGAAGAGGCACTGGAACTTCACTGCGAGGAGCTTGCATATCATGTCGTACGCAGCCTGACCAGTGTATGCCTTACCCTGGTAGTGGAGAGGGGGGATCATGCTCGTTACTAGCTTTGAGTCTGCTCTAGAGGTGAAGAGGTACTCCTTATCGGTCTGGGACCTCATGCCAGGGGGGATAGTCCGGTTGGGGGTCTGTATGCTGAAGATGACGCTAATGGCGTAGTGGCGGAGGTTGCTCAGCCACCCACCCCAGAAGGTACTATCCTTATAGAAGTCCATGCACAGGCAGTCGTCGAAGATGAGGAGCATGGGAGGTATGGGCTCTCCCTTCTCCCTACAGGTTTCCGCTACTACCTCCTGTAGGCGTATGATCTTCTTGATCTGGGTGACATGGCCATCCTCCCCCAACTGGACAGGAGCATTCAGCTGGATGATGAAGGGTTCGTTCCATAGGTAGTTCTGGCTCACTGCTATGGTGCCACAGAAGGCCCAGATGGCATTGAACTTGTGGTGGTTGTCGTGGACTAGCCTCTCGATGAGGGTAGTCTTGCCACTCCTGGACTGGCCCAATATGACTACCTTGTCTCCAACATCAAGGGTGGCGGGGTTTACTCCCTTGGTGTCCACTACGAGTGGCACTGAGCTCACTGATGAAGCGACCGTGGGGAGTTCGTCGTCGTCGTCTTGGTAGGCTTCCTTCATGGTAGGATGAGGGTGGGTATGTTTAGAGCACAAAAAGAGTTCGGATATTCTACCCCAGCTGGGCTACGATGGAGGTGACTGCAGAGTAGAGGTTGTGCTGGGGGTACTTCTCAGCCATCTGCGCGAAGAACTTGATGAGCACCGCCTGGTCGGATCCACCTAGCGCCTGACGTCCATTGCTCAGCAGCGTGCCGAAGTTGTCTTCGTCTAGGATGTGGGTAAAGAGCGCCACTGCCTTCTCCTCGGTGGGAGAGGCAAGGATTCGTTTCACGTAACCTTTGGTGTCCCACGGTATGAGCTTGGATAGGATAGTCCCAACGGTCACACCTACCGCTATAGGCGCAGACTTGGGTTGGAGCGGTTTCGGTGGAGGCGTAGGAGAGTAGTAAACATGTTGCTGTTGCTGGGTACCTGATACCCAGGAGACAGGGTTGACGTAGCCATAGGCTGCCTTGCCAATGTTCTGAGCGTAGTTCCACATTCTTTTCTACCCCCCAAAAAGATCCTACCTCGTCTCCTGAACCAACATGACTACGTGCCCGTTCAAGATACGCAAGCGGGACTCGCAAGAGCTAACCCCATGCGACAAGAAGCCCAACTACGTCGTCACTGTCGAAGGGTTCCCACCCTTTAGGGCATGCGTCATCCACAGCACCAAGTATAAGAAGGCGGGTGCACAGGTTGTCTATAAGGCACTTGAGCGGGGAGTGGCCGATAGCATACCTCAGTGCGACGATCCGCCACCAGTACCACGTCCACGTACCGAGGAGGAGGAAGAGGCTCCAGCGCCTACATCTGCAGCTACATCTGTAGCTACAGCTGTGTCTACGACTACTCCGCCACTCTCCATCGGGCTCAACTTCACGTTGCCCACGCCGGAGGTAGATGTGCGTACACGGTCAAGAGTAAAGAAGGCAGTGGGGAAGTCAGCAACCGCGGAGGGGCCAGCAGCATCAAAGGTGGCACCTGCCACACCATCAGGTCCGCCTCCAGTGATGCTGAACAATAGGGTGGAGGTAATGGACAAGCTACTTCATCCTATCTACTCGAACATGTTCGCAGCTGCCTGCAACATGCGCGTGAGGCAGAAAGCTAGCACTAGGTACTCCAAGGCAGATACCCAGAAGGTGCTCTCGCTAGGCTCCCTGAAGGAGGACGACATGGAGAGAGCTATCATACAGGGTAAGGCAGCGAGGAAGGCCGTAGCTGGAGAGAAAGCACTAGAGGAGCTAGAGATGGGTGGACCTCCACCACCAAAGAAGGGACCCCCACCAGCGAAGAGGAAGGGGCTACCTGCGCCTGCTACACCTGTGGCACCACCCATGATACCACCAACTATGATGGCACCTCCTCCACCCATGATGCCCATGATGAACATGATGCCACAGATGGTAGTGCCTACATACTATGCTCCCACTCCTGCACGCAGCATCATCGATGCACCAGCACCTCCCATCATAGTAGGGCCTAGTGGCATGCAGCTTCCGCCAGAGGGGGAGCCTATACCACAGCAACAGCATGCACCAATAGCCCAGCCTCCACAGGGAGAGGGAGGGATGGTAGCAGATGCTAATGGGGTACTCCGTTTCCAGGGAGGAGTGCAGGCTGATGGTAGCGCACCTGACATCCAGCCTCGGCAACCAGAGAGACTAACCGGTAATGCCCTTCTCATGGCCGCGCGGCAGAACCGCAAGGGCATACTAGGGTGCCTTACTGTCGTCGAGAGCGTGGTTGGCGCACTTGGTTTCCCAGGAGCGATAGGCACCACCGACCGCCTAGCGCGCGACCCTTCCTTCACCCAGTGCATTATGGAGCTACTAGACCCTACTCCAGAGGCTGATGGGGGTACTAGTAATGGGGCATTCTCCTTCCTAGATATCCATGAGGGTGACCATGGCGTAATGAAGACGCTGAAGCTCTACATAGGCCACCTAGCTAACAATGCTCTCAACTATGGGACAGGAAAGGCCGTGGTGGCCCTCGCTCCATCAGTGCTGAAGAACGCCCAGGCTAGTCTGGGTTCCCCATCTCCATCACCTGCAACTCCACCCGGTAGTGGTGACTCGGAGACCAACGAGGGGTCACCTCCCGACGCGGCTAACGAGATGCTACCAAGAGAGGAGGCTTCAGGTGATGGAGATCCACCTATACCTATGCCAATGGGTGGTCAGATGTTTATGATTCCATTCGCCCCCTCCTCTTACCTAGTGGTGCCTACTGGTAGTGCACCCGTTGACCCACTCCACAAAAAGGATGAGCCCACTGCTGTGACTCCTATTAGCGCTGCAGATCATAGTAGCCTATTGGAGGCCGACTAGACTATGCCAAGGACTTGGGATTCTAGCGAACTCCTGATAGGAGTCGCTGTAGTTATAGACTGTAGGAGAGCCTGGTGGGTTGAAGGTCCCACCCACTCCAAGAGGATAGGCAGCTACGCTTTTTGGGAAGAAGTACATCTCCATTAGGTACTTGCGAGCAGCGCGTATATCTCTCAGGATCTCGGCATACTCGCTATCGGTAGGACCCTTGCCCTCGTGGACAGTAAACCTCCAGGGAATCTTGTCTAGCATCCCATGCAGCTGGGTATTCATGGGCACGTATAGTTGACGACCGTCGAGTTGCGCTATCTCGTCTAGCAGCGCTACCGCTGTGGAGGAGTGCTTGAAGCAGCAGTAGCGACAGTTGAGGGCCTTAGTAGCTATGTGCTCCTCTATCAGGAGGAGCTGCTTGAACACTCTGTAGTAGTTGCTCTTCGGGTCGTTGATGTTGACGGAGCCTACCATTGCGGCTACCTCCTTGCTAGAGTCGGCTACGACTAGGGATTTGGGTTGTTCCATGGCTAGATTCGTCTACTTTTAGCGCCCACAAAAGAGCTAGGATGTCTGCCGCAATACGTCTCGTACCCTCCGTTAACACTCCAGGTGCTGCCGACCAGGATATGGTCAACCGTTCCAGCGACCCTACCCCTAAGGACCAGTCTACTGGTACCACTATGGCCGACTGGCTCATGAGCTGGGCCCCTACCGCTACCCGTGCCCTCGCTAGTAGCGCAGTCTATGTAGGTGCCAACTATGGCAAGCACAAGCTGATGAAGAGCGGGAAGAAGGACCCCGCTGCTATCAAGAGCATGAGCGCTGGGAAGATCATCAAGCAGGGAGGTATCCAGGCTGGTGCCTCTGCTCTCTCTGGTGTTACCTATCAGAGCATCGCTCCCTACATCCCAGACAAGGTTGCTGCTTACACGACCGCGTGGACAGCTACGAAGCCACTCCTCACTGGCGCGTACAAGACACTAGGCACGATGGTCCTCAGTGGTGTGCCCTCCTTCTGGAATGGTGTAACGGACTACATGCTGTCAGCTGGCGCCGACTATGCCGTCGATTGGGCATACCCCATTAGCTAGACCCTATCAAGAGTTTGTAGCACTAAGCTACTAGGTCCTACCGGAGCTTGTGGCTACCAGGGTGCAGTATCCCTACTAGAAAGAGGACCTTTTTTTGCTGCCCAAAGTCAACGAGATGCAGACTCTACGCGCACAGCCGGATTACATGCACATCATAGAAGGGACCCTCCAGACTCAGCGCCGGATGATAGAGCAAGCACGGGCAGCCAATGGGTTTGTATCAATGCCACAGTTGGCGGCGGATGAGTCATTCAAGCTCCCCGACGCATTCTCTGCGCCTGCTCGCGACTACGGGCGCTACCAACCACCTGGCCCACAAGACGACGCACAGGGTCTTACGAGGGTTGGAGGCTATCCTACTGATCCGCCCGCCAGACTCAAGGGTAAAAATGGCGACAAGGTGTCTGCCGTCCTCGCCGCACTGAAGAACGAGAGCTGGAACAACCTCATGATGAGTACCCTCACAGCTGTAGGCTATACGGGTATCTCCTATGGTGCCGATGCCTTTCTCACTCCTACTCCGAAGGCAGTGGAAGCTGCCGAGAAGAAGGTGGAGGTAGCGGAGAAGGCACTGGAGAAGGCGGACGAGAAGAAGGTGGAAGCCGCCGAGAGAAAGGTGGAGGTAGCGGAGAAGAGCCTCGAGAAGGTACTGATGAAGACTAGTGGCAAGTCGCTCGTCCCCTCGAAGAAGGGCGGTATAGCCGCCAATGGTATCTCCCAGTTGGGTATCTCCATGGGTGTACGCACCCTCGCCACATGTGCTTCAGCTAGTAGCACTACCTTCCAGAAGAACGTCAAGTACATCACCCCACTAGTGAGCGGTGGCCTTCGCGGCGTAGTGGACTACTATGTCCTGGGAAAGAGCATCGGGCGCACCGCTACCGACAGTATGGTGGTAGCTGGCCTCGAGTACCTCTCCACGCAGGTAGTGATGGGCTATAACTAGGCCAGCAGAATCGGTATCTTTTTCGGGGCTCTAAACAAGAATGGAAGCAGCCAGCGTAAGCAGCACGTTACTAGAGATCAAGGCACACCTGGAGCGACTGGGGGTGCTAGTCCAATTCCTTCACTCAGCGAGGAGCAACGCAGAGGCTAGGAGGGCCAAGAAAGATGCGCTTCCTCTCTGGGTAGTTACTCAAGATTACCACCACGAGAAGTCGCACCGTAATAGATCCGATGTCGTAGGAGTCTTTAGATCGTGCAAGGCAGCCCGAACGCACGTTCATGGGCTACTTGTAGAGGCCCTCAAGGACGCTAGCGAGGATGACGTGGCTGGCCTAAAGGCTGAAATAGCCGACCTAGAGAAGAGCATGTCGTCTGGAGAAGTCGGCGATGGGTGCTATAGGGTCAGCGCGTTTGGCTCCTCTTACGAGGAAACGATCCTACACATAGAGGCTAGCCCACTTAGATAGCTCCATCACCTAGCCAAAAAGGAAAGTCTTTTTGTGCGCGCTACACCCGCCACCGCTTACTCCTGGATGCACTTGCCATCGGGGAAGAAGGTTAGGGTATGCACCTCGTCAGTATGCATCACAGGGATGAAGGAGACCGCAGCAGCTGCTGTTGGAACAGTGCCCATAATGAACCGGAACGTCTCGTTACCCTGGAGAGCGTAGAAGCCACGGATTGCACCCTTGTCCTTAGCATCATCGAGGTTATCGCAGGGAACCCACGAGTAGAGCTTGAAGAAGTCGTTCACCCGCGCATCCTGACTGCCGTAGGCATATGGGATGATCTCGTCCTGCATCTGAGCATCGGTGATCGAGGTGAACCCCAGAATGGAGTTGTTGCTCGAGTCACGGAGTTCGATGGACGCGAAGGGAAGTGGGTGAATGAAGTAGTCGGCAGTTGCAACACCATTCGGCTCCAGAGAGAATTGGGCAGCAACCACATCTGCACGCTGCGACACCGTTGCCTGGTACGTTGTTCCAGCGACCACAACACCGGCAGTGCCATGCATGCCGCCAGTGTTCTGCCACACGTGTCGGATGGAGATAGGGTGCGACAGCGTCATCGCCTGCAGATCCTTCAGATCAACATCCGAGAGGCGCTTGTACGTCGACCACAGCGTCATCGCTCCAACTGTCAGGTTGCCGATAGCACCAGTGCTTACGGTAGCCGAACCAGACTCAGTGTTGCTACAGAAGATGGAGCTGTCAGTCTTGAACTTCACCTCGATCTCAACTACAGAATTAGGGAAGCGCGCGGGGAACATCTGCTTCCAGTTGCCGATGAACTGGTAGAGGGGAAGCTTCAGCAGCACTGACGCAGCGCTAGCTGCCGGGATGAGGATGGTTGACTCATCGATGTCCAGGTTGAAGCCACAGCGCCGGAACACATTATCCAGCTTGTGCTCGTTGTGATGGAGCAGAATGCTGTGCCACAACTTGCCACCAGAGATCTTGCTCTTCACGTCACTATTGACCAGGAGGCTAACGTAGTCGATCTGGAGAGGAGTGGGTGCCATGTGCAACGCACCACCCAACACGAAGGGTGTAGTGATGGCGTTACGGATGATGACCTCGTGCGCTGCACCAGTGCATCCCTGCGCTTCAGCGCTGATCTTGACGCCTCGATCCTGAACGTTGGCTGTCAGCGTGATGGCAGCTGGAGTGGAGAGTGGACCACCACCTCCGGTCAGGGGACGTATGATATTTGGGTCTAACGCAGAGATAGCAGCCGCCACGTTGGCCGCGGTAGTAGCCACTGGAAGGGGCTTTGTGAACAGATGGTAGTCAGGCAGACCCCACACGACATCGCCCGTCACAGCACCAACTGCGATAATACCTGTCGTCGTATCGATTGGGGTGAAGGTTCGCACCTGGGCTGTTTCGGCACCAACGGCTGCGCTATTTGTCAGAGTCCATTCCAACCAGAGATCCTTCACTGGGCCCATCTTGTTGGTCAGGCGGGCCCTCAAGATGCTACTCCCCGAGTACATCGCGCCAGAGGGGGTAACCTGCGTGCTGATCTGGTCTGTATAGTTCACTGTCGCCTCGTTGACTGCCGAGTTGATGGGCAGGAAGTGCTCACTGTTGGGGATGATATGCCCAGTGGCAGTACGAGAGCTGATGCCCACCAACTGGATATCGCCGTCACTGGCGAAGGTGCTGAACTTGCGGTTGAGTATGCTAGCCATAGCTTGAGTTTAGGCACGCCAAAAACTAGCCCTTTCTCCTGGAAGAAGAACCTATCGGCACCCTCTCTAGTGTAAGCTTTCTGGTGAACGGAAACTTTTCCTCCTCCCCAAATACTACCCATGGCGAAGAGCGCACCAAGCAATATCGGAGACCCCGAAATGTACCTCATACTCAATGTAGCGGCCGTTAGCCGCCTCTCTGGCCTTCCCCCAGTCATGACGCAAGCAGCAGCTGCCCAGAAGTATAGGGATGTTCTCTCAGCGGCCCAGAGAACCGTCTTCGGCAAAGCCCTCTCTGCGTACATGGCTGACTACGATCTGGAGATGGCGAAGTATTCGGTCGCTACGAAGTCTTCCAACCCAGAGGATTGGGACCGTCTAGCTAGGACTCCACCCCCAGACGTGGAGTACATCCCCCTTAGCCTATGGCCAAACCTGTCTGGCGTTCAGACTACGAAGTACCGTAAGCTGAAGAAGAACCTAGACGACAACCTCCAGACGGTGAAGACTGCCCAGAAGTGGGAGGACTTCGGCCAGGGCATATGGGGCACTGTGGAGGATCTGGGCAAGGGCATAAAGGATACTCTGGGCATCTTCAAGTACCTGCCCTACATCGTCATCGGTGGAGGCATCCTAGCCACGGTAGCTGTGCTAAAGAAGTAGGCGGACTACTGCAGCTCTTTTTGCTACCTCCAAATGAAGAACGTCCAGTCTGTGCTGTTCTTGCGCTCCACCTTCTCGATAGCCAGGGCCAGATCCTGGCTGAAGGTACATGGCTACAAGTATGGGGGTAAGGTAGACACTACCCTTAGGTTCTACCGCTTCCGTCAGCTTCCTCCCTCTACCTACAGGAAGTACCGCATCCAAAAAGCAGGGGATGGCGTACGCTTCGTGCTAGGCTACAACGAGTGATCTGCTTCTACGTAGCAACCACCACAGGACTACTTTTTGTGGTAGTACCCTAACTATAAGCAGGACCAAGAACCCCTTCCAGGTCTTGGGGCGTTGTCGAGCGACAGGGAGTACACAGCAGAGTAGGGTAGCTACGCCTAGCAGCACTAGTAGGAGGATGAGCATCTTCTTTGTGCACCCCAAAAAGTAGGGGATGCATGGCTAGTCCATGTCCTGGCAAGAGCTGCTAGTCACCGATGCCTCGCTGTCACTGCTCGACTGTTGTGAATGCCGTGGCTTGTAGGAATGCCGTCGCCTACGATGGGAGGTCTCCTCTATAAGGGTCCCATCTATCCAGCAGAAGGGACAGTAGAAGCGGATGCCATCGTGGCTAATCTCCTCGTAGTCCGTGCAGAACCCGCCAGTAGACTTAGCACAGTGGAAGTCCTTGTCGCACACGCAACATCGATGCTCCATCCTCTTTAGGAGGAGCCAAAAAGTTGCCGTTAGTCTACCACGGGAGCTAGTAGCTACTACGATTTCTCGATCATGACCAGCATGGAGGAGGGGTTCTGTTGCTTCTCCTTGGAGGACGTAGTGGCCGTGGTAGTAGTGGTAGGAGCTAGTGGAGCTGGTATAAGCGAGGTAGTGGCTGGAGCAGTGGTAGTGGCAGTAGCAGTAGTGGCGACGCTTGGTTCGTTCTCCGACTTCTTCAGATACACGGAGAGAGTGGTCATCACGATGGCCTGGGTGATGAGGGTGATAGCGAGCTCGCTGATGCCAACGATGAGGAACCATACCCCAACACCAAACTGACCCAGGATGATGACGAGGCAGGTGTAGATGACGCAGTTGTAGTAGAAGGTACTGGTGACGCTGTCACTAGGGTCATCTGCGAACTTCTTGAAGAAGTTCGTCACCGCTACGATGTCTGCACCGAACCCAATGAGGATGACCGCGAGCTCCGGGTAGATCAGCATGTACCTCAGGACGCTGCCTGTAGCGAAGGAGGCGATGCTCAAGAGGCAGGCGAGTACACAGATGAAGCAGCTTGCTACCTGACGAGATGTGGTTGCCATTTAGGGGTAGGAAAAAAGAGGGAGTTGTAGGTCTACTTCTTCGCCGAATATCATTTGGTTAGGCGAGTTTGTACTTCATGGTGTGCCCATGGATGAGCCCGTTGTTGCCGGCGTTACTGGAGAAGTTGGAGTAGACCACGTTGGCACCACTTACCTGCTTGCGGTAGATCGTGACTACACCTGTGGTCCTGACTAGCAAGTAGGCATCCATGTGGGTACCGTTATCCTGGCAGTACACTGTCTCGCTATGATCCGCAGCAGGCCGTATCCCAGCTGGTAACTCTGTGCCAGTGTTGTCGATGACGCCTGCAGAAGAGGCACCCGCTCCGATGAACGAGGGGAAGTCTATGGTCACACAGCCGTTAGCTACGCGGTACGCTAGTGTGGAGGCTGTGTTGTTGATTGCTCCTCTCCAGGTTACGTCGTGGGTAGACCATGCGCCATCGACGTACGTCTTCACTGCCCTCTCCGTTGGCAGCGCACTGTCACTATTCCCTGCTAGTGTTCCATCGATGGAGAACTCGCTCACGAGGTTGGTTAAGGTGATGCTTGCTGCACCAGTGATAGCATTGGCGTCATCGATAACGACGCCCGTGTCCTGGAGGCCAGTCGTTCCATTCCAACGCACTACGTGGTGGTCTGTACCGGCGGATGTGGCATCAGCACTCTTTACCAGGTTACCAGTAGCATCTATCTTCGCCAACCCTACTGCGCCATCTCTCCACGCTTCATCCATCCACTGCTGGGAGTAGAAGTACCCCTTCGCACTGTGAGAAGCCCCGCCCGGCACGCCGATCTGGACGTAGTAGTCGGTAGCTACCTGGGCAGACTTCCCTATGCAGATAGCCTGTGAAAGTGCTCCAGAGGACGATCGGCCTGTATTATACCCAATGCAGACATTATCGCTACCACTAGTGGTATTGACCCCAGACGTCAAGCCGCAGAAGGTGTTTTGGGTACCAGTGGTAATAGTGTAGCCAGAGCGGAAGCCCATAAATATGTTCCCTGCACCAGCGGCACCTGTGAGTACTGCTCCAGCATCAACTCCGATGGCGACATTGTCATCGCCTGGTGTACTAGCGAGTGCTCCACGCCCAATCGCGATGTTCTCCGCATCGCCGCCTGCGAGGAGCGCATGGTACCCTATGCCGATGCTGAAGAGTGAACCAGCATCCCCTCCCTTGACAGCATCCTCTCCGATAGCAACGACGTTAAGAGACTCGGCTCCATATCCCACCGTTGATAGCGCGTCACGTCCCATCCTAATCGAGCCGCCTGCAGTGATGCTCATATAGAGTGCACGCGTGCTATCGCACTGGATGTCCAACAGCCCAGTGGTCGGAAGGAAGTTCATCATGGCAGTGGTATCATCGATGGAGACCAGCGAGTCCTGGATGCTACCAGTGCCGTTATACCGAGCAATGTGGTTATCCGTACCAGCTCCCACACTACCTCCGATCTTGCCATCGACGTATGCCTTGGTACTCTGCTGGGTAGGAACTGCAGTAGCCGAGTTGGACACCATCGTGTCCTCGTCTAGGATACCGTTGATCTGCGTAGTGGCGCCTATCCTCAGACCAGCCAACCCAGACAGGACATTGCCCACATCACACACGAGACCGGAGGTAGTCATCAAGTGGGGTGACGTTCCATTGAACTTAGGAATGCCCCCATCCACTATGGCTACCACTGAGACGTTGGCTAGGTAGTTGGAGCCTTGCATGAGCTTATTCGCATCGCCCGAGTTCAGCCATAGAGTGTTGGCTGCTACACCTCCAGGATTGGCTGCAACGGGGTCCAGCTCCAAGCCAGTGGGATCGATGAGCCCGTCTACCGTCAGCTTACCGGTGATGTGGGGAGAGGCAAAGTGAGGTGATGATGTGCTAGATAGGTCTTGATCAAGGGTGCAGTCAGCAGTAACTGCGAGGTCGGTGGTGCCAGACGTCACCTTGAACTGGTTGGCTGCTGGCAAGGTCACCTGGCAGTCCACCTCCTCCAGGTTGGTAAGCGAGGAGTTCACGCGCATCAAGCTCGATGCAGTAGTGTACGCTACAGCCCCTACGATCACTGGGTCGACAGCTGGGGCAGCTGGCATAGATGGCAACACTAGAGCAGAAGCCACGATCCAGGTGATAGAGAGTGCCTTAAACCCGCATGACGCACCAGCAAGCCCAGCGAATAGTCCTCCTGGCTCGCCATTATAGAAGCGTAACCCCTCGCCTACTACCAAACACCCTGTCGTCTTCACGTTCAGGTTCACGCACTTGATCACGTAGTAGGGCGCAACTGTCTGGGGTCTCATCCAGATGGGTATTGCTGCTACGAACACGTACCCGGTGGAAGCGATGAGGGTGCTTGGGTATATCTGCTCATCTATCATGATGGTCATCTGGTTGCCACTCTTGTACCACCTGACAGCCACGTTGTAGCTCGGCGTCGCCCAGCAGCCGCAGCTGAACGTCATCGTCTCGGTGCCCGTCGTATACTCGCCCATATCCTCTAGGTTCCCATTCTTCCATAGCCGGGTGTTCGCTTCGTAGATGAGCAGCTCCTTATCCTTCACATCCTCGATCTGGACGTCGTTAGCAACCTCGTCGATCGTCCCTGTACGCTCATTGGCCACGTTATGGCCACGGAATTGCTTCAGCCCACTAGTAGACATTTACCCTGCAGAAAAAGCCCCTTTTACCACCCCTAAAGCACTATCAACACCATGGAGGATACTGGTAAGAAGGAAGCGCAGACTATTGCCGCACCACTCGTGGATGCTCTCTCGCAGATCTTCCACTCAAGCAACAAGCTCAACAACGGCCTCAATGCCATCGAGGAGAGAATAGGCAAGCTAGAACAGGAGCAGAAGGAGACCAGCGTCGGAGAGAAGAAGACCATCTCCATCATCGGGGACATCGGTAGCGAGCTAGGCCTTGTTGAAGAGGATACCACTATGCTGGACACCAAGCTCAATGCTACCATCGCTATCGCACGTGGAGTCCTGGATGACCTCTCCAAGCGACTGGCTCAGATGAGCGTCGACCTTGGTAGCCAGGTAACGTCTGTTAAGTTCCACAGGCTCAAGAAGGACTAAGCCCACCCAGAAAGTGCCTTTTTTGGCCACTCAAATGGAGACACTTACCTGGTTACCCGCCCCAGATGCCCCCAAGAAGGGAAGCGCTAAGAAGGGTCCCTCTAGAGGGGGCTTTCTAGTGAAGCGAGGGAAGGCTGGCACCAAGGCTGGTCCTGTCCTCGTTGCTATGACACCACCTGTACCCCTGCCTACACCTACTCCCAAGAAGGCTGCGCCCGCCAAGAAGAAGGCCTCTTCCAGCAAGCTTACTGATCGAGAGCAGGCCATCATCGACTACGCTAGGAAGAAGGGGTCCAACATCAACTCCAAGGCAGCTAAGCTCTATGGCCGGATGACGAGCTGGGTCTCCATCACCAACAAGATAGACAAGGATATCGCCATCACCAAGGCAGTCGTCTCGAGGAAGAACGCAGCTATCCCCTTCAAGCTCACCCAGCTGACTACCTCCAAGAAGAAGTAATGCCCTTCCGGAATGGAAACCTTTCCGGGCCATCAAAGGAGATGGCAACCAAGCCTAGCAAGACAACCAAGTCCTACATCAGCAAGGTCGCGCACGACAACGACGTGCGTATTACGAAGCAAGCGAAGTCCCTCTACGCCCAGCTCCCAGATAAGGCAGCGGTCGACGACATGATCTCCCATGCTAGTCAGCTAGTGAAGAGCATGAAGAAGAAGGTCATCACCGAGCAGCTAGCCAAGGTGGAGATGCGTCACTATAGTAAAGGTAAGGAGCACTAGTAGATGTATGCTCCTGGCAGAGTCCAGAGGGCATCTATTGCCTAGCGCAAAGGAGACCTTTTTGCACTACCTAAACATGCATACCAGCAACGAGTCCAACTGTCACGAGGAGCCCATCAGTGTCATCCTCAACTCTGCCGACCGTACACCCGGCAGTACCTTCTCCGAAGGCACCATCATCCTGAAGCGGCCCATCCGAGGGTGTAGGAAGCTAGCTATCATCAGCTCGGTTATCCCCAACACAGCCTATACCCTGAACGGGGTTACCTTCACCTGGACGGAGCTGACTGGCCCAACCACTCTCTCCTTCACCATCACCGGTAGCTACACGGCCACCGCACTGGCGCTCTATCTCCAGCAGCAGATGATCGCTGTCAGCTTAGCCAGTGGTAACACTTGGACGTACGTGGTCACCTACAACGTCAGCACTGGGAAGATGCTCTTCCGGGAGACCACACCCAATAGCTTCAAGATAGACGCGAATGCCGCAGGGTTCCCCGTCTACAGGTTTGGCTTCGGCACTACCTCCACTGGTGCGGCTACTGCCTATGCTGCTAGCATCACTAGTCCCTACATCCTCGATCTCTCTCCTCCGAAGTACGCCATCGTAACCCTGAGTGGAGTTACGCAGGGAGGACAGGTCATCACCGGTGGCGACCGGGAGATAAGTGGCCACTTCGTGCTTCCCATGGGTACCAACTCCTTCGAGCTCTCCGACTACTTCCAGAAGTCGATGTACGACAGCTGGGTACGCATCACCAAGAACGAGCCCCTCGTCTACTTCCACTACCACATCTTCGATGCCGAGACCAAGGTCCTGATGCCGCTCCAGTCGAACTGGTCCATCCAGCTCCGAGCCGAGTAAAGGTTGGGGAGCAGAACGTCATCTTTTTGGGGACCCTAAAGCAGCATGGAGATCGTTACGCTAAGTGGCACCGAGGCGTGTAAGCCAGTGGTCAAGAAAGTTTGGTGTGATGGGCGATGACCAAGGTACCGCGGTCGACACCTATGTGGTGGCCTGATGACGATACAAGCATCTTCCTCTCCCGCCACATCGAGGACAACATCTACGTCAAGATCCTCATGCGGAAGGGTCTCCCTCCGGAGATAGCCTGCAAGATAGTGCTTCCACTAGTACTACTGAAGAGGCACTACGTCCTGCCCCATCAGTTTCCCCAGGAGAAGAGGAGTCGGCTGCCACTCTACAAGCGTCTATCTAACCAACCGTTCTGTGCGCAGCCATTCGTCGCTCTCTATGGTAGACATGCAAGATGCATATGCATTACCCCATACAGCGGAGGCGGATTCATCCTTCACCATCCCAAGTGCACGGCTTCTGAGGACTGGCCATACGTAGACCCAGGGCCTAAGCCATACGTAGACCCACGGCCTGGCAACGTTGACTACGGTAGGCTTGGGTGTGCGGTATGCGAGAGCCCACAGTGCAAGTGGGAGCTGTACTACGACTACAATGAACAGAGCAAGGGAGAGACCTGGCTGGCCGAGCGGAATGAGAGGCTCAGGAAGATGTCCAAGTATCTCTTCAGGTGGGACCGCGAGACTGTGAAGGCGCAAGCAATGCGTATCGAGTACAAGGGGAATGTGGAGGCCTCCCTCGCTGCCTGGAAGGCCATGAATAGCAAGGAGTAAATCGGAATGTTTTCTGAGGCACTAAAGCAGCATGGAAGCTACGATGACGACTATGGCAGCTACGCCAAGGCTCAAACGCCCTCGGAACGAGGACGTGATGACGATGATCCAGAAGGGGCTGATCCCAGCCATCGCTGCTAGGGACTTCTGGCGACATAGGGAGTGGGCTCGCATCTGCCGCAAGCGCGTGGGTAGGCTGAGAGACTGGCGCGGTAACTGGGATGACAATAGTCCTATACGTGAAGATATCCGGTACACTTACCCCAAGTATGCGAAGGCTCGTTACGATGGATACGTAGGGAATCTATGGAAGAAGCTCCTCACTCTCGGATGCTCCCTGGTTCCAGAGATGAAGGGGCTCGTCAGCTATGGCCGATGGAAGTGGGACCCTGAGACTGCCGAGAAGAGGAAGGAGGTTGGTAAGATACTTCTCCTCACCGAGAAGGCTCGGTGGAAGGCTCGCGCTAGACTGGGTGGCCTACTCAGGAGGGCAGCTCACTACAGGGTATGGGAAGCCGTCGAGGAGCTGATGGCACAGGAGTGTAACAAGCGCAACATCCTATTCCAACGGTCTAACGAGGCCTTCAACATGCTAGTAGCCACACGGGCACTGATAGAGGAGTTCCCCGAGTCGGTGAGAGGGTCGGAGTCCATGGACGTGCACCGTGCGAAGAGGAGCTACGAGCTTCTGATGCCAATGAGCGGTGGTGACCTCAACTACATGCTGAGCAAGTTTAGGCACAACATCGCCTTCGATAGCGATGACTATAGGGACAAGGCCATGCGCGAGGTCTTGAAGGATGCCCTGGAGAGGGACGAGGAGTGGTGATGCCCGAGAGAAGGATTCGGTTCCGGTAACGAATCGCATCTTTTTAGGGCCTCTAAAGCAGCACCATGGCCGACGACAACCACGTACCACCCATTGTGAAGAAGCTACAGCTGGAGAGTGTGGATAACACACCCCCCGAAGACCTGCTCACTGCTGACGAAGCTGTCCAGGAGTACAAGTGGAAGAAGAAGGCAGCCGAGTTCTATGCTCTGTGGCTGAGCTACGAGATGCTGATGGAGAGGGAGAACCGCAAGTACATGCGCCTGAAGAGAGCGGCCCTCAAGCATCCCTCTCTCCTGGAGGATGGCTCGAAACTAGCTACAATGATGAAGGAGACCGACCTCGTCTACTTCAAGATCTCGAACGAGGCGAGGAAGAAGGCAGATGCTAGTCGGAGGGCCGCGTGTAGGTTCTTCGACCAACACTACCGGGCCCTCGTGGAGAAAAAGATGACCAAGCCCCAAGAGGCTAGTCGCAAGATGGTGAAGGGCGAGAAGATGACGGGCAGTGAGCTGGAAGAGATCATAGGGATCTTTCGCAGTCAGTGGCATGACTTGGTACTCAAGCTCACTGAGTGCTCCCGATAGAGAAGACGATGGACTCGTCACCCTTGCCTACTTTTTGGCGGGTAGCCACTATCCTCTCGATCTGCTTGTCGTCCTCGAAGACAATGGTCTGCATGGCGTCCAGGAGGGACTTGAGCATGTTGTCTAAGTCGCCTATACGGCTGACGTAGAAGGTCACGCTGAGGGAACAGGGCCCACTGAGTGGAGGTTTGGTCCACGCTTCCTTAAGCATAGTGGCCGCCTGCTTAGCCCAGGTGACGTACTGGGGAGACCTATACATCTTCCTAGTCTGGTAGTTGACACGCCAGAGGGTGTTGACACTGAGAGGAGAGATCCTCAGGGTAAGGGAGCTATCTTGTTCCATGGTTGAGTTTAGGAGGAGGAAAAAGTAGGCCTTCTCTCCGCTGCACTCCTGTCACCACACCTGCCATTTCCCCTTCTCGTCGGTATACCATACCTTCTTACCAATAGTCTTCGCCTTGATAGCACACTCCACTGAGCAGAAATCGCGTTGTATCCACCTATCGTCTTCCTTCCGCTTGATGTGTAGACACCTACACCTACCGTCATACCCAGGGCAGGTGAAGATGGTGGGTACCCATATGCTGCCCTCTTCCTCCACTCCGCATACCTCACAGAAGTGGGCCCTCGGGTCCACCTTGCTAGTGTCCAGACGAGAGAGGTCTCGCTGGTAGTATCGTTCGATGCTCTGTGCCATAGTAGTCTTTGTACTCCTGGAAAACCCCAGTCTCCTCCCGTGGAATAGGCCTCTTCTCCGCGCACTCTGCACTCCCTCGCACCTCGTCCAACACCACCCAGGGGAGAGTGCACAGGGTACCAGTGTGGGTAGCAAGAGGTCCTATT
>Ga0172381_10002239_pt1 | contig 21641 bp, 25 predicted proteins | sample Leawel6488metaG_FD_119754 | JGI IMG/M metagenome (GOLD analysis project Ga0172381, IMG submission 119754) | Leachate microbial communities from a municipal landfill in Southern Ontario, Canada - Leachate well 64-88 metaG | ecosystem: Engineered > Solid waste > Landfill > Unclassified | place...
AAACGATCCCCTTGTCCGTTTCCGTAAAAATCTTTTTTCTTAGTCACAGTGACCTCCTATTCGACAATCATGGTTTCGACCCTGTCCCTTGGAGCCCCCACGTAATCGCACAAAAGGTTTGTAGTGCGTTGAAGTTGGCCCCTTAAGTGATCTGTCCCCGTGAAGGAAATTATGACTATCATGATGTTTTTAGCATCCATGGTAATCATCGCCCTTTCAGAGTCGCTTGTTGGACTTCCGAATGGTCCGTCATCGTCCGCGAAAAGCGGCAATTCAGCGATGTTAATCACTTCCTTGCCGATCCCCTTGTAGGATTCTCCCGGTTTTCCAACCCGGAAAATCATTGGAGACTTGATGTTGTCGGCATTGTAAGCGCCGACTGAATGAAGCGTCTCGAGGGAAACCAGATTATTGATGTCAACAATGGTGTTGATTTTGTACAACCCTTTCCCCTGCAAGATCCTGCGTACAAGTGCTTCTTGAGATCCTCGATAGCGACCCGGATCCTTTCCGAGAGCCTTGTAGGCATCCCTCAGCGCCTTAATTTGTGGAACATTGTAAAGAGAAGACATCGTGATTTCCGATTCGATCTCTTTGATGCGCTTGTTGATTTCCACCCAAAGCGGCGGTGAATTTTTCGTCACCTCCACCGGAGCAGAAACAACCCCCAAAACCAAGTTCGGGGCGGCTTTCTTAAGTTGTTGGTCGATAGAAATTGTGATCATGATGCGTGGTTTCCTTTTTTTTGATTGATTGTAGCATCTTTGTCATTTCCGAGCAACTCACTGCAAAAGTCCGCTACTTCCTGAACTTCTTCAAGAACTGGCGGCTTCTGTCCAGCTATCGGATAAAGTACAGATGCTTCACCGAAATCTCGGAATGCTTCCAGCCACGAGCTGGAAGGCAATCCCCATTCAGTATAGCGATAACCAGTCTTTCCGTCATTCCCTCTTAAAGGGTGTTGAACGGCCCAATTAAAGGCAATTGGATGGGGACTTTTGTAGATCTTCTGCCAATGCCTTACTTGGTTAAGCAACCGAATTCTTGAGTCGTGACTCTCCCCTAATCCAAAGAGCAAAGAAATACCACATTGGATTTCCAAGGAAAGCAACAGTTCGATTGTATTTTCCGTTCTTTTCAGCCAGGTTTCACTTCCGTGTTTCACATCCTTGCTTATTCCGCCTACCGATTGAGGATCTAAGGTCTCCATACCAATAAAAAAGTAGCTTAATCCAACATCTTTCATCCTCTTAAGTATTTCTACTCTTGAAGATAACTGATCGATGGTAAATTGGCCGCCGAACTTTATATCCAGCTTTTCCTGAGACAAAAGTTCAATCAACCTATTCAGGGCAATATTTGAACCGCCTAAAATAGTTGAATCCTCAACGAATGCGCTCGCACCAAATGATGGGTTATCGGTTCTAATAACAGAAACAGTATCTTTCATTTGTTTGAACAAACGATTTCCACTCGTTTCTATCTGAACCAACGGACCAGTTGCGCTTCTTCTCTCGCTGCAAAATTCGCAATCATAAACGCATCCGCTTCCGGTATCACTGAAGATGTGAGAGGTTAATCTGCCAGGAAAAACGTTAAAGGCAGAATTTACTCCGAACATTTCCACTGGAGAAACTAACAGATTCCTGTCGAAGTTTCCACTCTTGCCTTTTATGGCACGAAATTCTCCTTCGTTTATCCAACCCATTATCCATTTGCCCGGAACTTGAAATGACCCTTGAAGATAGGAACTAATCATCGTCGGTTGGATTTTTTGCGACTCCAAGTCGCTAATCTTTTCTCCAATCCAGGCAATAATATGTTCCCCTTCTCCAGAAATAACCAAATCAAATACTTGTGGGATTCTTCCCTCCGACATTAGTCTAAGCGGAGAGCCAGGATGATTCACGACACGACCGTCTTGTCCTTGGTAGATGGTTTCACTTGCGTGTCTTCCACCAAGAATAATACAAACGTCATCACCAAGCAATTCCTTGGCTCTTTTTGCACAGGCCACAGCTCCTGGCAAACAAATCGACATTGCCCCAATGAGCAAAATGTTCGGCTTGATTCCCGCCAAAAGTTTTTCAAAAGCTTGCAAGTTTTCCTTCAATGAGTGCATCAGTAAAAATGTCTCTCTACGCAACTTACGTGAAGTCGCCCAGTTAGAATCTCCCCATGCCCCGATGTCATTTTCAGCCAAAAAAGCTGCATAACGGCAAGCATTAAAAAGACTTGCCGGATCTTCACTGGAAAGCACTCGTGTGCCTATATTGCTCTCTGATAGCTCAGGAGCAGCTACGGCCATAATTCGAATAGACATTGCTGATCCCTTTCTAAAAATTGTTAAGTTTTCAAAGCCAAGAATACTCTTGACGAACTGTTTGCATATTACAATATTTAATATAAAAAGTCAATTTTCAACGAACATAATTTGTAAATAAAAAAGCCGGTCATATCACTGGCTTTTTGTGCTTTATTTTGGCCAATTTCCGGCTATCAAATCCTTTTCAGTAAAAACCTTAATTTTGTTTTTCTTTAATAAGGCGGCTGTTATGCCGTCGCCCTTAATTAGGTTTTGTGAAAATGTTCCATCGTAAATCCAGCCAGCTCCGCATGACGGACTTTTTGCTTTAAGAATAGCTAATTTAACATTATTCTCTTTTGCAATTTTCAAAACCCGCTCTGCTCCTTTTAAAAATTGCTTTGTCACATCCTTGCCTACCGCAGTTTTAACTTTTTTGCCAACTATTTCAGCGCCATCACGTGGAATGGGTAGGCCACCCAGAACTTCAGGACACACAGCAATAAACTCGCCCTTGTTTTTAAGGAATTCCAATAGCTCTCTTGTAAAATCGCTTTCACCATTGTACTGGCAGTTAACGCCCAATAGGCACGCAGAAACTAAAATAGGATTTTTATTCTTCATTAGTTCTATGTTTCAATAATAAACAAAAAATAATTTAATTACTTTTAGTCTCTCTTTTATACCCGTCTATCAGATACAGAATTCCAGGGATAATAGGCACGGCCAAATTGATACTAAGATTGGCTTCGGTTAAGAGTCCGACAATAAATCCAATTGCGATTGAGATAATTATAAGCCAGCCTGCGACCTTGGGATATTTCCAGCCCAAAGCTAAACCAATAAAAACTAATGGCATCATAGCCAAAGCGACATTTTCCCATAAGGAATAATCTGATTTAACAAACGGTAACGGTTTGCCATAGCCAAAATAAAACGGCAAAGCAAAAATTAAAATACATAATGCGAGTATTCTCGCGAGCCATTTAATTGTTTTCATAATGGTTTGTTTATATTAATAATTATTATTTTTTGTTTTCTATAAAAGTCCTGCCGTCTGGCGTGGCACACTGGAGAGGGTTTGATTTCATAATAGAAAAGCCCGCCATAACGCAGGAATCAAAATCAGTTATCTGTTTTAAGAGTTCGTCGCATTTCTCTTTGTCTTCCGAACGACTCGATACCGAACATTTGGCTATTTGATTAGCTAAAGTGTCTTCGGTAAAAGCCGAATCCCATTTGACGGTCTGAACTATACGATCCACTGTTGCGTCAAGGTCGAACGCTTCTCGCTCGCTCGTGCAAGCTTGATTCTGCTCCTCATCGTAATTGCCACAGTTTGGATAGCGTAAAACAAAGCTTACCAAAACCAATTTTCCTCTCCTGGGAGTTGTATAAACATAGGAAGAATAAACGCTTCCTGCTGCTCCTTCATTTTTAACGTTAACGCAATAAATCCTGTTATCAACTAATCTCTGGCTGGTTATTTCAGTCATACTGCTCACTTCTTGTGGCGTTTCTATGCAAGAGAAATTACCAGATTCAACCTTAACTGTTGGCGGCCATTCCTGGGTATAAATATATTGTGTGGTCAATTTCTCTGGATACTGGAATGAAATTCCGTCTTTACTGTAATCCTTCCAGAACTCATTTTGTCCTGAAGGAATAACAAACACTCCTGTTATAAACCAGCGATCGCCGAATTTAACAACACCAATTTGGACTGCACGGGAACCAGCCATGCCAGCGCTGGTCATATCTATAATTTTCCCGCTCACATCATAAGCTCCAGAACCGAATCTGCTATTACTTCCGACTTCAATGCTCTCTGGCCAAGGACTGGAAGTGAGCCTACCCAATGCCTTTGACGGATCAGCTTTCCAATTCTCGAGCAAAGCCGGACCAAGGAAGTCCTTATAATTCGTTTCGATGTCCTGGCTGGCCGTAGGAGATAATAAAGAAACGTTTTTTAAAGCGTGTCCAAAATTTTCAACAACAGATTTTACAGCCGCTTCATCGGCCTGCTGATTTTTCTCATCATTTGGTTGAATTAGAAAATAAACGCCAGTACCTACTACGATAATTAAAACAACTATTAATGAAGCAAAAACAATTTTTTTATTCATAGTTTAATAACAAGCTTCATAAAATGATTTTGGAACAGAAAATTCTTCCATAAGATCGCAACTCGGCCAATCTTGAAGCATTGTGATAAACTTATAGTTAACTCCCTGTTTTTTTAATATGGCTCTTGCACCGCCTCCTACGTCACTGCAAGTCCACCTTATATAAACCACTATCAAATCTTCTGTTTCCTGCATTATAGAAGACACGCAAGAGCTCGCTAATAATTCTTGAGAGACGCCTGATTCCCTTTTTATCACGTCCATTATTAAATCGTTATCTTTTATCTTTTCCGGTTTGGGAGTTTCCGCATTTTCTGATATTTCGGGTGTCTCAGTCTCTTCTATTCTTTTGGACTGGTTTTTGTTTTCCCTGAAATAAAAACCAAAACCAGTCCCAATGACTACGACGATTAATAATAAAATTAATAAAATTTTATTAGACATTTTTTATATCTTCTTGCCTATATAGAAAACATATCCATAATACTGTTTATATTTTGAATACAATTCCGCCTCATAGTTCATTTTTCCAACTCTTCTATTAATTTTGCTTGTTTGATATCCTTTAATGGGATACCCATTACTGGAGAGTCTTTTGAAAGCGAAACAAACAACAATCCTTCTTCAAGTCCTTCAACAAAAACTGTGCTTATTCTTAACTCTCCGCTCGGTTCTGAAACGGTCAACTCGGCCTCAACGCCTTTTTCAAATGCCGACTCCAAAGCATCTAAAATTTGCTCTTGAACTTGCTCATTTTCTGGTTGTTCCTCCGGTGTTCTTAAATTTTCTGTCATATTAGTTTATTTTATTCATATATATTTACGCATTACATAATCGTGCATTTTGATTATGCTTTCTTGAGTATATTTTAAAGCATTTTCCGCGCGGCTCACAACTTCGTTATTTATAAATTCTTCTTCAAATGCACTAGCAACGTAGCCAAATTGCGGACCCCGGTATTCGACATGATCCAATAATTGCTGAATTTTTACATCATCTTTAAATTCATCTTCGCCCCTATCATTCATTATAATCTCAAAGGTTGTTGGATTGATTTCTGTTTCAACAACCAAAAATATCCGGCTTACCGAATTATCGAGAATGCGAACTTGCCTTTTTAAATTAACTTGAGAATAAGGGCCCTTGCCATCACCACTCCACAACAAATCTTTTTGTTTGGCTGTGAGTTTTTTACTTTTTAAAATCTTTGTTTGTTTTACTTTTTTATCTTCCTTCTCATATTTCAACATCATCTCGGCGGGAGAAAGGCCTTTTAAGGTTTTGTGCGGAAAATAATTCCAAGCGTCATTTACCAGTTCAAGCGCATTTTCCAGCTCTGACGCATCGCCGCCACGGTCAAACATAGCTATAACTTTCATCATATCGTCATTGTCTTCTTCGTTATAAATTACGTTCAAAACATCCTGCAAACCAAAATCGCTTTCGGTTTCTTTAAGCATTTCCAAAATCTCCTGCTCAATTTCCTTCCGTCGTTCAAGAATTTGTTGTTTTGATTCACTTTCCATTTTATAACTTAATTAACATTTCCAAATTTTTGATAAATCTTTTTACGTAGCAGAGTTGAGTTCAGTCTCTTTTTTCCTTTGCCCGGACATTTCCAATTCGGCAAAATTTCAAGTTCATCAATTAAAGAATTTAATCTGATTAAAACTTTTTCAAAATTATTCATTATCTCTGTATTGGTAAATCTTACGGTGATAATTTTCTTTTTATCCCAAATTTCTTTTTCCTTCTGTGTATCAGATATTTTCTGGTCTTGTGAAGAATGGTAGTCGCCATCAACCTCAATATTAAGGCCATACTTTTTTATATAAATATCAGAAAACCTTACTCCCATTTTAGTATAAATTTCTCTCTCAAGCGACGGCTTGAAATGTTTTACTAATCCGATTTGCTTAAGCGCATAATATAATTTCTTTTGGGGAACGGTGCAACTAGTCACTCTATCCCTTTTAAATTTGCTCCTTATTTTGTTTTGTCGCCTCAATCTCTCTACCCAAGACATATTTTAAAAAAATCTTAATTTTTATTTACTATTGTGTCTATATACGAAATGGACGCGACCGCCGAATTATTTAATCAATTTCTTATTTTTACTGGGAGGCACTGGCTCAATAATTGATTCGGGCATATAGGTAACCTTATACAGCTTAAACAAACGGTTGGCCCGGCCGGATGCTTCCTCATCGGACAATTCGACCCCGTACCGCTTTTTATATAATTCTTTAAATTCTTGTATGGCTTTTTCGGGCAACATAATAGCTATTGAAATGCTTTTATTATATTATTTTTCTTCCTCTTTCTTTTCTGTATCATTATATCCCCAAGAATCTAAAATGATTTTTGGAAATTCCTTTAAATCAACATTTCGTCCGAGTCTTAACTTTTTAATTTTTTTGAGCAGACTATAAATATCATTAATGTCGATACCATTCCAAAGATTATTGCTTTTCCCAAGCAGAGAGCCTGCTTTCTTCCGTTTCTCCGGTGACTCATTATTATCTGAAAGGATATCAATTAAATTATCAAAGATTTTTTCCTTTGATTCTTTATTCAATAACGCCTGAACATTTCCGTCTTCAATAAACTGTAAATCGGCTGACTTATGAATTAACTCAGCGATCTGATTTCTTATTGTTTCATTTTCCTGTTCTGAAAGTTCTAGATTGCCTCTAATGCTAGCAATTTTTATGAGTTGCTTTTGATCCTTGGCCCATTGAGAGATTCTATCCTTTACAGTATCAAACAGATTTATTGATTTGATAAAATCACGGTTAGTATTTACCCAATCGATATTCGCAAAATCTTCAACAAAACTCTTTAGCTTTTGCCAGACTACCTTGATGATTTGACTGCTAGGATCGTTGAATGCTTGGCAATGTTCGTAGTATGCTTTAGCGGTCGGCAAGTCGACTAGCTTATTATTAATTTCCTTTTCAATGTTTTTTGACCCAATTTTATCAAGATAGATTTTAACTCCTTTTAAATTCAGGGGTTGTGCGCCGATAATATCTTTAAGAATAATTTCTAACTGTGATTTAGTATTTTTATGGAAAACCGTCTCATCCGTAGCTTCAAAAATCGGCCATAATGTTTCAAAATATTGAGGCTGCTCTGTCTTAATTTTAGCTAAAAGCTCTGGTGATTTTTGGAGTATAGATGTCCAAAAATCTTTCGCCAAGGAATTCTGCTGGGGAGCTGGCAACGTAAATAATCTTTGTCTCCATTCATCGAGCTGTGCTGTCCATTCATCCAATAAAATTGCTTCTTTCAAACTTTCATTAATAATATTTACTTTCTCTTGCTCAACAGTGGCTTTATCATCAAAAATTTGCAAAGCCCTTTGTGCAAAACGCTCTCTTTTTTCCTTTGGAACAGCCTCAAGGTTTGCTCCCAACCTTTCAATTAATTGGCCAGCTTTTAGATATTGCGGGAAATTTGCCTCATCGGGCCCTTTTAAACTCGGCAAGCCGGTTGCGCCGGAAAAAGCAATAAAATTTGTTGGATCGTAGACTGTCGAATTATAGGCATCAGTAAACTCTGGATCAAGATTTATAAGACTGGCATAATTTTTTAATGATTCAATGTCTTTTTCTAAAATTTCTGATATCGTTTTACCGCTGATTGTTAGCTCTTCTGGCTTAGAGCTACCACGAAGCATTTTTTCGTGATTAATAATTTCAGCGGGGTATAATATCAACTTTTCATACACCGGGTAAAATTTTTCTTGAATAAGTAAAACTTTTGCCAGAAGATCTGGGTTATCAAGTATCTCCTTTATAGACTTTTTCTGATCTTCTATGTCGCCATCATTAGTATCATTTACCTGATTTAATTCTTCTGATTGCGCCCTAACACTCTCAAGGGCAAATTTCAGAGCAGTAATAAACCTCTTAACATGCCTTGGGTTTCTTTCAAAAAATCCGTCGTCCAATAAAAAATTTGTAATATTCTTATCTTGGGCTTCGTTTAATACAATACCCGATTTTTTAATTTCATCAATTAAAAATTCCTTGAAAACTTTTGGGGTAGCGAGAGGCAAACGCCAATACACATCAAACAATTTTTTCAAAAAACGTCTTCCTTCTTCAATATCTTTTCCAGTAAATTCGTCTTTTTTTGGATTAAGTTCTTCCGCAGCATAACGCTCAATTACTGTATGATCACCAGTTATAACGTAAGAACACTCCTGGTGGGAGAAAAAAGTACGGAGTGAATCTAAGACAATCTTCACTGTTTTAGATGTGCATCTATCAAGATCGTCAATAAAAATTACTATCTTTGTTTTGCCGTTGAGTAATTCTTTAAATTTGTCTTCGAATTCCTCAGCGGTGGTTATTTGAGCCGCACGACTACTGACGACAATTGTTTTTATGAGTAATGGAATAATTAAGGCAGTTAATATTGCCCCACTTATACCTGATCCCCAAGCGGTTTTTAATGCACTGGCTATACCATTCCACCATTGGGCAATTGGGATATTAAAGAGTGCAGGAATAATGATAAAAACAATGAATACGATTATTAAAATTGCCTTGGTAAGCGGAAACACAAAAGATTTCCAATCTATTATCGTTTTGGTACGGTCGTAATAAAGATCACTTAAATCAACAGAATCCGCACCTGTCTTCTCTTTTATTACACGTAAAAATGATCTCTTAAGAGAAATGTCTTCATGGGAATACTGCCAAGGATTAAAACGAACCACAGTAAATCCTTCTTCCGTTAGCTTAGGCTCCAGCAAATTTAAAAGTTCTGTTTTCCCTTCGCCCCATTTCCCAGAGATCGCGAATACAATATTGTCATTATGGCCGCTTTCGATTTTGGAGTTATAATGACCTCCAATTTCTTCCGCTATTTTATCCGCATATATTTTTCTTTTTAGTGTATCGTTTACCATAAAATTAATTCGAATCCCTCTTATAAATCATATTTATCTTTTTTACGAAGCTAATTAGCTCCACTTCAAGCTTGGCTTTTTGATTACATACTTAACTACGCCATTTATTAAAAAGCCATCTTTCTCGTGAATAAATATGATCGGATGATTCTCGGTAGATTCTGACACAAGAGATACGACCTTATTTTTTGAATCTAAAGTAAACTTTTTAATGCTGGCGCAATTATCTACAATTGCTAAAACATAGTCGCCGTTATGCGGTTGTTTTTTCGAATCAGCAATAACATAATCCCCGTCCTCTATATTCTGCCCGTCAACATTCGCTTTATTCATCGAATTGCCAGAAGCTTTAATAGCGATCATTCCGTTCCCATTTTTGATAATACTTTTAGAGACTTTAATATATCCCTCAAGCTTCTCATCGGCAAAAATTGTAGGATCACCACAATTAGCCGTACCCAAAACTGGTATAGCGATAAAATTGCCGCATTCGTTTTTTAATCCCTTAATTTTTCTGATATTGCCAGTTTTCTTATCAATTTTAATAAAGCCATTTTCCTCTAACTTTTTGAGATGGTAAGAAATCGCAAATGGGTGGGATTCGCCGACAAGGCGACCTATTTGCCTTAAGCCGTCCCTTTTAAGGTTTATTTTATCGGCAAAACTTAGTATTTTTTGTTGGATATGATGCATAAAATTATGCTGTGTTGTTATTGCCTTCATTATAGGGCAGTCCAGTCCTTGTGTCAATAGAAATCAAAAGCGTCAAATTGTTGACAAATCATAATCTGCTTTGCTATAATAATCCTTAGCAAATGAAAAACGGGGCTTCGTCGAACCCCGTTCCCCTGGAAATGCCAGGTCGTATCCGTAAAAAGATAACCTCACAATTATCAGGATAGCATATTCCAGTTATAAAATAAACGATATCAGAATAGCATGAATAAACTACCGAAATATACTTTGGAGTTCGATGAGAAGAAGGAAAAATGGGCACTGGAAAATGATAAGACTAACCGAACCATCAAAACATTTAACACAAAAGAGCAGGCCACGGCTGGTGGTGTGTTAGAGAAAGCGTTAGGAGAAGATGGCGGATCGGTCAAAATCCAGAAGCTTAATGGAAGAATCCAAGAGGAACGCACTTTTCCTCCAAGCAAAGACCCCAGAGAATCTAAAGGATAATTAGATTGTAAAAACGGAAAAAGGCATACTCTTTCCGTTTTTATTTAATAAAGATAAATTTTGTCATATTTCATATACATTTTCACCACACGTCAAAATAAAAGCCTACGTTATGCCATAAAGAACACTACTGGTTTCAATATGACCCAAGAACTCTTCGATTGTCTTGGGGAGAATAGAAAAATTTTGTTTCTCTTTCACATAACCAATCTGCATAATTGAATCCCGGAAAATGCTTGGCGCTACGAAATAACACATGGAGTCCGGCGTAGTTTTCTTAAATTCCTCCAAATGTCTGGCGATCGGCCAAACTTCCATCATGGTCTGCATTCTCCCTTCCGACATTGTAACTTCAACTAATATGCCCTTAACATCTTCAAAACATTCAATATCACCCTTATCTCCGTTTCCAGCTGCAGTAGAAGTCGGCAAGCCCTCATCATCGTAAGGATAATTCGGTATCACCCGGACATTCGGAAATTTCGATTTAATAGCTAATGCAGTTAAAAATTCCAATTTGATCGGGTTAGATAAATATTTCAAAACGTCGTCTTTGGTTAGTTTCTTTTTAGATAGAGTCAACAACTCGTCTTTTATCTGGTCCCAAGAATAGACGCTGACCCACTTGGCCAAGAATTTATCTCTTTCCGTGACACTGACCGGCTTCGCCACTTCCGAGATAAGATTATTATCAATAGTGGCCATGTATTCAAAATACTCTTCTTCGGTCGCATATTTTTTATAGGTCGAATAATTTGCCAAGGCGTAATCAACTTTCTTTTGTTCGTTTTTGTTTATATCAACAAAGCGACCGCCGCCCCTCAACGAGATTAATCCGGTTAAACGCATTTTTCTGATAAATTCATCCGGATAATCAACCATTATGGACTTGGGATTGAACTTTTTAAAATCGCCCTCCATTATCTGGTTAACACAGATATCGACGATCACTTCCCAGCTCGGTGTGTAGCCATGATCTTTTCTTATTTTCTTTATGAGCTGGTATAACTTCTCCGCATCGTTATCTTTCCAAAATATAACCAAAGGTAATTCCAATTTAGAAATTCCGGTGTCGTTAAAATCTTTGTCGGCGTTTATCTTTTTAATAACGTTCAATAACAAAATTAAAGGGGCGTTCTCATTCAAAACTCTCCTGAATGGGCTATTACTTTGATATCTTACAAAAGCATTTAAAAAGGCCTGCTGCTCAAATTCCGGATGTTCGGTATCAATGAGTTTCAAGCCGATCTCCGAGAATCTTATTTCTTCACCATTCCTATAGAAAACAAAACCAAGCTCTTTTGCCAGCTTAAACCACGTATCGAATCTCGAAGCCCAGCCTTTACTAAATCCAGCCTCTTTATGATTTTGAGGATTATCCTCAAGCGCCTTTTTGACTTCGGCATCAGTCAGGGGTTCCTGGGCCTCAATCTTTTTCTTAACACCTGTACTTATATTTGTTGGTTTATATAGTCCGGCTCGGATAATCTCGCCGGCAATTTTCTCGGCCAATTGATCATTAAGAGCTTGCCCATTATATTCTTTAAGAACCGCTAAAAACCACTTAAGTCGTTCCGGGCTTCTGACGGTGGTGGTGAATAACAATGGTTTATATTCTGATTCTCTTGTTCTTGTTTTAGTTTTCATATTTTTAATAGTTTGTGATTAAAACTTCTTTGATCTGTTTTTTTCCGTTATTGTGATAATTAATATAATTGCTTTCTATTTTGTGAATTTTATATTTTTTCATCCAGCCAATAAGCAAATTATTTTTGCTCCCATTATAATGAGTTACATTTGAAAGGGCAAATCTGACTCCTTTTTCATTCAAAGCATCAATCGTATCCAATAAGTCAACCTCAGATTGCTGATCCCAGATTTTATTGTATTCACTCGCAGTTATTAAATACGGGGGGTCCAGATAAACAAAATCATTCTTTAAGAAATTTTTATCGGCGAAATACGAGCGAAAATCTTTCGAGCTAAAAGCTATCTTTTTACCACAAACAGAATCAAAATAATTATTCAAGGCGTTAACGACATTCTTGTTAAAATCAACATTACCAACCGGCAAATTAAATTTACCTCCACCATTAAATCTGAGCATCCGATTGAAGCCGTATATAAGCAGAATGTATAGAATTAATGGGTCATTTTTAGTGTATTTATTAACCTCGGCTCTTAATTTGTCATAACCCTCTTTATTAAATTTAGCAAAATAAGTTTTCTTCCATTGTTTTTTCAAAGAAACCGGCACGACGTCTTTCTTATACGATTGAGATAAGTTATACTTATCGATTATCTTTTCAACGCTCTTGAAAAATCGATCCTGATTTTTAGAACTTTCAATTAAAAAATTATGGATGTTTACTAAATTTTTATCGATATCATTAAGAAAATATTTATTGGCGTTTATATTAAGAAAAACCGTACCACCTCCGACAAAGGGTTCATAAAATTTATCTATTTCGGTCGGAAATAGGCCTATCAACTGCTTCATCAATTTGTATTTATCTCCCACATAAAATAGAGGAGACCTTTTGATTTTGCTATTCATGGCCGACTTTTGTTACGAATAAATATTCCTTATGATTTTTGAAATCGGTGTTGCCAGCATTAAAATGCCGATAATCTTTTTCGAATACCTTTGTTTTCCCTTTTGAGGTAAGAATGTTTTTTATCTCCTGCAAAGTGATTTTATTCTTCGAGGAATTACTTTTTGAATCGTAGGTATTGTTATAGGAAACCACCAAGTATTTAGCATCCAGGTCTTTTGCTAACTCAGCGAGCCTATCTTTAGCACTCACCTTGCAATAATCACTCATATTCTCTTCCTGCGGCTTCAAGGCTGTCCCGAAAAGTTTTGGTTTGTCCCATTTAGTTAAGGTCTCAAGCACGTGATAAAATCGGCTGTATTGCCTTGAATTATAGGGAGGATCTATATAAACGACATCCGCTTTAATTTTTTTTGCTAATTGATTGGCGTCTTCTCTGTAAATCATCACATTTTTAGCTTCAATTGGATCAATCGGTCTCATAAAAAAACTGTCCTCGATATGGTCTTTCTTAAAATATGCATCATAGTGGCCAACGGTATTGGCAATTTTATCAATCGAATAAAGCAATGTAGATATCAAAATATAATATTCTTTGGTAGTTAAATTGGCTCTATTTTCCTCGATATTATCTCTAATAAAACCAATGAGCTTAGCCGATTTTTTGCTAAAATATTTACCGCCGAAGTTTTCAGAAAAATAATTGTCTTCCAAACCTTCGCCGTCAATATTATTGTAATCCTTGATTATGTTATCAATTTTCTCTCTATCCCATTCACCTTTGCCAAAGAAAGCTTGATAAATAACATAGTTTGAATGCAAGAAATCATTTAAAACTATCTCGTCGAAATGCCTGGCTGCGACAGCTGCTACCACGCCGGTTCCGGCAAAAATATCAACAAATGAACCGCCTTTATCGCATTCTTTGTCGAGAATAGAAAATATCCATTCAATCAATTTATGTTTACTTCCGATGTACCTGCGATTTTGTAGCTGAAGGTGATTTTTTCTTACTTGAGGTATGTAAAAATAATTTTCTTGAACTTTCTCGGCATTTATTTCATATGTTGGTCGTTCAATTTCCAAGACGTCAAATAATGTTTTTTGAATACCGTCTGCAACGTAATCTAACTGCCGTTCGGGCTGTAATAATTTCTGATAAAAGCTATAATTCCCGCCAACCGCCGTAATTATAAAATCAATAACGGCGATACCCATTATTTCTCCGGCTTGCGATATCTTCTTTACGATAGCAATATCTTTATCCGTGGGAGTCGATACTCCGGATGGGTGATTGTGAAGCAATATAATACTAGCGGCATTGAGTTCTACCGCTGGATGAAAAATCTCTCTCGGATGAATTAAGCTTTTATCCAGCAAGCCAACGCTGATGATTTCTTTTTTTAGTAAAATATTCCTTGCGTTTAAATATAAGCAAACGAGGTACTCTTTCTTCTTATCGGCCAGATCATAAGTAATGGATAAGGCGTCCTGATGATTTTTTATCACTACTTCACCACCCCTCTCTTCCTCATAAAATCTCTTAACTAAAGAGATAGCTGATACAATTTGTAATGCTTTAGCCTGACCAATGCCAGAGACTTCGAGCAAATCATCAATTTTAATATTTAAAAATTTATCGCCGAATTTTTTAATTATGCTTTCTGATAATTGTTTTACATTCTTGCCTTGTATGCCACTTCCGAGAAGTATCGCCAAAAGATCACTTTTTGAAAGCGCATCGGGACCCTTCTGAATAAATCTTTCTCTGGGGCGATCTATTTTAGGTATATCCTTAATCTTTGGCATAAACACTTTTTATTTCTTTTTCGTATTACTTGTTTTTTCCAAAAAAGCGTGCAAATCAGATTCCTTAATTCGCCATACTCCAATCTTGGATGCCTTAAGTTTCCCGGACTCTATGTAGCGCGTAACCGATCGGCCGCTGACGCGCAGAATTTTAGCAACTTCCTCGATGGTAAAAAGTTTGTCGATGTTTGAATTCATAAAATTATGTGCCTCTATAATTGGTTATTATCATTTTAGCTCTTTAAATATTCATTGTCAAAGATGACGTTTTTTGTCATAATGAGAATAAATAATGAAAATGACTATGAAATTACCGAGGATTATAATCCATGTTACTGATGTTATCTTAAAGCAATTATCTATCTCCCCTCAAAAAGACACCCTAATTAGCATTTCGCTATGGGATTTTAAGGACCCCGACAGAGAAAATAATTTAATCCCAAAGGACGATTTAAAGAAAATACTGCGGGCACTTGAAGAAAAAGAATGTTTTGAGATTGTTGATATAAATTGCTTGGATAAATTAGGGAGATTCGCGGAAGAAGCAATTCAATTAAATATCGATCGTAAGAAGTTTGATAATTTTTGTAAACAAACTGAACAGCAAGACATCGGAAACGCTGGGCCCAAAGGCGTTTATTACAATCCCAACACAGGTGTTGGATACGCCTATAGCAAGCGTTTTAAGTTTAAAAATGACCAGTCTGATTTTTTAATCTTCGCTGAAATGTATAAAAACATTAACTGTCCGGTTTCAAGAAACGAAATACTAAAAATGATTGGCTATGAAGAAATAGGCGCAAAAGACACGATGGCAACATATAAGATTAACGAGGTTGTTAAAAAGATGAGAAATATGACCGGTTTAAACACAGACCAGATAGCAAACAACAACGGCGATTTAACTCTTGTGGGAGAAAAGCTCTCTTCCCCACCAAAGTAACCCCAAAGTTGCCCTAAAACCCATCTATTCTCAGAATCGACACAGAAGTAGGCTTAAAGAAAAAGCCTATTTTTAATTTCAAAAAATTATGACTATGCAAAATGAGAATGACTTATACAAAACATCTGACCTCGCCTTGGCGACGGCGCTTTCGCTTTGGCTTACGATTCAGGATATCGATAAAACAAATCCCCGCAAGGCGCAATTTTTGTTTGTGCAGAATGATAAGCTGTACGAGCTCATCAAAAAATATTGGCAAGGAAAACTAAAGGTCGAGCCGCTGGCATATTTTAATCAGCTTCGAATTATCAAAGCGAGGCTATACGAGTAATGGCGCTACCGGAATCTGCCATAATCCAGTTTAAAAAAATCTGGAAAAACCTCTACAAGATTGAGTTGGACGATAAAGAGGCGCGTTTTAGGGCGGAAAACCTGGTGGCGCTTTACAGGGCCGTTTATAACAACCCGAAATCAAATGCTGGAAAAAGTATCATTCAATCAGAAAACCATGGGCAACTACCAAACCAATTTTGAGGTTAGAGATCTGCGAGAAAAAGACAGATTCATTGTTGATGACAAGTTCCTAAATGGCTATGCAAGATTTTTGGGAATTTATGCCGTGGGAGTATATAACTCGCTTTGCCGTCATGCAAACCGGGACCAAAGATGTTGGCCATCAATCAATAGGATGGCAAAAGAATTGGCTATCAGCAGAAATAAAGTAATCGACAGCATCAAATATCTTGAGTTCTGGCAGATTGTTAAAAAAGAAAGGCTCGCTAAAAAGCTAACAAACAGATATCTTCTGCTAAGCAAACGCTATTGGAAACCACGAAATAAAGAAACGCTCAAAGAATTCAGTGAAGTTTACCACATAAACTTCACGAGTTTACTGGATAAACTTAACGAGTTGACGTCGTCAACTTCCATAGTAAGGAAACACAAAAGCAAGTTATTTAAAAATAAAGGAAATGTAAGGCCATATTTTTGGGGAAAACCGATGTGGAAAGATAAAAACGGAAAATGGTGGGTCATTCATGGGCAAAACGACTTTCGGGAATTTGCAGGCAAAGAGGCAGACATCGAGTGGGAATAGCTCGTCTATACTTTTATGAAAAAACAAAGACTAAAATTAACAAAAATGGACGGGGAAAATTTAAAGCAATACTGGGCATGGCTCCTTTACTGCGAAATGGAAAGCATGAATAAGATGCTGGCTGAGTGGAAAAGAATCGCAGCAGGAGGAAAACCTCGCGAAACCCTAAAAGGAATTGAAGAAAAAATAGGCAAGTCAGCAGCGCGATCAACGATTGTAAACTGGTCAAACGAATTTCGTTGGGTAAAAAGACGGGAGTGGAAAGAAAGAGTGCAATCAAGATATATTTTTGAGCGAATTAAAAAAGCAAAAGCTGAAGAACATATAAAATTTACAAAAGCGCTTTCAGAATTAAAATTGAGCCGAAAGTAAACCAAAACGACACTAAATTGCACCAATGCTACACCAGAAAAAGGGCATAGGTTGGGTAAAACTGGGGTGAATTTAGACCAAAAATTAGACAAAGGTTGGACAAAAGGCGGACAGATTTTAGGCCATAAGGCAACCAGAAGCGACTGAAATGCGACCAAAATCTGATGTCCGTAAATGTCCGTAAAGTGTCCGTAAGATATTGTACCAAAACATCGGTAAGTCGTCGGTAAAACATCGGTGATTTTAAGGGGTTTTAAGAACAAAAACAGCGGCATTGTGAAAATTGAAAATTAAGAGTAATATAAAAGTGCGTCCCATATTACCGACATCGTCATGAGGACGAGTGTCTCTTAAGACCCGATTGCGGGCTGAAAGGGGCAGTCGTTCCTCCACAATCGGAGTCCTCGTGACTTCGGTAATGTGGGACGCAGGCAACGGCTGTCCCTTTTTGTTTATCCACTGTTTCTGTTTGACTTCCTTGCGTGTTCGCAATAATGTTGCCTTACAGAAAACAATTAACAAAAGTTGACAATAATATGACAAAACAAATGAGTATTAAAATAATAATTTTAAGTGCAAGCGCAATCGTCCTGCTAATTTTAATCGCAGCAGGATTTTTTATATACTCCTCCCAATTTGGCGCACCGCAGAAACAAGCAGAAACCGAACGCTTCATCATCCCGCTGGGAGCGGTAGACACAATCCAGAAACTGCACGACAGCGGATTTATCAAGAGCGGATGGGGATTTCAATACGCATTCAAAGAAAACGAAATCCAGCCGGGCGGATACAAAATCTCAAAGAACATGAACGCCTGGGAGATAGCAACTGCGCTAAAAGAGCCATACATGAAATGGGTCGTGATTCCGGAGGGCCTGCGTAAAGAGCAGATCGCAGAACTGATTGGAGATGAGCTTGGCTGGAGCCAGGAAGACAAAACAAAATGGGTTGGAAATTACACATCCATGAAATATGAAGAAATCGAGGGAGTTTATTTTCCTGATACCTACCTTTTACCCAAAGACGAAACAGGCCTGCAGATTGCAGACAGATTACGCGCTAAATTCAACGAGAAGTTCGCGGCTTATGCAGATAAATTCACAAAAGTAAACATCAAATGGACAACAGCGTTAAAGGTCGCATCAATAGTCCAAAGAGAAGCCGCGGGCAAAGATGATATGCCTCTGATTGCAGGAATTATTTGGAATCGCTTGCTTAAGGACATGAAGCTGGAAATAGACGCCACCGTTCAATATGCGAGAGATAGCATTACGCACTATGGAAAAGAACCGAGCGATGTTCAGTTATCTGGCTATTCAAGCGATGGATCCTGGTGGACGCCAATAAAAGTAGCAGACTTGGAAATTCCTTCTACATACAACACATATCAGAACAAAGGCTTGCCACCTCATCCGATATGCAATCCGGGAATTGAAGCAATCGATGCCACATTAAATTCGGCCGACACCGATTGTTTGTATTATCTGCATGATTCAAGCGGCCAGATACACTGCGCTGTGACCTATGAAGAACACAAGGCAAATATCGAAAAGTATTTGAAATAAGAAAAATAAATACAAAAATATGAACAAGAAAATTTTAATAATTAGTTTAACGGCAATCTTTGCAATCGGCATTGGCGGGGCCGTTGTTTTTGCTCAAATAAATAAAAATGTGGCTGGCCAGGAGAAAATTCAAGAAAATTCTATTGAAGCGCAAATGGCGACAATAAAAAATCAAAGAAGTCAGATAAGCGAAGACTACATGCAGAAAATAAGAGAAGTGACCGATAAGCAGAAAGAAAATGGTTGCATAGAAATAAGGGATGTAGAATCGACTAAAACCGCAACAGGAGAAAAAATCACGACAAAAGAATGGCGCAATGTTTCAACTGATGGAATCTGCGGAGAACTCATAAAACAGAAAGAGGATTTATCAGAAGAAATGTCCCAAAACTCAAGCCAATTTAGCACACAGCTCGACCTATTAACTGCCCGGCCGGAATCGGAAAGGCAAAAGGTAATGCAAGTGATTAGGGATTTTATGGCAAAACCAGATTTGCAATTGCAATATATACGCACTCGTCATCCGTCAAACTTTAATGTAGGCACAATCACCAACCAAACCGATAATGGCTATACGTTAGAGGATGTTGACGGCTGGGAGAGAAAAGTTGAAGTCTATCAACAAAAAGAATATATCGGCAAAACCTGCGAGGTTTATGAATATGAAGTTGACATAAGAAACAACGAAATCGTCCAGGTGGGCATTCGCTACCCTCAAGAAGGTGTAATTGAAAATCCAAAAAAACAGGAAGAGTGCCAAGATGCTCGTTCGCTGGAAACGCCGCTTCTGACACTTTCAGAAATAGAAAAAATAGCAATGGGTTATGCTGAAAGAGGCGTTAGAAACTTTAACACAATTAAAGGCCAATTTATCTATGAAGGAAGTTCGACTAACCCAAAGACAATTTCTGCTCACAATGCCTGGATTTATGAAAACAAAGATTACAAACTGCCAGAAGGGCTTACTGCCACAGTTCCGTCAGAAGTTCCCACTATCTGGGCACGAGTGAGCTCTGGCGGATATTTAATAATGTATCTAAACACAACGGGATTATTTAAATAAGCCTATGCAACAGCCGGCTCAAAAAATTAAATACTTCGTCTACTGCCGAAAATCTTCGGAGCAAGAAGACAGACAGGTATTATCAATTGAATCTCAAAGAAAAGAGTTGGATAAATTAATAGAAAATGAAGGGCTAAAGATCGTCGAACTATTCGAAGAGTCTCATTCGGCCAAAAAACTCGACAGGCCCGTATTTGCAAAAGTAGTCGAAAAAATAATTAGCGGCCAGGCTAACGGACTTTTGGTTTGGAATGCCAGCAGAATTTCAAGAAATCCGGTGGATACCGGCAAAATTATTTATTTAATGGACGAGGGAAAATTGGTTGAAGTTAAAACTCCGAGCCAGACATTTCGTAATACTCCCAACGATAAATTCTTACTCAATTTATTTTGTAGTCAGGCCAAGCTGGAAAATGACAATAAAGGCGAAGATGTAAAAAGAGGCCTGAGAACTAAGTGCGAAAATGGGTTATTCCCTTCACCAGCCCCTACCGGATACATCAACGAGAAATATGCTGATCGGGGCAAAAAGAGAATACTGCCTGATCCTGATAGATTCGACCTGGTCAGAAAAATGTTTGATATGATGCTTAAAGGAATTTACTCACCACTGCAGGTCTTAAGAGCGGCCAATAACGATTGGGGGTTCAAAATGCCCAATGGCAATAAAATGGGTAGAACCACGGTTTATAATCTCTTTACTAATCCGGTTTATTACGGAATATTTGAATATCCGAAAGGAAGCGGTCTTTGGTACAAAGGCACACATAAAGCAATGATAACAACCGAGGAATACGACAGAATCCAATTCTTGCTGGGCAGAAAGGGACGTCAGCGCCCCAAGACGCACGTGTTCGCGTTTACAGGGCTTATACGATGTTCTGAGTGCGGTTGCATGGTTACGGCCGAAGAAAAGGTTAAAAGGCAAAAAAACGGCAATGTTCACCGATATATTTATTATCACTGCACAAAAAGAAAAAATCCGAATTGTACACAAAAATGCATTGAACAAACAGAACTAGAAAAACAAATTAAAGAAGCCATCGACAAAGTAACCATACCGACAGAGCTACATGACTTTGCGCTGGAATGGCTCCGAGATGAAAACAAAAAAGAAGCGCAAACTACAACCTCGGTGCTTAACGCTCAAGAAAAAGGATATAAAGATTGCTTGAAGAAACTGGCAGGATTGATTGATATGAGAGCAGCCCAAGAAATAGACGAAGAAGAATTTAAAATGAGGAAATTCCCACTAACAGAAGAAAAGAAGCGCTGGGAGCAGGCATTTAACAAAACCAGCCAGAGCGTTGATCAATGGCTGGATAAGGCTGATGAAATATTTGATTTCGCCCGGGATGCCAAGGTTAGTTTTGAAGACGGGGGCCCGGACAAGAAAAAAGAGATACTTTCCCGTTTAGGTTCGAACCTCCTGCTAAAAGACAGAATAATCGTAATTGATACGGAAAACACGCTTGTGCCCATAAAAGAGATTTCAAGCGAAGATAAGAGGTTAGAACCCCTTAAAATAGGCAAAAATAAGGCTGAATTGGTTGAACTTTACTCAAAAAGTCCAAAGATGCTGCGGGACTAGGACTCGAACCTAGATACCATCCTCCAGAGGGATGTGTCCTACCATTAGACGATCCCGCAATAATTATGTATTGCCCTCAATGTGTTTTATAATTTTTTCCTTTTCTATCC
>Ga0172381_10002240_pt1 | contig 21640 bp, 14 predicted proteins | sample Leawel6488metaG_FD_119754 | JGI IMG/M metagenome (GOLD analysis project Ga0172381, IMG submission 119754) | Leachate microbial communities from a municipal landfill in Southern Ontario, Canada - Leachate well 64-88 metaG | ecosystem: Engineered > Solid waste > Landfill > Unclassified | place...
CGAGGCTGGTCTGTATGCCGACCGCATGAGTGTGAATATTGAGATTTCTTCGGAAGAAAACCTGAAATTCCTTGCACCCGAGAAAGACCATCAAAGCGTCTACCAACCCATGAAGGCTATTCAACAAGGTATTGTACAGTATCAGGAGGAAAAACAAAAATACCGTTTCGCGCCGCGCTTTGTTCCGGCCGGCCAAAGTACACAAATGATCATAGGTGCTACGCCGGAGACCGACAGCCAGATTCTAAATCTCTCTTCTTCGTTGTATAACCAGTCAGGGATGCGGCGGGTTTATTATTCCGGCTACATTCCGGTGAATGAGTATGACAAACGGCTTCCTGCCCTCAAGCAGGCTCCGCTGGTGCGCGAGAACCGTTTGTACCAGGCCGATTGGCTGATGCGTTTCTATCAATTCGGGGTAGATGAGATTGTGGATGAAAAATCGCCCAATTTGGATTTGACCATTGATCCAAAGCTTTCGTGGGCACTCCGGCACCCGGAATTTTTTCCGGTGGACATCAACCGGGCCGATTATGCCCAGATATTACGGATACCGGGCATCGGTGTCAAATCTGCCAAATTGATTGTGGTTGCCCGCCGGCACGGTTCTCTGGACGCCGATAAACTGAAAAAGATAGGAGTGGTGATGAAAAAGGCTCAGTATTTCATTACCTGCCACCAGCTTACAACATTTACGGTGCAGGAAGCAACCCCTGAATACATCAGGAACATCCTTACGGTAAAGCCGAAAGGAAAGAAGTCCATACCTAAAAATCAGTTGTCCATTTTTTTTCCTGAAGAATCTGAGGCATGACCGTTTTCTTCTATGATAAGACTTTTGAGGGACTCCTCACTGCGGTTTTTGAAGCTTACAGCCGCCGGACATTCCCCGAGCAACTGCTGCAGACCGGTTGCCTTTTACCCTTGTTTGCAGAGGACGTCTACACTGTTTATTCCCAGGATGAAAAAGCCAACCGGGTTTGGACCGCTCTTGAAAAGAAGCTGTCCGTTTACGCCTGCCGGATGATTCGGGCGGTTTGGCTTTCAGAGGATACGGATTCCGATATGCTATTGTTCCGCTACATCCGGAAGAGCATCGATAGCCCTCATTCCATAGAAACCGATTTCGGCGATGATGTGGTCATGTCCGTCATGAAACTGGCCAAATGTGTGTATGGAGAAGCCGAACATGTCCGGCAATTTGTTCGCTTTCAGAAAACCGCAGATGGCATTTATTATGCTCCCATCGCGCCCAAATACAATGCACTGCCTTTGGCTATTGATTATTTTCATTCGCGTTTTTCCGATCAGGAATGGGTGGTTTTCGATACCTTGCGTAAGTATGGTTACCATTACGACCTGAAGCAAGTGGAGCCTTTTACGTTTAACGAAGAAAGTCCGGCTCTGCTCACCGGCAAACTATTTCCAGAACAAATGGCTGAGAACGAAGTGATGTTTCAGGATTTCTGGAAATCATACATCCGCTCCCTGACCATCCGCGAACGCCTGAACCCCAAACTTCAGCGTCAGCACATGCCGGTACGGTTCTGGAAATTTTTGACTGAGAAACAGTGATTTTGTTTTTCTGTATGGTCTATTCATGTAGCAGCTTTAAAACAAGCCTTCCTTCTTTATTTTCAATGCTGATCAGATACAATCCTTTATCGAGTTTATTTACATTTATTTGGGTTGATGTCTCTTCTCCTCAGCGTAAAGCTACTTTTTTAAGCACGTAGTTTGAAGCAGATAAATCATTGCTGAATAGAAATGGCTTTTACAGAACTTTTAGAAATTGGGACTTGATTTTTTTAAACTCGCCTATAAATCCTGAATTTTTCATGTATGTTTGTAAAAAATATCAAATCAAGAATGAATGTTTCATAAATGATCAAAGAAGAACAAAATATCATCAACTCATTGAAACGAGGTGAAAATGAGGGGTACAAATATGTATTCGATCATCACTACGTTTTACTATGTAAGATTGCATACGAATTTTTGAGAGATGATTTTTTGGCCGAAACAATCGTAAGCGAGACCATTTCCCATATATATGAGATACGGGAATCCCTCCAGATTAACTCTTCACTCCGCAGCTATTTGGTAGGTGCTGTCCGAAATCGTTGTATCAATCATATGAATCTGGAATACAAAAGAAAAGAAAAACGGTTTCCCACTAGCGATAACACCGACGAATGGCTATTTACAATTGCCGACTCTGAAGAACATCCTTTAGCGACTCTTTTGGAACAAGAATTGGAGCAAGAGATTTATTCGTCCATAGAAGAATTACCGGACGAATGTAAGAGAGTCTTCAAAATGAGTCGGTTTGAATATAAAAATTATGAAGAAATTGCCTCAGATTTGAACATTTCTGTTAACACAGTCAAATATCACGTCAAAAACGCACTTGCAAGGCTTACACAGAGGTTGAATAGATATTTACTATAAAAGTGGTTCAATACCCCGACCCTTGGGTCGGAAACTAATATGTTATGGAACAAACGCCCTTTAATATCTCGGGGCTTGCCCCGGGGTTGTTTATGATGGATAAGATGATACTTATGTTAAATATTTAAAAAAAAGCCCCCTTTTACTACTCATAATCTCATTTATACTGTCATAATTAATGCAAAGATATGAAACAAGTATTTTCACATATGGACGAACTGATTACATCTTATTTTTCAGATAAGTTGAATTCTGAACAATTGAAAGAGTTGAAAGATTGGATCAATACATCTCCTGAAAATAAAAAATACTTCTTGAAAATAAGGGAGATTTGGTTTTCCACCATCAGTGCCTCGGAGGCCAAACGCTTCGACAAAGATCTGGCTTTTAAATATTTTCTGGCAAAAACCGGCAAAGGACAGATGCGCTCGATAAAATCCATTTTGAATCCGGCAATTCGTATCGCAGCAGCAGCAGCTGTCCTATTCTGTATCTCATTCTTTTCTTACCACCAAGGTAGCAATAATATAAAAAATCAGTTTACTAACATCGTCATGGAATCCCCCTTGGGCTCCATGACCAAAATTTATCTACCAGACAGTACTTTGGTATGGTTAAATTCTGGTTCCAAAATCACTTATTCGCAAGGCTTCGGAGTTAACGAACGAAAAATATATCTCTCGGGAGAAGGATATTTCCAAGTCACAAAAAATGAAAAGCTTCCTATGCGGATCATCACCAAAGAGCTAATGGTCAAGGTATTGGGAACGACTTTCAATTTCAGAGATTATCCGGAAGAAGAGGAAATTATCGTAACTTTGGAAAAAGGAAAAATCATTTCCCAAAACCTACTAAAAACATCCGAAAGTTATACGCTCGCACCCAACCAAAAAGTAACACTAAACAAGAAAACCAAAACCATGATTTTGTCGGATGTGATTTCACGAAAAGCATCGGAATGGATAGATGGCAGTTTGTTTTTCGATGGACAACTTTTGCCAGATATTATCCATACGCTGGAAAGAAGTTACAACGTGCATATCCGCATCGCCGACGCATCGCTTAATTCATGTCGATTTTATGGCTATTTTACCCGCAGGGAAAATACCATTCAGGATGTACTGGACAGATTGGCGGCTACTGACAGATTGAAATATCTGATCAACGGTTCTGAAATTGTGTTGGTTCCACACAAAAAATAAAAAACCTGTCTGGTCAACTCGATTATACAATTGATCAGGTGCGGTTCACTACTTTGCATCGCTTGTTGAATTTTCCATTTGAACTCTAAACAAGTTTTCTGATGTAGTTCAAATTCTCGAGATAATTCCAATGAGGACATTCCTTTCTTTTTTATGCTTATCTTGAATACAATGTGAAAAGCAAACTGTAAAGGAAATTTACATTTGTCAAAAAGAGTACCAGCGGTTGGGCTATCATCATATTTGATTTTCATACATCTTCTTGAAAATGGCTTTACGCCTTTGCCGTATTTTGTGTGACCACATTTTTTACATTTCTTTCATTCATGCTACAAAGTTAGCAGATTTTACTTGCAACATTTTTACTATTGAAAAAAATATTTTCTTTTCACTACCCATCATTTTTATTAAACTGTCTTATTAATAACACAAGGACAGATTACCGATTTACCTATAAATTTATTGCTTATGAAACATACAAGAGGGTTTTTACAAAAAATCATAAAATCAAAATGGATAGTTGCCTTCATGTCATTTGCGTGTATCTTGCAAATGATATCTTGCAGCGAAGAACCACAGGGAGCAGCATATTTTACTCTCATTGATGACAGCAACGGAGTTTTTGCCAAAGACTTATTGGTATCACCCGTTAGCGGAGTAAGAACATTCACTCTCATTTCCAACAGGAATTGGGAAATTAGTTACGATCATGCGTCTTGGATAGACATTTCTCCCTCTTCGGGAAAAGGCGTTGCTACGATCACTGTCACAGTTACTCCCAATGACTCCTTGTTGAAGGAAGACTCCATTTATTTTTCTATCATAAATAATTCGTTGTTAGTTATAGAAAACCTCAAAGTGAAACGGCAAAACTACTTGGCAACCTATAATGGAAAGGCATCGATAACATCCCCCATAGATAGCATCTGCACGACCTGTACGTCTACCGATAGTACGTCTATCACATCGAACTCTGTATTGGGTTTTGCCAATGGGGATACTACACTGAGCTTTAATACTACAATTAAGTTAAGAAATTCTTTCACAATGGGTTTAGTATTTAAAGGCAACGCGCAGACTGTCACAGAAAACGGGAAAGTTAAATTTGTTTACCATGGCGTTGGAACATTCGATTTTACACCCTTAGGCGTAATTATCAACGATCCTTCGGTGACCGGTGTGAAAAATACGATTATCGAAGCTGAACTTGTAGGAGGTTTACTTTCATTCCAAGCGGTGATAGACCCCGATACAAACGGCTTGATAAAACCGGATGTATCCACCGTAATCACATTCGAAGGCAATAGATAGCATTAGAATTTTATTTTACCTATAAATCATACCAGATGAATCACTTAAAGATAAAGGCTAAATTATTAGTCGTATGTCTGCTTCTTTTTCACATTACTTTATATGGTCAGAGTATTACACTAAACCTCAACCAAGTATCTGTAAAAGAAGCTATGGAAACATTGAAAAGCAGGTACGCTTATTCTTTCGTATTTGAGGTCAATGACGTAGATATCAAAAAGATCATTTCGCTTACATTGCAAAATGCTACTATCAATGAAACCGTTCAACAGATTATACAAGGACAAGCCTTGTCTTATAATATTAGAGGCAAGAATATCAGCTTGAGGAAACTTATTCCAACCTCTGGAGTTAAAGATATCTCCAAGTTAATAAAAATCAAAGGAACAGTGCTTGACAAATCCGGAGAACCTATCATTGGAGCGTCGGTCAAAGTAAAAGGAACCAACCGTGCGACAATCACTGACGTTACCGGCCATTTCGCCTTAGAAATATCAGAGAAAGACATTCTCCAAATTTCTTATGTAGGATATATCTCGCAGGAAATCCAAATCAAAAATCAAACGGAACTGCGGATTACGCTGCAAGAAAATGCCCAGGTGCTCAAGGAAATGGTGGTTATCGGTTACGGTATACAGAAAAAGGAAAACCTGACCGGTGCAGTTAGCACCTTAGATGGCAAAATAATCGAGAACCGCTCTATATCCAACATGGCACAAGCCTTGCAAGGTACTATCGGAAACCTGAATATTGCTCCCAATTCGAGCAATGGTTCCGGAGACTGGGATTCATCAGGAGGATCTCCGGGTGCCGCCCCCAAAATTAATGTCCGGGGGTATACGGGATTTGATACCAATGGAAGTGCTCGTTCAGAAGAACCACTAATCGTTATCGACGGTATTCAAGGTGGCGACATCAACAACATCAACATGAACGACGTAGAGAGTATTACCGTCTTGAAAGACGCTGCATCGGCTGCTATTTATGGTTCGAGCGCACCTTTCGGCGTGATTCTCATTAATACGAAAAAAGGAGATTTAGGCAAAAAAAACACCGTCACCTATAACAATAACTTCATGTTTTCGCAACCAATCAGTCTGCCGAAAATGATGCATTCACTTGACTACGCCATGGCATTTAACCAGTTCAGCAGCAATGCAAACACGGCTGGACTTTATAGTGCTTCAACACTCGGACGGATTGTCGGGTATATGAATGGAACGATAAAAGAAGAAACGCTGAAAGATCCTAATACCGATACGTGGTTGTCAGGTTTCAGTAGTAATGCTGACAACGACTGGTTCGACATTCTTTTCAAAGACTTCTCGTTCAGTCAGTTGCATAATATAGGAATTAGCGGTGGTACAAAAACAACTAGCTATTACGTTGGCACGGGGTACACCGATCAGGAAGGAATGTACACCTACGGAAATGACTACTTCAAGCGTTACAATGTCCGCACCACACTGCAATCCAATCTCGCCAGTTGGTTAACTATCGGCTTCCGGGGTGCATTCTCCCGGGGTGAGAAGGATAACCCGAACAGCGCGACTTTTTCCAACGCCAACATCATACATATTCTGGCGCAAAGACGGCCTACCCAACCGTTGTTTAATCCCGACGGAAATTATTCAAACGGAAGTTACGTGCCCGCTTTTCGCGACGGTGGACGAGTAAATACTATCACCGACAACGCTACGCTCACCGGTGAAGTAATTATCAAGCCGATGGAAGGGTGGAATATTACAGGTAACTATTCTTTCACCGGTACATATGCCAACAACCTTAGTCACCTCAAAACGGTTTATCATGTCTTGCCGAGCGGAAAGCTCGCAGTTCTCAACGGAACGTCTCCCAACTCAATCAGCAGGAGATTTGACAAGGACGAAAGCGATGTCATCAATTTGTACACCTCCTATGAGAAATCTATAGACAAACACTACTTCAAGGTTTTGATAGGTTACATGCAAGAATTGGACGATAATCTGTACGTTCTGGCAAGCAACAATGAGCTCTACTCAGACGACATTCTCTCACTGGCTACCACGTATGGTACAAAAGCAGCCGCTACGGATCTCAACGAGCAAATAGCTACCCGCGGGATGTTCGGACGTGTCAATTATAATTACAAGGAAAAATACCTGATAGAATTTAACGGCCGTTACGACGGGACTTCTTGCTTCTCGAAAGATGTACGGTTCAAATTCTATCCTGGCGTGTCAACTGCCTGGGTTCCATCAAAAGAATCTTTTTGGGAACCGTTGCTGGCAAATGTGAATTTTTTTAAGATCCGGGCATCGTACGGTTCGCAAGGTTCGGCAGGCTCTGCAGGCTATTATCCTTTCTATCCCGCATTGAGAGCATACGCATCCACTGCCGCATCCAATACATGGATTTTCAACGGTGGACAATCGCCTATGGTTCAATTCCCCGCCAGTATAATAGATCCGAATCTAACTTGGGTTACAACCAGCACTTTCGATCTGGGCACAGACTTGTCATTTCTGTCTAACAAGCTGGATATCAGCTTTGACTGGTACAACCGATCAGCCAGTGATTATCAGGGGCCTTCTGAAGCCCTGCCTGCATTTTTAGGAGCCTCAGCACCGCTAATCAACAATGCGGCCATGAGAACTTTAGGCTTTGAATTGAACGTAGGTTGGCGACACAAAATAAACAATTTCCACTATGGTGTCAATGTAGTATTGAGTGACTATTCCAGCACGATTACTAAATATCCCAATCCTACCAAGATTACTATCACCGGATTAGGAACTGTGTATGATCCGATGTGGTATGAAGGCCGACAATTCGGCGAAATATGGGGATTTGAAACCGTAGGATTGTTCCAGTCTCAGGAAGAAATAGATCAAGCAGCCGACCAGTCTTTACTCAGTGCTAAGCCCTGGACGGTGGGCGATGTACATTATGCCGACCTGGACGGTGACGACAAGATTACATGGGGAGACAATACCGTTGACAATCCCGGAGACAGAAAAATTATCGGAAACTCCACACCACGCTATTCTTTTGGTGTCACGCTAACCGCAGATTATAAAGGTTTCGATTTCTCCATGTTCATCCAAGGTGTTGGTAAACGTAACTCACCGGCCAATCATAACACAGGCGATTATCGTTTTGCCAATTTTGTCTGGGGTGTTCCCCGGCAAGGTTCGTATGCGCAAACTACCATGTGGGAACCGCAACAGGACAGATGGAGCCAGTTCAACACGTCGGAAGAAAATGCCAAAGCGTTTTTTCCGAAAATGTATTTCAGCGATGAAAATATGAAAAATACATATGAACAAACCCGGTATCTGCAAAATGCCGCATATGCGCGTATCAAAAACATACAGATCGGTTATAACCTGCCGACATCGGTACTGAAAAAAATATCCCTCCAGAAATTACGCCTCTTCGTGAATGCTGAAAATATGGGGACATGGACAAAGATGATCAATACACTTGACCCGGAATTTTCCACCTCCGACGGAAAATTATATCCCTTACAACGAGTATGGGCTTTTGGTATGAACCTGACATTTTGATAGTTAAAATTTGGAAATTATGAATTATTCAAATATGAATATATGAAACGAGCATGTTTGTAAAAACGTCCAAGTTTATGATAAAATGGACATGCGAGTTCCATATGACCTTAGACAAAAAAATTATTATCCTATGAAACCATATAAATATTTAGTGATAGCAATAACCGGTGCATTATTAGTCGGACTGAACGGATGTAATGACGAATTTCTGGAACGTGAGCCATTGTCAAAAATCAACGATGGCTTGTTTTGGAAAACTCCCAACGATTTGGAAATTTACATCAACAACCTATACAGTAAGGAAGGACTGTTCCCCAGTTACAATTCCTCAAAATACGATGTGATTGGACCTTATACCGAAGATGCCTTCAGTGGTAGCGATCTCTTGATTCAAGTTGATTACAATAAACGAATAAACGGAGAAAACACACTTCCTACCAGCGGCGGTGGCTGGCAAACCTCCGATTGGGACATCTTGAGGAACATCAATTATTTTATGGCACACTATCAACAAGTGGATGCTGAATTCTCTAAAATAGCTCAATATGTAGGAGAAGCGTTATTTTTTAGGTCGGTTTTTTACTTTAACAAACTCAAACGTTTCGGATCTGTGCCGTGGGCATCGTCGCTTCTGGATCCAAATTCCGACGAATTGTTTGAAAACCGGTTGCCGCGCAATGAAGTAGTCGATTCCATGATGTTCGATTTGGATCGCGCCGTCGAATATCTGCCGGCACGAGGCAGCGGCACATGGACCGGACGAGTCACCAAGGAAACCGCGTTGGCACTTCAGGCTAGAATCGCCTTGTATGAAGGTACTTGGGAGAAGTATCACAACCTGAAAAATACACCTTTTCAAGTACGAGACGGAGATAGAGGAATACATTTCCTCGAAAAAGCCGCAGTCATCGCTGATTCGCTGATGTCAATGGCCGCTGTCAACGGTTACCCTGCCCTCGACAATATAGGTCAGGTAGATGGTTATTGGAACTTATTCAACCAAAAAGATTACAGCGGAAGCAAAGAAGTACTCTTCTGGAGAAAATATTCAACCGCAGCTGACCAGTTGTTCAATCGATGGATAAATATTTCATATACCGGTGCCGGAGTTGGAATCACGAAACGTTTAGTCGATTTATACCTTTGCATGGATGGCAACCCCATTTATATAGCCTCAGACGAAAAAAATCCGCTTTATCAGGGTGACGACTCTTTGTCTACCGTAGTAAGCAACCGTGATCCTCGACTGAACCAGACCATCTGTGTGCCTGATGGTAAGCACTATCGATGGAAACCAGATACTTACTTTGATAAACCAATGATCACTGCGGAATTGGCAACCCGATGCGTCACCGGCTATCAATTGTATAAAGGTCACAGTGCCGACAAAACTGAATATGACAACCGAAAAGGCACCAATGGATGTATCTATTTCCGTTATGCTGAAGTTCTACTGATTTACGCCGAAGCCAAGGCAGAACTCGGAACCATTACCCAGGGAGACATCGACAAAACCATCAATGCCCTGCGGGGAAGAGTAGGCATGACCGGAATGCTCGACAAAGAGAATATCATCACCGATCCTAATTGGCTATTTACCACAACAGGGCCTGCTGCAGTCAGTCCCTTGCTTCAGGAAATTCGCCGTGAGCGTACAGTCGAACTAGCTTGCGAAGGCTTCCGGTTGGATGATATTTTCCGGTGGGCAGCTGGCGACGAACTTCTTGTAGGCTATAAACCCAAGGGTGCTAAATTGTCGCAATGGCCGGATACACAAGCCTCCCCCCCCGATTATATCTTTGAAGACCAGAACGGATACATGGATCCGTATGCCCAATTCCCATCTATAGGGAATGGATACCAATTCAAAATAAAACGTGATTACCTTTATCCTATCCCGACCAACGAACTGACATTGAACCCTGCTTTACGTCCACAAAACCCTGGATGGTAATCAATCAGCTACAAGGTAGCTTGTTATTCGTAATTCATAATTAGAAAAATTAAAAATGAAAAATAGTTTATTAGCATTAGCAGCAGTCCTTGTTTTATTAAGTGGTTGCGAAAAAGAGGAAGGCAACACATTGAAAATCGAACTGAGCCAGACAGACACTTATGATTTTCCTCCCGTAAAAAGTGAAAATTATGAAGCCGTAGAACCTCTCACCGTTACAATAACCAACACAGGGAATCAGGCTACCGGCAAGTTAACAATAGTTGTAGACGGATCTGACGCGGATGCTTTTGATGTCTCGACAACTGCAACTGCTATCACCAACATGGATCCGGGGCAAACCACAACGTTTACCGTAGCCCCAAAGACGGATCTCTTATTCGGAGATTATCAGGCAACCGTTTATGTAAGCGGGAAGAAAATACCCGAAAAAAAGTTTGACATCCGTTTTGTCGTAAGCGAATTAGCTGTAGATTCAGTGAATATCATAACATTGCCGAATAAACTTACTTATGGCGTCGGAGAACCGTTAGACCTGACAGGTTTGGAAGTCACTGCGACAGTCGATGGTCAAGTAGTACCGCTTCCAATCAAGGACAAATATCTGCGTTACGACTTCAGTACGGCAGGACTCAAAAAAGTAGGCATTGCCGTAGGTTCTGCTCCCATACAGGAATTTGATGTAACGGTATTAAACTTAGCGGAACGTGTTAAGGCCGCATTAGGTAGTACGGCAACAATCACCATCTATGCCAATGAAATTGTTCCGAATACTCCGGAAGAATTATATATGAATATCAATATCCCTAATACCAACATTACTCTGACAACGCCGGCCGGCAGCACTATCGAACGGGTTATCAAGAAAGCTGACACAGGCTATCTTTTCCGTATCAACGGATCGGCAGGTAATGTTAAACTAATATTAGACGGTTATGTTACCCTTAAAGGATGGGCTAAATCTGATTATGGAGGAACCGATGCAGTGAACAATAATAACTCGTTGATATACTTGCACAACTTCGCAGTTATGGAAATGAAAGGACATTCCAAAGTTACCGGAAACGTCCAGGGTAGAAATACGACAGATAACATTATAGGAGGTGCTTTTCTTGTCAAGAATGATGCTGAGCTTATCTTGGATGACTATGCGCAAATTTCCAATAATTGGGTGGTCAATGAGGGAACTGGTATCCCTTACGGCGGTGCATTTTATATCTCCACAAGATCAACAGTGAGAATCAAAGGCCATGCAAAAGTTACCAAGAACACTTCTCTGCACCTTGCAGGTAATGCCTACGGGGGCGTAGCAGCATTCGAAGACAACAGTAACCTCTATATGGAAGGGGGAGAAATGTCTAATAACATGGCACAAAGTACAACTGGTATTGCAGGCGGCGGAGCTTTGCAGATAATTCCCGGTACTTGCAAATTTATCTTTAGCGGCGGTGTCGTTAAAGATAATAAACTGAAATTTATAACTTCCGGAAGAGGAAGTGCCATCAATGTAGGTCATGCGAAAGCAATGATTATTTCCGGTTCGGCTTCCATTCCCTCCGGAAGCGGGGATATTACAACCGGCACGGATGGTAAAACGGATATTAAAAACGCTATTTCGTTATCTACCAATGGAAGTAGTGGGTTCTATCCCATTAACATCAACGGTACGCTGTCTACCACATCTACGATAACCGTTGATTTGCAGACAACGACGGGTACAGTCGTTTATACCACGCCTATCTTGATGAATTATAATGACGGGACTCCTATCGTTTACACTGACGATGCGCCGGCAAGTAAGTTTGTATTGCGCAACTTAGTGAATTACAGTGCACATACGATAACACCTCTTGCCGCCAAAAAAATCAATGCCGATGGTACAATAGGAGATAAATAAAAATTAGTATTGTTTTAATCTTGGCCTGCAATTTTCCTAAATTCCAAATTCCACTCAGTAGGAAAATTGCAGGTCAAGCATACAAAAAACGCATAATCTATTGACTTTAAATCAATTAGAATCTACCATGCACTTTATCAACAAAATACAACTATTCACACTGTTGTTGTTCACATTTAGCATCGCATCGTGCGAAACCGAATCCAACATTGATGATCCTATTGAAGACCCAATTGAAGATATCAAACCCCCTTCTCTAGTCATCAATGAAGTATGCGGCAAAACAAACGCTGAATGGATAGAAATACTGAATACTTCTGATTCCGATTCTATTGACATCAGCGGTTTACTGGTTGTCTATAAAAATGATCTTAACCAATTATCCACCCTTCATAAAGTACCGAACAACACATCGCTGGCAGCAGGTGAATACAAAGTTTTCGACAAAGCCAACAGCACTTTAAGCGGCAGTTTTGCTCTGGACAAAACGTTGACACTCTATCTTATTTCATCTAAAAGAGATACACTCGATGTATTCGAGCGTGATACAGCAATTGGTATAAACAAAGTACATCCACAGTCTGCCTCTTATGCCCGCATACCCAATGGATCCGAAACCTGGATCATCTCATATACTCCCACAAAAGGGACTGAAAATCAACCATCAGACATAGAAGAAAGTAAAACCAATAATGGCATCTGGGTACGTGGCGAACATTTTCCTAATCTGAACTTTCAAAGCCTTTCCGAATACGGAATCAACAATGTTTTCGTCAATGAAACTGCTATTAGCGATATGGGTGAAACTTCTTTCAAAAACCGTGTAGCCGAAGCTAAAGCAGAAAATGTGAAAGTGCACATTTGGTTCCAGTGTTTCCATAAAAACGGTGCTTGGGTTAACCCGATTAATACGAATACTCAACAATTCAATCAAGCATATTTCGACGAACTGATAGCAAGAGCCAAACGATACGTCAGCTTTGGCAATATTGCCGGAATACATTTAGATTATGTGCGCTATCCGGGTACTGCTTTTAACTACAGCTACAGCACGGAAGTGACCGGACGGAAAGCCATTACCGAGTTTTGCCGTCAAATCTCTGTGGCCATTAAAACCTTAGATCCCAATGTGAAAATTTCGGCAGCACTCATGAACGAAACTTCATCCAACGCCTATTATTATGGTCAGGACACTCGGGCAATGTCGCCCTATATCGACATCTTTATTCCCATGGTATATAGGTATAGTTATGGCGGATCAGGCACGGTCGATAAAGGCTCTTCATGGGTTTCCAACACCACTAAGTGGTTTGTAAACGAAGTCAATATGGCCGGCGAAGATTCAGAAGTATGGGCTGGCATTATGACCTATAAACCTTTGGCGGCAAATGATGCCCAAATTCAGAATCTATCGGCCGCCCAATTGGAAACGGATTGCCGACTGTCCATCAAGAACGGGACAGGAACAGCTACCGGAGCTACCGGCGTAGTACTTTTCCGATACGGTATTGTAAATTACTTCGATATGAGATCTATATATTTTTAATATGAAACGAGCATGTTTGTAAAAACGTTCAAATTTATGATAAAATGGACATGCGAGTTCCATATGACCTTAGACGAAAAAATATTATCATATGAAACATAAAATGATTATCCTGTACTGCCTGCTATGGACATTTACATCGCTTGCAGCACAATTGAAATGCAACGTGGGTATCGCAGACATCACGCCTGAAGAACCAGTTTATTTAGCCGGTTTTGCTGCCCGGGAAGGACTTTCTACTATCGTGCATCGCCCATTGAAAACGCATTGTATAGTGATACAAAAAGATACTACCCGAGTATGCATCATCACCAACGATATGATGGAAATCAGCATTGATCTCGCAAAAGAACTACGAAAAGAGATAGCCGGAGAAACAGGTATACCGTACAACCATATCTTTATCCATTGCATCCATACTCACTCAGCTCCACGGACAGGCGGTAGTAGTACGGAACCCGGAGGTTCAAACTTCGCCTATAAGAAAAAATTCGTTGAAACAGTGATAGCCAATGCGATAAAAACAGCCGGAGATAAAAAGGCTTTCCAACCTTTTACCCTTGAAGTCGGCCAAAGCGAATGCGATATAAATTGCAACCGTGGCGAAATTGACGGACCTATTAATCATGAAGTCTACGTTGTCCGCTTGCTCAATAAGAAAGGTAAGCTTATCGTTTCGTTGCTGAATTTCGCATGCCATCCAGTAAGCCTCAACTACAAAAGTCTGGTGATATCACCAGATTTTCCCGGAATAGCACGTGAGGAATTAGAAAAAGAGTGGAACTGCAACCTATTTTATTTTACTGGTGCATCCGGTAATGTTGACCCTTGCGGAATTCTCCGCAATGATACCGCCTATACGCAGGAACGGGGCAAGCAATTGGCCGATGCTGTTCGCAACATCCGGTTCACTAAATTGAAAGTGCAAAATATCCTCTCCGTCAAAAACGAAGAAATACATCTCCCTTATCGGATTGAACAAATCACCGCTGAGGCTGTCAATGCTCATGCTGACGAAATCAAACAAAAAAAAGGCGTTTCCAAAAGTTGGCCGAACGATGTGGAAGATTGGCGACAACTGATACTGAACAGAATTGCCAATGGAGAAGTAAAAAACTATTTATCCTGTGAAATTGCTGGCGTAAACGTCGGTGGACTGCTCTTGCTATTTTCACAAGGCGAACCGTTCAACGAATATCAAACCATCATTCGCAAAAATATGCCAGGTACGCCAATCCTTTACATTGCATACACCAATGGACAAAATGCATATCTGCCGAGTAAACATGCTTTTCAATGTAATAGTTATAAATATGAAAAAGAACAAATGCATGTGTATATTAAAACGCCATATCCTCTTTCGGACACCATGCCGGAAGTATATGAAAAAGCAATCAAAGAACTTCTAAATAATATCATCAGATGAAATACTCATGCCTATTTCTCATCGCTGCAATCATTACTTGTACAACAACAGCAAGCAATCCGTATAAATACAGCATCATTCCGCAACCACTTTCCTTACAAGAAGCAGAGGGAACATTTTTACTGAATAAAAATACCGTAATCATGGTTCCGGAGGGAGAAGCACGAATGTTTGAAATTGCCGGAGATTTTGAACAACAATTCAAAAAGGTTTCCGGAATTGATCTGCGAATAATAACATCTTCTACTCCTGAAATACAATCGAACTGCATTGTCTTCCGTAAAACCGAAGGCATGGCCGAAGAAGCTTACAAACTAAGTATAACCCCGAAGCAAATAGCTATCACGGCTTCTACTTCCACCGGTATATTTTATGGCATCCAAACTATCTGCCAACTTCTTCCCGTTCAGATTTACGGGGATAAGAAAGTCGGTGGTGTTAAATGGAAAATCCCTTGCTGCGACATACAAGATGAACCGAGATTTTCCTATCGGGGCATAATGCTCGATGTGGGACGTTATTTCATGCCTAAGGAATTGGTATTAAAATTCATCGACATCATGTCCATGCATAAACAAAATATGTTTCATTGGCACTTGACCGATGATCAGGGTTGGCGCATTGAAATCAAAAAATATCCCCGCCTCACGGAAGTCGGCTCCATGAGAAAAGAAACGTTGGATTATAACATGACAAAAAGTGACGGCATACCGCATGGCGGTTTCTACACACAGGAAGATGTAAAAGAAATCGTGGAATATGCACGTAGAAGATGCGTGACAATCATCCCCGAAATTGAAATGCCGGGGCATGCCACGGCAGCCATTGCCGCCTATCCTGAATTATCGTGTTTCCCCGACAGAAAATATGAAGTAGCAACTTCATGGGGAATAAAAAAGGATGTTTTTTGTCCGTCGGCAACGACTTTCCGTTTTCTGGAAGATGTTTTTACCGAATTGTTTGAACTCTTCCCCTCTCCTTATTATCATATCGGAGGCGACGAATGTCCGCGCGACCGTTGGAAAGAGAGTCCATACTGTCAGGATTTGATGAAGGTACTGGGAATTGAAAATGAAGAGAAGTTACAGATTTTTTTTGTTCAACGAATGGCTAAATTCCTCAAAGAAAAAGGGAACAAAACAGTAATCGGCTGGGACGAAATTATAGATGGAGGAGCCGTTCCAGGTACTGTAATCATGTCGTACCGCGGGCACAATCCAGCTTTTCGTGCCGCCAAACAAAACATGAACGTTATTGTGACTGCCAACCGTTGGAACTATCTGGATTACTACCAGGAAGACCCTGACAAAGAAGAAAAGGCACAAAAACTGTTCCTGCCCTTAAGTAAAGTTTACAATTATTTCCCGATACCGGATACCGTTCCGCAACAATACCACAAATATTTCATCGGACAACAGGGTAGCATTTGGTCAGAGTATATCCAAAATCCACCACGGGCAGAATACATGGCTTTTCCACGTGCCGTTGCCATGTCGGAAGTGGCTTGGTGTCCTAAAGACAATAAAAACTGGGATTCGTTTTGCAAACGAATGCTTAAAGAATTTGAACGCTTAGATCTGAAAAATATAAACTACAGCCGGGCATTTTTCAATGTCATTTTCCGTTTCAACAGAGATAAAAAAACTTTTCCTAAAAATATCGGCTTATCAATAGATTATCCTGGAGCCCGGATTTTCTATACCGTTAACGGAAAACCGGCCTATACAAAATCAACCCTCTATTCGGACTCTATTCAAGTACAGAAAGGAGACATCATCCGTGCACAGGCATTCACAGAAAAAGGTAAAAAAATTGGTAAACCTGTTGAAAAAACATTCTGAAATGTAAGCAAGATTCAATTAGCAGGTTAGATGAATTTATTGACACAATTACCTAATATAATGAAGATAAAAATATTATTCTGTTTCATTTATTGTCTTGCATTTTCCGTTGGGATTGTTGCAGCTAAAAATGAATACTATCTTATACCAGAACCTCAGTCAATCATTCCAAAATCGGGTTCGTTTGTGTTTAATGCAAATACAGTGATAGTTTCTTGTGACGACAGTAATGAATATCAAAGAATTGCACATTTATTAGCTGACAGACTAAAAGATGCTGCCGGATTAAATTTACAAGTGAAAATTTTACCAGATACTGTTTGTCTCCAAAATGCTATATTTATCAGAAAGGTATCAGGAATGCAGGAAGAAGAATATAAACTGACAATAAGTTCCGATCATGTCACTATCCTCAGCTCATATCCTAACGGAGCATTTTACGCTTTACAGACTATTTATCAGTTATTACCGCCTCAAATTTATTGTCAGAAGCGAAACAATGTAAGATGGAGCATGCCAAGTGTTGAAATTGAAGACAAACCACGCTTTTCATATAGAGGGATGCATTTGGATGTGTGTTCGCATTTTTTCACAGTAGATGAAATAAAACGTTATTTGGATTTAATGGCGATTCACAAGCAGAATGTTTTTCACTGGCATTTAACTGAAGATCAGGGATGGAGGATCGAAATTAAAAAATATCCCAAACTCACGGAATTTGGTTCTATACGAAAGGAAACAGTCATCGGAACGTTAAAGTCAGGATTTTATGACGGGATACCTTATAAAGGTTTTTATACGCAGGACGAAATACGTGATATTGTTAAATATGCCGCTGAACGTTTTATTACAGTTATTCCGGAAATTGAAATGCCGGGACATGCTCTGGCTGCAATTGCTTGTTACCCGAACCTTTCCTGTGGTCTGGAAGAAAAATATGAAGCTGCCACACGATGGGGAGTATTTAGTCAGGTATTTTGTCCTAAAGCAGAAACTTTCGAATTTCTGGAGGATGTACTCACTGAAGTGATGGAACTTTTTCCTTCAAAATATATTCATATCGGAGGAGATGAATGTCCGAAATCAAGTTGGAAAAAATGTGAACATTGTCAGGATTTAATTAAGGTACTCGGACTGAAAGACGAATTTGAGCTTCAAAGTTTCTTCATCCAAAGAATTGAAAAATTTGTAAATAAAAAAGGACGTCAGATTATTGGTTGGGATGAAATTCTTCAGGGCGGTTTAGCTCCCAATGCAACAGTCATGTCATGGCTGGGCGAAGCAGGTGGTATCAGAGCTGCACAACTGCATCAAAATGTCGTAATGTGTCCTCACACAAATTATTACCTTGATTATTACCAGGCCGATCCGGATAAAGAAAGTCTGTGTATGGGAAATCTTGTTCCTTTGCGTGAAGTGTATGACTATTGTCCGGTGCCCGAAGTATTGTCAATGGATGAGCAAAAATATATCAAGGGTATTCAGGGATGTGTATGGACAGAATACATGCCCAATTTTAAACGGGTCGAATATATGGCATTCCCCAGAGCATGTGCAATAAGTGAAACAGCCTGGACGCCTCAGGCTAAAAGAAACTGGAAAAGTTTCACTATTCGTTTGGAAAAACATTTTGAACGGCTCGATCAAATGGATGTAAATTATTGTAAGGCATTTTACGAGGTGCTTATTCAAAACTATAAAGACGGGCCTTATTCAAAAGTTGTGACCATGAAAATTGATGCAGCGGATGCAGTCATACATTATACCACTGATGGGTCTTCGCCAAATACAGGATCGCCGGTTTACACAATGCCTTTTGTTATCAATAAATCTAATATAGTTAAAGCTATAGGATTTAGAAATTCTAAACCACTTGGAAAAATAACCGTAAAAAAGTTTGATTAGAGAAATATATAATACAATCATCTATTATTACTAATTGTTTAAATTATTGGAGGAACAAAAAATGAAAAAAAAACTTACACGATTTATGCTTTGCTTTTTAGTATTTGCATTTTTATTTCAAATTCGGTTGCTGGCATTTGATGAACCAACAAGGGGTATCCGGATGAGTGCATCTACTGATTTATCAACTGACCCAGCAACAAATCAAGCAACTGTTGATAAATTAGCTGCTAATTATGTTAATGAGGTTCTGGTATGGGTAAAAAGTAGCGCTGGTGTTAAAAACACTGGCGGCTTAACTGATTTTATTACTAAAGCACATGCTGCAGGTATAAAAGTGGTCTTAGAATATACTGTCAATCAAGATGACTCGTATATGGCTACACATCCTCAGTCACATGTTTATCATAGTCCAGGCCCCGCCGCCCCGGTTGATAAAAACAGACCATATGCTATGACTACTACGTATGTAAATTTGCTTTATCCTGGATATAAGGATTTTGTAGTAAATGATATTGCATCTCTTGTAACTGCTCATAATCCTGATGGAATATGTCTTGAAAATCTTCGATATACTCATTTGGTGTATTCATTTGATACATATTCTCTTCAAAGAGCAGCAGCTTTAGGTTGTGATACGACTCATTTATTAAGTTATTTTAACACAACTAATTATGCTACTTATATTACAGCAAATGCTGCTGCTGCTTATATTGACCTATATGCCACAAATCCGGATCCTGATGTTGTAACATGGGTGAATATGAGAAAGGCTGTACTTTCCGAATATATAACTGCAATAAGAGCAGCAATAGAAAGTATTAAGCCCGGCATTCAACTATCAGCGTTGGATAGTGAAGAACCAGCGTTGGATGTGCAAGGTCCCTCGGTACATTATGGTCAGGATTATGCACTCCATTCAACTCTTTTAGATGTAATTAGCCCATATGTTGCGACAACAGCATCGTTGGCACATATAACAATGGATGCAGTAGCTCTTGTAGATCCCAGATGTAAAATGACTACATATTTCCTCAGGACCGCAACACCGGATGTTCAAATTAATCAGGCTCTTGACAATGGTTCTTATGGAGTAATTATTGAGAAATATAGTACAATAACTACTGCTGATTGGACTGTTATTAATCCACTTTTTTTAACAATGAAAAATGCAACATCCATTAAAGAAGTAGAAGAATTACCTTCGGATTTTATTCTGAAACAAAATTATCCAAATCCGTTTAATACAACCACTGAAATTGCTTTTCAAGTTACAAAACCTTGTTTAGTGTCGTTGAATGTGTATGATGCTTTAGGGAGACAAGTTGCCTCGCTTATCAATAAAAAAATGGATTCGGGCACATATAAGGTTAATTTCGATGCAAAAGGGTTAGCTGAAGGTCTTTATTTTTATAGATTGAATATGAATGGTTCAAGTTTAGCAAGGAAGATGACATTAAAAAAGTAATATCAAGCAATTATCAAAGAATTTATTAATAAAGTGGTTCAATACCCCGACCCTTGGGTCGGAAACTAATATGTTTGTGAAACAAACGCCCTTTAAAACCTCGGGGCTTGCCCCGGGGTTGTTTATTTAAAAGGTATGTATATAATATATTTAAATGAAAAGTAAAGTAACACCATGTGCGGTTTTTTTATTGGCATTTATATTCTTATTTCAGTCTAGATCGTTTGCCGATGAACAACCAGTTAGAGGTTTCTGGATTTGGGGAGCTACATTAACGAGTTCTAATATTCAGACAATTGTTGATAAATTGGCTGATAATTATGTTAATGAGGTATACCTATTGGTAAAAGGAACAAGCGGAACAAAAACCAATGCAATAAATTTAACTAATTTTATTACGAAAGCACATGCAAAATCTATAAAAGTGCACTTTTGGTATTGCGTTTTTCAAGATGATGCATATTTGAGGAGTAATCCTAATGCTCATGTTTATCATTGCCCTAATCCCAGTGCGAGGGGTGGTGATGTTAACCCATATCCTAATACCGATTCTTCGATAAATCCTTTTTTCCCTGGATATAAGGAATATGTGTTGAACAATATCGGATACTTTTTGAATCATTTTGATTGCGATGGCATTCATCTTGATTACATCAGATATGGTCATCTTGTATATTCATTTGATCCCTATTCTCTTGAAAAAGCCGCTTCTTTAGGTTGTAATACAACCCGTTTGTTGGGATTTTTTAACACACCGGGAAATTATACTATTTATGCTTCAGGTTCCGGCTTTATAAATTTATATGCAAACCGTGACCCAGATGTTGTTACCTGGGTTAATATGAGAAAAAATATAATTTTTGATTATATAACAGCAATAAGGGATACCATGGAAAGTGTAAAACCCGGGATTAAACTGACTGCTGCTTTTATGCCTGAAGGTATATATGATCCAAATTTAGCGGATGTTCATTATGCACAGAATTATGCATTGCATTCAACCCTCTTGGATATGATTAGTCCAATGTCATATTTTAAAAGTTATGGAAAGAGTACGAGTTGGTTAAAAACAATAGCAATAAGTGCAA
>Ga0172381_10002241_pt1 | contig 21620 bp, 14 predicted proteins | sample Leawel6488metaG_FD_119754 | JGI IMG/M metagenome (GOLD analysis project Ga0172381, IMG submission 119754) | Leachate microbial communities from a municipal landfill in Southern Ontario, Canada - Leachate well 64-88 metaG | ecosystem: Engineered > Solid waste > Landfill > Unclassified | place...
AGGAGTTGCAATTCATGAACCGGGGCAAAAAATTCTGATGATTTCAGCAACTTGATTTTTTCAAAGATCAGCAGGTCGGCATTTTTTTCCCTCAGCTTTATTTTATTCAGATTCCTGGATAAAAATTGCGATCCTTTTTTATCGAACCGAACCAGGATAGTAATATAGTCTTCCGGATAGTTGTGATAAAGGATCCAGAGGCTCAATTCGGCGAGCAGGGGATCAGGGTTCACAATATTGGCAGCAAGGAGCCCGGTGACCCTTTCGGGGCCATCAGGGTGAATTTCGGATAACAAGTCGATGGCGCAGGCTTTTGTCCAACGGTTGATCCTCGAATAATCTTTGTTGATGATATCCTCGACCCTTTCAGGAAAGGTCATCTTTTGCTGGGGAAAACGCAGCCGGAAACGATTCAGTTTTTCATGGATAGGGAGGTCTTCAAAAATAGGGAAAAACAGTTCTTTGATATCCTCTGAAATCGTCATATCGCAGATCTCGAGGGCATAAATTTTAGCATTGGCATCCTGGCTTTCGATGTATTCCCGGATATGTCCGATGGTTTTTGAATCGTAAAGCAAAGAGAGAAGGAGAAAGACATTCTCTTTTTTATCCTCTAATTCCTGAAGGAGGGCCTGACAGAGAGTATGTGACTTTATATCCTCATTTAAATCATTCAGGGATGCCATGATCCAAACCATAGTTTCGACCGATTCCTCGATGGTTTGTTTGATGAATGTGATTTCTGCCACTGAAGCATGATATTCAAGGTTGCTTAACGACAACAGGACCTGGAACCTGATATCATAATCAGGATGGTTGACTTTTTTACGAAGAGATTTAATCGCGTTGGCCCCTCCGATAGACTCAACGATGCTCAGGATTTTAAGCTTGACTGATTTTTGTGTACTGATTTTTTCAAAAAACCTTTCCAGGTCCTGTAAAACAGGCTCCCCTATTATTTTCAGGGCTTCACCGGCCGAATGGGAATATTCAGGAATATCAAGGTTCTCAATGATAAATGGCCAAAGTTCAACCCTTTTTATCTTACCGGAAGAAATAATGGCCACTTTTCTCACGCCGGGATCAGAATCTTTCATGAGATTGATCAGCAGTTTGTAAGTATTGTACCTTCCCGAAGTCCCAAGCAACCGCGCTGCCATTATTCTTTCCTGGGCAACATCCGATCGGGCAAGATCGACCATATAATCAAATGTGAATTCTTCCTCATTCTTTATTTTCACAGGGGAGGATAAAGATGGAATTTCTTCTTTTACTGCTTTGATCCCGGCAGGTTCAACTTTTTCAAAAAAGTCAATGATTTTCGGGAGATGGCCAGCATCTGCTGTGGACAAGGTTTGCCGGATGAGCGCAACCATAGGGTCCTGCTCAATCAGTTCAGCTGATTTCATTTCACTCAGCTTGTTTTTAAGCATATTACGGTATTCCGTATACATTTTAAACGAAATCCAGATCCAATAACCGAGTATGAGGATAAATAACCAGTTGTAATGAACCAATGTTACCCCTGGTATTACTGAAAAGATCAGGATTACCAGGCCTGTAATAACGGTGCCTGACGCTTTTGGGATACCTTCAATCTGGTTTTGGAAAGGAAGCCTTTGTTCGGCAGGAATAGGCTGGTAGAGTAATTGAAATGACGGCTCATAAATGGCGCCCCGGATAGAACGCTCAAAAAAACGGGCAAGGGAAATAAATGAAAAAAATAATCCTATTGGGCCATACAGGGTTCCGAATATGGCGGCAAGCAGGATGCTGGACAGCAGTACAACCGGGAGTGACAGTAAACCAGGCCGAAGCCCGTACTTATTCAGAAACCGTCCGGAAAAAAGTTTGAGGATAAGCTCAAGTATGGCAATAGATCCAAGGAAAATCCCTAAGAACCGGGCAATGGTTTCAGGATTATTCGAAAATTCGACTTTAGTTTGTGCCAAAAAAAGAAAATCAACAAAAAGATATCCGAAAATAGGCAGCAGGGCCATCAGGGATATCATCTGGAAATATGGTTTTTTTACCAGGTTCCAGTAGCCCCATTCCGACTTTTTCTCTTTCTGTTTTAGGATCGGAGGGGATTTTACCGGCTGAAGCTGTTCTTTAAAAGTTTTAAAAATAACGAAGACGAAGATCAGGCATAATAGCAGAGAGAAAGAGGACAGAAAAAGCAAATCTGGCGCTTTAAGGATCTTAAGGATGAGTGGGATGGAAAAATACCCGATAATGGTGGAAATCACTTCCCCGACGCTGATCAATCCAAAAATTCTTTTTCCCTGGCGGATATTGAACAGCCTGCCTGCAATGCCCCAGAAATTGACGAGGGTTATATAAACCATCACCCTGACCCATGTGTACATGATAAAGGCTATCCATTTGGAATCGAAAGCCCACACGCCAATACTGATAGCCAGGACCGTAATAAATACGAAAAGAAATTTCAGGGAAACCTGCCGGAACAGTGTTGATTTTTTATCGATGTAAGAAAATAAATACCAGGCCAGATAAACGATGATCCCTGAGGCGATAAATGAAACAGGGATCATTTTGGGTGAAAAATGTTTCAGGAAAATGGCATTGGATGATGTAAAATAAAATGAAAGCGATAATCCCACGAAGAACGAGAAAAGCACCATCAGGGAAACAGAAGTTACTTCTTCTTTTCTTATATTCAGTGTTTTCAGCATCCAGTTTTGTCGCTTCATGGGACGGGATTGATCAGATGAGTTTTGGATGAAGCGGTAACTCGTACTTTTCAGACAATTCGTTGGTTGCTGGGATCAAAAGCCTGTGTTTAATGGCTTTTGGGATTTTTTTTTCGAAATCAATATAAGTCAATGCTCCTTTTTTCCCCAGTGACCTTTGTTCTAAAATTTCGAGAAGGATATCGATTGTCATCCAACCGGTAATGCTATTTAGCTTATGAAGCAATGTAATGATGTTTAACGGGTAACTCCCGTCATGAAGGCGGATATTGATCTCAGGGGAAATCCCGACGATAGGGCCGTCATCGATGACCTCGGTCACTTTATGAATTACGATGGGTGAAGTATGAAGGCCAAGTCGCATGATCTCCTGGAAGGGTTGGGCGCCGACCCCGATATGACTTGCCAGATTTGAGGGATGAAAATTATATGCCCCGAATGGCGGGTAATCGTATAGGTAAGCATCGAGTTTCTGACCAAAACAGTTCATGATGAGTACATCCGGATCCCATGAAGAGAATATTTTTCTGAAATAATTGGTTTTGACCTTACCCGTGTAACAAGGGATCCCGGCTTGCATGGATGTGTCAATGATCTTGTTCATGAGATCTGCGCTTTCCTCACGAGTATAATTGCCCCAAATCCTTTTTTTCAGGGATATTTTTGCTTTCTGGTCCACCGGATCATCGGTTACCATTCCAACAAGTCTCAACAAGCCAGGATTTTTCTGATTAAATCTGATAAGCGATTCCAGGATCAGCTGACCACCGGTAGCGCTTCCAAAAAGCGCTACCTTCAGTTCCCTGCCGGGTTGGTTTTGGGGATGGTCAGGTTCATAAAATCCACCCCAGGTACTTTCCACATCCACAATCTTTTGGGAGAAATTCATAGTTTAAATGAGTTAAAAATCGTAAGATAAAGTGATCAAAAAATGTCTTCCGCGTTGAAGGATCCCCGTCGGGCTATTTATTCCATCAGCTGCTTTTGTGCCCGGATGATAATATACCGTGTTGAAAATATTGTTGCAAACAACCTGAATTGAAAGTCCGGGTACAATTTTATTGTTGCCATAAGTTATCGCCCCGTTCAGTATGGCTGTTGCCGGGAACGTATCGAAATTTAACGGGACTGTAGTCCCTTCGCCGGTAAGACGTTGGCCCACGAAATTCAATCTAAGGTTGATATTCAATTGATCCCAGAAGGATTTATTGGCCCCGATATTGAACTGATGGCTCGAGATATCACCCACGCGATTATCCACTTCACCGGCCTCGGAATAGGTCTGCCTGGGGTCGCAGAAAGTATAATTGAAATAGGCTGAGAACCCTTCTATCTGGTAAGTGGCATTTGCCTGGATCCCGGTGATCCGGAATTCGCCGATATTGGCATTCTGGACTTTTCCGGGACTGCCTTCCACATTCACCGTTCCGACGACATTATTGATAAAATTGCGATATATTGTTATATCAGCCTGAAAAGTTTTGTTAAGGCGGAACCCTGCGCTGAGTTCAATATTCTGGATATTTTCTGTCTTCAGGTCAGGATTTGGGATCCGGTTTCCGATGGCCGAGTATTTGGTCCAGTTGGAAACATTCATGATCCCTCGTGAATAGATCGCCTTGAGAGTGAATTTTCCGGGAGAATAGACCAACGCGGCCCTGGGGCTTAATTCGCTTCCGAACCCATCATTGTCACGGACCTTATTATAGTCGTACCTTAAGCCCAATGTGATCTTTAGTTTCCGAAAGGCCTGGAAAGTTCCCTGTGTATAAACCCCGATATCCCAGATATTAAAATCATTTCCGCCTTTTGGTGAGGGAAGGATCACAGCAGAATCCTGTGGGGTCGAGATCACGCTGCTGTAATAAGCGCCTTGCAGGGTGCTGTTGCGCACCTCCAATCCCGAAACAAGGTCAAACCGGGAGACGGGCTTATAAATTACCTTTAGTTCATTGCGAAGTTGTTTGGAAAGCTCATAGTTATACTGTGTGATCCATTGTGGCGATGTGTTCTTTACCAGGGCGGGGATGCTCAGGTTTCCCCGCGCATAGTTATAAACATATACCAGCCGGGCATCATCCGTTACGCAATGAATGCGATAGGTTGTCAAATTTGATATAAACACTTTTTCACTTACCTGGTTTTCATATTTGACGAAAAAGTTGGAAAGTTGTGGGACCCAGGTTTGCCCATTGTCAGATGCCGCCACATAAGTATCGGTATATTGTGTGAGACCGCCTCTGCTGTATTTCCAGGTCTGAAATCCGATGGTGAAATTTCCAATCTTGATATTTCCATTCAGTAGCCATGAATTGGTCGTATTCGAAAAACCAATCTTGTGGCCGTTCACCGTTTGCCCATAAGCTGATTTATCCAGGTTCCTGGCGGTTTCAGCGCCCAGGGAAGTCAGTGAAAGCTGACTGGAGTCGGCAGAAAGCGTATAATAAGGATTGTTAAACGGAAGGTTGTTTTTGATCAGGTATTCCTTGGCCCCGCTATTGATGTCCATCAGTTTGTTATAATTCACGCTATTGTAAACATCGGGATCATAATCAAAATAGGACTGACTTGAAATATCCATCTCATTTGAATGGTATAACCGCCCGGTCACGGTAAAAGAGATATTACGTCGTTTTCCCGATATGGTCAGGTCAGCGGTCATCGTGTTGTATGTGCCGTAATTGACATTGGCGCTGATACCTATGCTGTGGCCCGGTTTAATTGCATCGACGGCATTCCGCATGATCACGTTGATGACGCCGGCAAAGGCATTGGGCCCGTACATGGTGGAAGCCGGCCCGTAGATAATTTCAACCCTTTCTATATTCGACAGGGGATATTGCCTGTCGATGTATGCCCAGTTGGTCCAAAGATCATTTTCCTCGATACCGTTGAACAGCAGGAGTGTTTTTTCCGTGTTGTTCTGCCGGAAACCACGCTGGTAAATGTTGGCATATTCAGGTCCGTAGAACATGGTGAGGTCAAAGCCGGGGACATCCTTCAGTAATTCAACGAGATCGTTGTATCCTCTTTTTTTAATTTCTTCCCGCGTAACGACCACAATGGTTGCGGGCGCTTCATAGATGGATTCAGCTTTTTTGGAAACGGATGTAACCACCTGTGTACCGCCGGTCAGTTTCAGGTTATTGACCATCTTGATAAAGGAGGGAGGGTCAAAGAGATTTGCTTCATAGGTTGGATTGATCAGCAGCAGATATCTTGTTTCAGTGGTTGCCTGTTCAGTGGAATCTATGGCAATATAGGTCATGGCAAGCAGGCGGTAGGCCTCAACCTTCTGTTTTTCATTGAACCCACTATGGATACAGTCATGAAGGGTACGGATCACTTCCGGAAACTTTCCGATTTCGTAAGCTTTGCGCGCTTCATTCAGGGTGACATCACTGCATTCCTGGGCATAGGATGAGATGAATAGGAATAAAACTGATGAGACGGTCAGAAAAAAGCGGAACGCAGTTCTGTATTTGGAAATCTGGTGCATAGCAAATTCGTTTGTTTTAACGGCACTCCATTCAGGGAAGGTCAGACCTGGTTTTTTCATAAGGGATGTCACCTCCGACTATTTTACGCCATTCTTCCAGGGTCATGTTCCGTTTTAATTGCCCTGTCAGGTTTTTGGCCATTCTCGAATTTTCAGTTGAGACGATCCTGATTGTTTTATCCGCGCTACATGAGATCAATTGCTTATCATCGGGCGAAAATAAAAGGTCATACACCCACAAATCATAATTGTCGATGGAGATGGGGTTTGCAACCAGAGAATGAAAATCTGATAGTTTCATCGTGCGGTCATAACTTGATGATGCGAGCCGGTTTCCATCATGGCTGAATTGCAAAGCAGTAATCCCGGTAGCATGGCGCCCGATCGTTTCGCGGGGTTTTGATGAAGCGTTGGTCAGGTCCCAGGTCTGAATCGTACCGTTCATGAATCCTGCTGCCAGCGATTTTCCATCGTTGCTGATGGCAATAGAAACAATGGGATTGCCTGTATTATAAAAAGTTATATGTTTCGAAGTGGAGCCATCCAGGGAAATGGCCTTCAGGGTTCCGTTGTCTGTGCCGTACACCAACTTTGATCCATCAGGATAGAAAGAAACACAGTTGATTTTATCGCCTGTTGAGTCCAGCAGGATCTTTGAAAACCGGTCATTTTCATAAGTCCATTTATAAAGTTTCCCATCTGATCCCACTGAAGCAAAAATATTTCCGGTGGAAGGCATTGAAACTTCATTGATCACTCCTTCATGGCCCTTGAAGATCCTGGGCACATCTTTCAGCGCGTTGCGGTTCCAGATTATCAGCTCCCCATGGGTGGTACCCGCAATTAGCCAGCGTTCGTCCCCGGTCAGTCCGACCGACCGGAGCACCCCCTGCATCTTCTTTGGTATTTCAAGCCTGACAGGTTGCCCCTGAGTGCCGGTTAACTTCCACATCAGTAGGTTATTATCATCTCCGCAGGAAAAAAGTGTTTTTCCGTCTTTCGAAAGAGCAATGGATCGCACACCGTCTTCATGACCACGAAGAATAACCTGATCATTTGAAATTTCGGATAAAGCCTCATAAATAACCGGATCATCACGGAATCCGCCATTTTCTTCATTGATCCGGTAGGACTCTACAGCGAGCAATCCCGGCAAATCATCTTTTACAGTATTAAACAGCTGGCTTGCCTGTATGGCCATGGTTCGGGCAATGGCTAAAAGTCTGAGACGTTGTGTATTCTTTTCCGATTCTTCTGCTTTTATACGCTCTTTGTCGGCAATTAACTTTTGGGAAATGGCCTCTTTCCGTTGTGACTGAGCTTCATCCCTGGCGACAAGGGCCTCCTGTTTGGATTCATCCGCTTTCTTTTTCTCGGATACCGCAACGTAGGTCTGTTCCTGTGCAATCATCTGTTGTTTTACAGCATATTGGCGTTGTTGTTCCGTGATAATCTCCTGTTGCTCAGCTATTTGTTGTTGCTGTTCGGAAATCTTTTTCTGGACAACAGCCTCTTTGCGCTGCTCTTCCATTTTTTTTCTTTCAAAAAATGCCAGTTTTTCCTTTTCTATTGCTTCTTTACGGCTGGCTTCAGCCTTAAACCTGAGATTCAGGGAGATCAGCAGGAAAAGGATTGAAATGATAGAAGCAATTCCAAGAATGACAGCCGAGGTTTTAGCGCGTTTAAGGTTTCTTTTTTGCAGGTTTTCCTTTTTTGACAATTCCAGCTCATTTTGTTTTTTGCTGTATTGTAAAAAAGTTATTGCCCTGTCGTATGCCGGGTCATATCGCATGGCCCAGGTGGCATTAGGTTTTACTTGCTCTTTCCATTGAAGCGCGACCTGGAGCTCAGGATTGACCCACAAGCCTGTTTTCCCTTCCTGGTAAAGTTCTGCAGATTTTGAAAGCCTCAGGTAAAGTTGGGCGGATTGACTTTCTTCCTCAACCCAGTTCTTTAACCGCGTCCAGACCCGCATGATACTCTCATGTGATATATCAATCGTAGAATCGGTATTGAGCTCAACCTTTGCCGAAGGAGTCAGAAAAGCGCAACCCGGTTTTCTAAAGCTGTCGATGGCCCGGACAACCTCCTCCTGGCGGGCTTCGGCCAGCGTCATGATTTCGCTTAGTTGGGTAGGCCGGCGGGTTCCCCGGTTTTCCTTGTTGATCTCAGTGAGGGCTTTGAATAACTTTTCTGCTATATATTTACTTTTAAAGTCTTTGAGTTCAGCATAGATTTCTTCTAGGTGAAATGAAAGCGCTTCTTTCATGGTCCCGATCGCATTATAATGCTCCAGGCCAATGGGTTGGTCCCCGATGCGGTGCAGGGTCCAAAAATCCCAGGTCCGCATCATGGCATGTTGCAGGATGGGGAGCTCGTCAGGATCATCGCCAACATCTTTGAGAAGTTGTTCGACCAGTTCATCAGTTATTTTACATCCTTTGATACTGACGGGGCCTGTTATAGCGAGCCGGCGTTCCTCGTTATTCATCCTTGGCACAAGATAATACCCTTTGTTGATGGTCTCGGTCAGTCCCCTGAATTCAGTGCAGTCATCCAGAAAATCAGTACGCATGGAAAGAATAAAATAAACCGGTATTTCGGTATGGCTGATGGCTGTCAGTATAAGGTCAATAAATGCAGAAGTTTCAAGAATGGTATGAAAAGCGGTCCTGCTTTTTTGAAACCGGAATAACTCTTCGAACTGGTCAATGATGATCAACCTGGATTGATTATCAGAATGGTTTGCTGCAGTAAGGTAATCAGCCAGCCCTTCTTTTCCTGTGCGCAGTTTTTCCGCGATGGTTTCGGCATTTATATGGTCCTCGGCCAGGGCCTGGGCGAGGTTTCCTATCGGATCGTCTGAAGGATGGCAAATACCAACTCTCCAGGTTGTGGAAAATTTTCCTGTTTTATTTTTAAGCAAGCATGGAATGACACCTGCTTTGATAAGTGACGATTTTCCGCATCCAGATGGTCCGACGATAGCCAGAACCCGTGTCTGAAATAATTTTTCAATCAGTTCCCTGACCTGAAGTTCCCGGCCAAAGAACAACTCATCTTCATGAATTTCGTAACTCCGGATTCCCGGGAATGGGTTGTCGTGAAGGAGAGATGCTGCCATGGATATACGAAAAAAGGGATTTATTAACAAATTTATAATAATCGTGGATAAAACCCTGAAAACTTTTTTGAAAAAAAACCATGGAACCTTAAAATCTTATAATTTTACTTCAGGATAAATGCGGTATATGGATGACTTGAAAATCGATTCAGACGATTCTTCCGAAAGCAATAAAATTGGAGATCAGCTAAAAGCAGTCAGGGATCAGCTTTTAGAATGTGAAAAGCTGGCATCCCTGGGGCAACTTACGGCCGGTATTGTCCATGAGATCAAAAACCCCCTGAATTTTATTACTAATTTCTCGGCGCTTTCCGTTGAGTTGGTCTCCGAGCTGAAAGAAGCTGTTGGAAAGTTCCGGGATCTCATCGATACCAAAGAATATGATTACCTACAGGAGATCATGGGTGACCTTGAAACGAATATGCAAAAAATCTCGGAACATGGGAAAAGGGCTGACAGTATTATCCGCGGGATGCTCCTGTACGCCCATGGTAAATCAGGGGAGCGGGTCCCGACTGATATCAACGCCATGTTATCAGAATATGTTAGCCTGGGTTATCACGGGATGAGGGCTTCGGACAATACCTTCAATATTAAGCTTGAAAGCAATTATGATCCTTCAGTCGGAATCATCGAAGTAGTTCCGCAGGACATTGCCCGCGTTTTTCTGAACCTGATCAATAATGCCTGCTACTCGACAATACAAAAAAAGAAATTAAAACCCGAAAATTATGATCCGGTACTTTTTACGGGGACTAAAAACCTGGGCGACCGGATCGAGATCCGGGTCAGGGATAATGGTGTTGGGGTCCCGGCCAGCGTCAGGGATAAAATTTTCAATCCCTTTTTTACCACGAAACCTGCTGGCAAAGGAACCGGATTAGGCCTGTCGATCAGTTATGACATCATTGTCAATGAACATCATGGCGAAATAAAGGTCGAAACGACTGAAGGAGAATATGCGGAATTTATCATCGCGTTACCCAAAAGATGATGGACAAATTATTATTGGCGATTGACAATTGACAATTGTGGCCTTCTATAAACATAAATCATAAGCTATTGATTGTCACAACTATTTACTGAAAATAAGATATCATCCAATATGAACGAAAAGATTTTAGGAAAAGTAAAAATCATGGTGGTCGATGATGAAATAGATCTCGAACCATTAGTAAGGCAAAAATTCCGTCGTCAGATCCGTGATAGCATTTATGATTTTGTGTTTGCACATAATGGGTTGGAGGCATTGGCCAAACTGATAGAATATCCTGCCATTGGCGTTATCCTTTCCGATATCAACATGCCGGAAATGGATGGGTTGACCTTGCTTACAAAATTGAAAGAGCTGAAAAATCCAGGATTAAAAACAGTGATTGTCTCGGCATACGGGGATATGGATAATATCCGGACGGCCATGAATCGCGGGGCTTTCGATTTTGTTACAAAACCGATCAATTTTGAAGATTTGGAGATCACCATCAATAAAACGTTGGATGAGATTACCCAGATCAGGAAATCGCAGGAGGAGCATGACCAGTTGATTTCCATTCAACAGGACCTGAACACGGCGCGTGAGATCCAGCAGGCCATTCTTCCAAAAGCCTTCCCTCCGTTTCCCGGCAGGACCGATTTTGACATTTTTGCTTCGATGGTGGCAGCCAAGGAAGTTGGCGGCGACTTTTATGATTTTTTCCTCATTGATAACAACCGCCTCGGCTTTGTGATAGGCGATGTTTCGGGAAAGGGGGTCCCCGCTGCTATTTTTATGGCCGTAAGCCGTACTTTGATCCGCGCTACGGGATTGAAAGGAATTCCCACCAAAGAATGTATGAACTATGTCAATAACCTCCTTTGCAATGAAAGCGTTTCCTGTATGTTCGTCACGGTTTTCTATGGGATCCTCAACCTGCTCACCGGTGAGATCGATTATGTAAATGGTGGTCATAATCCCCCCTATATTCTGGGAACCGGAGGGATCCGTAAAGTTGAGATGACCGGTGGCCCCATCCTGGGATGCCTGGAAGGTATAGATTATCAATCAAAAATGATCCGCCTGGAACCGGGCGAACGTTTTATGCTGTTCACCGATGGTGTTACTGAAGCCTTTGACAAAGAGGATAAACCTTTTGGCGAAGAGCGTCTGGAACAATATCTTAAAGAGAACACAGGGAACTCAACCGAAGAACTGGTCAAGGGCATATCAGCCATGGTTAATGAATACTCTGCCGGGGTTCCCCAATCAGATGACATTACTCTTTTGGCTATCTGCTACAATGGGAATAAATGACCTTACTGACTTGTAATTCTCTTCATGAATATCATAACGAAAACATGGAATACATTTCATGTTCTTGAAATCCAGGGACGTATTGACGGGCTGACAGCTGCAGATTTAAAAAGGTCTTTTGATCAGCATACTGCCGCTGGCCGGCAAAAACTGATTCTCGATTTTTCTGGGGTCACTTTCATGAGCAGTGCGGGGCTACGCGTCATCATCCATATACACAAATCACTGAAACCCATCGGAGGTGAACTGGTTTTGATCGCCGTCCCTGTTCAGGTCAGGGAAGTGTTCAGGGTCAGCGGAATGGATCCATTCCTGACGATTTTTCCTGATTTTCAGCCCCTCATGGAAAAAGTGGGAACGCTGAAGGCAGATCCAACGATCCATACCATTGAAATTGAAGGTATGTCCTTCGAATGGAGACCCCTTTCAGATCAACCCGGAAAATGTTTCCTTATTGGGGACCCGGGAAAAATAAACAATGCTTCTTTTGAGGAAAAGGACAATATCATGATCCGCCCCTCGGAAATAACTTATGGAACAGGCCTTGCAGCCCTGGGTGAGGTTTTCGGTGAATACCAGTCTTTGTATGGGGAATCGGTGGTTATCGGGCACCATTTTTTCTCTTATCCTGCGGTAGAAAAACCCATGGTCGATTTTTCGTACAATACTCCGGATTCAGACCAGCATTTGAATTTTCTTTATGGACTTGGGATCAATGGAAAATTTTCGGGCGTCCTGAGGTTTGAATCTTTCGTGGAATCACCTGATTTTACAAAACTTATCCATCTTGCAGGAAAGATGGCAACTACACCGTGTTTTGCTGTGGTGATCATGGGCACAAGCTGCGGGATCCAATGGATGCATCTGAAAAAACCACCTGTCCTGATCCATCACCTGTCCAAGGGTTCAATTTTCGATTCCAATCTCTTTCACGATTGGATGAATTTTTCACCCGAAGAGGACGACCTGAACAAAACCATCATCGCCTGTGGCATAGCTTCACAAAGCGCCCAGGAAATTCCTCCTGGAATGAAACGGTTTTTTCCAAAAGAAGGAAATATGCACCTTCATGCCGCTGTCTTTGAAAATGGTTTATGGAGCAATAATATCGTTGATTTTGAACCAGAACTTTTGCGAATAGCAAGAGAATTTGAAGTGGAAAAAGTAGTTCACCTTTTACCGGTATCAAGGCTTAAAACCGGTTATATCGGTATCATCAATCTCGAAAATAACTGATGGAACTGTGGATCGGCGCTATTAACTTGGGCCTCCTTTATGCTTTTATGGCTATCGGGACCTTTATCACTTACAAACTGTATTCGTTTCCCGATATTACCATTGATGGCACTTTCACGACTGGCGCCGCTGTGGCATCTATTCTGATCGTGGATGGATGGGACCCTTTTCTTGTTCTCCCGGTTGCTTTTCTTGTTGGGGCCCTGGCCGGTTTTATTACGGGGTTCATTCATACGCGGTTCAGGATAGAAGGGCTGCTGGCAGGGATCCTTGTAATGACCGGCCTTTATTCGGTGAACCTGCATATCATGGGAAAATCGAATATCCCGTTGCTCAACAATACCACTTTTATCTCCCTGCTGACCGACTGGAACCCGGGATTAAACATGGAAGTGTGGACTTGCATTATCCTCGTCATGGTGATGCTCATTTTCTGGATGTTGGTTTCCTTGCTTTTAAAGACTGATTTCGGACTTACCATGCGTTCAACCGGCAATAATCCGGTGATGGTTTCAGCACAGGGGGTTTCTGTGAATCGGATTAAGATTTTCGGGATCGCCCTGGCCAATGGATTTGTGGGTATCTCCGGCGCGCTGGTAGCCCAATACCAAGGCTTTGCAGATATCGGCATGGGCATAGGCTCCATCATATTCAGCCTTGCATCCGTGATTATCGGGGAAGCGATCCTTCGAAGCCGCTCCATGTTCATACAAGTCCTCGGCGTTATCCTCGGGTCGGTAATATTTCGCCTGGCCGTGGCTTTTGCCCTTCACCTGGGTATGAACCCCAACGACCTAAAAATCCTGACCGCCCTGTTTGTCCTCCTGACTATTATTGGGACACAGCTTTTTGGTAAAAACCACGACGGAAGATTATCTTCATTCATTCATAAAAACAAACGGGTATTCCGGTGGGTTTTTTTATCGGGTATCCTGTTGGTGGTCCTTTTCCTGATTTACAAGGCATTTGCACCTGAACAACAGGGGGAAAGGCGTATTAAAATCGGCCTGCTGTTAGCCAACCAGAGCTCCCTGATGACCAATACCCGTGAGGGATTTTATGATGAGATGAAAAAACTGGGTTACAGGAACGGTGAAAATTGCGAAATCATTGAACTGAATGCCGAAGGGGATATTCCCACCAACCGTACCATGGTGGACCATCTCGTTTCACAGGATGTGGACATTCTGGTCCCTGTTTCTACTGCTTCTACCCAGGCAGCGATCGCTAAGGTAAAAGAGGTCCCCATTGTTTTTGCCACAGTGGCGAACCCGTTTGCCATTCAGGCTGGGACCAGCGACACAAATCATCTTCCCAATGTAACAGGCGTTTATGGATCAGCTCCAAGCCGCGAATTATTGAAAATCTTTATGCAGATCTTCCCGGGAAAACAAAAAATCGGGACCATCTATAATCCGGCTTTTCCTAATACAAAAGTCAATCTGGAGGATTTTTTAAAAGCGCTTGCCGATTTTCCGCAACTTAAACTCGAAGAAGTGGCCGTTGCCGGCACCAGTGATGTATATCAGGCAGCGCAATCGTTGGCAGCCAACCATATCAAAGCGTTCATATTAATAAACGATCTTACGGTATTCAATTCCCTTGAATCGGTTGTCAGGGTTTCAAGGTCCAATAAGATACCCATTTTCAGCAATGATGCAGAACGGCTGAAGGATGGTGTATTGCTTGTTTATGGATATGAATATTATGTGAGCGGTATGCAGGCCGCACGCCTTGTTGACCGGATCCTGAAAGGAGAAGATCCAGCTCGGATCCCGTTTGAAAAGTACAAGATCACCTCTTTCGGGATCAATTACGATGTAGCCAATGAAATCGGTGTGAGGTTTCCCGATTCTATCCGTGAAGCGGCCGGGGCAAATGTTATCCATAAAAAGCTGAATCGTGCGCCCTTAGTCTTGCCCGATGAAGTTCATCCAATAAAAAATACCAGATAATTTCAGGAAACCGTTTTGAAACAAGCACAAACAATGATCCAATAATCATGATCCGTATCACAGGACTCCATAAAAAATTCAATCCCGGCTCGCTGGATGAAGTGATTGCCCTGGCGGATATCAACCTGGAGATCAGGGAACATGAATTTGTCACGGTGATCGGCACCAACGGTTCCGGCAAATCGACCCTTCTCAATGCGGTGGCCGGCAATATTTTCCCGGATAGTGGCACGATCCTGATCAAAGGAAAAGATGTGACCAGGAAACACGATTTCCAGAGAGCGAAATATATTTCGAGGGTTTTTCAGAACCCTTTTACGGGTACGGCGCCCGACATGACCATTGCTGAAAACCTTTTGCTGGCATGGTTCCGGGGTAAAAAGCGCTATCCGACTATCAGCCTGAACGGGAAAATGAAATCTTTTTTCCGGGATCAACTGCTTTCCCTCGATATGCACCTGGAAGACCGCCTGGAAAATGTAATGGGTACCCTCTCTGGCGGACAGCGGCAGGCCATTACCCTTCTGATGGCCGTGCTGCAGGCGCCGGATGTTTTATTACTTGATGAACATACGGCTGCATTGGATCCGAAAACCGCCACCCAGGTGATCCGCCTGACTCAGAAATTTGTGACCGGGCATCAACTCACAACCCTGATGGTTACCCATTCGATGACACAAGCGCTGGAACTGGGGGCCCGTACCATCATGATGCATCATGGCCGCATCATTGATGACATTCCTGAAGAAGATAAAAGAAAAATGACTACCGGTGATTTCCTGAATAAATTCGAAAATATCAGGAAACAGGAGAAATTAACTCCGGAATTAATTGAAACACTAAAAAACCTTTATCTGTAAAAGAAAGTAAGTCGGTTATAAAAGAAAATCGCCCGGTATTTCAGCAGTAAAAGTGAGACGATTGAAATGGATTAAAATCTTTTGACAAAAAAGACTTTCCCGTCCCCCTTTTTATAAAAATCATCGATTCTTGCTTCCACCGTATATCCCGCACGGTCATAAAAATGACGGGTGGGTGTGTATTTTTCAAGGGTTGAAGTTTCGGCAACCAGAAAACGCCCGCCCATCCCGCGGACTGCTTTATGAGTCTCTTCAATCAACCGGTTCCCGATCCCCTGGCCCCGGTAATCATTATACGTTACGATCCAGTATAGGTCAAAACCACCTTCGGTCCCTGCAATTGGGCCATAGCAGGCATAAGCAACGGTTTTTCCTCCGATTTCGGCAAAAATAAAATAATACCCACTGGATAGTCCTGACCGGAGCCGTTCTTCAACAAGCTCAACAGCAACCGGGATTTCAATATCATAAAAAAATCCGGTGGAAATGCAGATGGACCTTACGTTTTCTATATCTTCTTCCCGAACTTCAGTTCTGAAAATAAGGGGATTTTTTTCTGTCATGATGGGTTATATTTCTGTACTATTAATTGGGTGTCCCAACGCATGCTCTACAATTCTTTGAACGATCTCACGGATTTTCATCCCTGACTTTTCACAGGCGGCCATGAAACCACCCGATCCCGAAAGACAAGGATTTGCGTTGATGTCGATCACATAAGGTTTTCCCTGCAAATCGATCCTGAAATCCAACCTGACATAACCCTTTAATCCCATTTCATTCCAGCATTTTTTACAAATAATGGCCATCTGGTTCATGGCCTTTTCATCGAAATTGGCGATCTCAAAGGTTCGCCGGGTATTCAGGTATTCAAATGATTGTTCTTTCCATTTAGCGGTATAGCCCATGATTTTTGGTTTTCCTTCGGGGAAATCAATAAAGGTCATTTCAGCAAAAGGAAGGACTTCAGGCCCGTTGGGACCGGCGATAATGGAGATATTGAATTCACGGCCCTCAATGAATTCTTCGATAAAATAAAACTCTTTGTCCATTTTCCGGATGCTTTCAATGGAACCAGCATCGTCCCCATTAAAAACGCAATGTTCATCCAGGCCGACGGAACCCTCTTCCCAGATGGGTTTCAGAATATATTTTTTCCCGGGGTTGATTTTTTCAGGTTTATCCAGTTCGATCCATCCCGGGGTGGGGATGCCAAGTCGTTTCATCTCTGTTTTTGCCCGCACTTTATTGGCTGCAAAAAACAGCGGGACCAACGGAGAACCGGTGAAAGGAATCTCCAGATATTGATAGAGGGCAGCCGGAAAAAAAACAAATTCACCGCGGCTGTTGATCGATTCAACCAGGTTGAAGATAAAACAGGGATTTAGTTTTTTAATGACATCCAGCGTTTTTTGAAGGTTCAGGTCAACCTGCCCTTTTTTCACGCGAAATCCCAGTCCCTTCAAGGATTTCGATACGATATTTACCTGTTCCAGGACATCCAGCTCATCGTCGGTTGCGGTTTTGGGCAGGCGGTTGTATAGAATTAAAGCAAGGTTGTTCATGGGGCGGGATTTTGGGTTATGCTATCTGATCCGGTTGAAGGCTGAATCCATAATAATCCGGATAAGTTCATGGAATGTGATACCCTGAAGCCGGCAAATAATAGGCAGATCAGAATGGACCGGATTAAGGCCAGCCAATGGGTTGACTTCAATAAAGCCAGGTTCGCCCCTGGGATCAAGACGAAGATCTACCCTTCCTGCATCCCGGCAATTCAATGTGATCCATGCATCCAGGGCCACATTGGCACATTTTTCGGCAAGCGTATCCTTAACGATCCGGTAATTCACCCTTCCCTGATAATCATCTTTATTAAGGTAAGAATAACCATGGGCTTCGGCTTTTTCAGTGAACATAACCTCCATCACACCCAGTGACCGTGATTCTTTGCCGGTTCCTGCGATCGCAACCGTAAATTCACGTCCGGGAAGAAAAGTTTCGACAATCAATCCCGACTGATATTTCGGGAGCAATGACAAACAGGTTGTCTCCAGTTCCACCGGATTGTTTACTTTCGAAGCGGCATCAATTCCTTTCCCGGTTCCCTCTGCATTGGGTTTAACGAAAAGCGGATAGGGGAGGTTGACTTTCCCGATATCATAGCCCTCCATGACCAATGCAAAATCGGGAGTAGGGATCCCGGCATCCCGGACGACGCGTTTGGTCATGGCTTTATGCAGTGTCAGGGCCAGTACCATCGGATCGGAGAAGGTATAAGGAATGTTATAAGCATCTAAAATGGCCGGTACCTGGGCTTCGCGTGCAATACCATACAATCCTTCGCTGATATTGAATACCATATCCCAGCGGTCGCCCCTTGCAATCCGCGTGACCAGTTGACGGACATGGCCAATCCTGTCGGTTTCAAAACCAAGAACCTGCAATGCCGCTTCCAGGGCATCAACAGTTTCTTCTTTATCAAATTCAGCAGTTTCTTCTTCGGAAAATCCCTCCTTCAGGTATTCCGAACGCAGGTCGTAGGTGAGTCCTATGATCATACTGTCAGGTTGAATAATCAGGATAGCGGAAAAGTTTATCCTGATAGTTTTTCAGGAGAACGTAACCATCCTCCTTTCCGGTAAAATAATCTGGTAACAACGGAATTTTTCCGCCGCCACCAGGAGCATCCACCACATAAGTCGGAACAGCATATCCAGAAGTGTACCCGCGCAATCCATGGATAATTTCAAGGCCCTTTTCAATGGTTGTCCGGAAATGTGCAGAACCAACCACCGGATCGCATTGATAGAGATAATAAGGACGTACCCTGATCTTCAATAAGGCATGCATCAGGTTTGTCATCACCCGTACATTATCGTTGATCCCCTTTAGCAGGACAGTCTGGCTTCCCAGCGGGATCCCTGCATTGACCAGCTTTTCGCAGGCTTCACTCGTTTCGGGTGTGATCTCGTCAGCATGGGTAAAATGAATGCTGATGAAGAGGGGATGGTATTTCTTCATCATATTAACCAGGGGACGCGTGATCCGCTGGGGTAAAACTACCGGCACTTTTGTCCCGATCCTGATGATCTCTACATGAGGGATGCTTCGTAATCGTGAAAGGAGATATTCCACATGCAAATCGGGCATGGTTAGCGGGTCGCCACCTGAAATCAGAACATCGCGGACTTCTTTATGCTGTTCAATGTAGTTCAACCCTGCTTCCCAGGCTTTCACACCGATATGGCACTTGTCTTTGGCCACCATCCGGGTACGTGTACAATACCGGCAGTAGGTGGAACAAAATCCGGTGACCAGAAATAGGACCCGGTCAGGATAACGATGAACGATATTGGGAACCGGACTGTCATTCTCTTCTGACAAGGGGTCGGACGCCTCACCCGGACTGACCAGGAATTCATCAAATACCGGAACCACACTTTTCCGTAAAGCCTGTTCCGGATTATTCCTGTCGAGCAGGCTGATGTAGTATGGAGTGATCCGCAGGGGTAAAGACTGGCTGTTTGGGCCATCGGGCTTGACTTCATTATCCGAAAGCATGATATACCTCGAAAGTTGTTCAATAGACCGGGCGCTGTTCTTGATTTGCCAGTGCCAGCTATTCCAGTCTTTAAGGGTTGCTTCGGGAAAAAAAGTTTGTAAAAATAAAAGGGAACGTTCGCTGATCATGTTTTTATCGCGATCGTTCCTCGATTTTAAGTATTCATCTAAAAGGGATGCTTCGTCAATGAAGGTGGGTTTACTTGGAGGTTCTTCTTCTTCTGGTACTTCGGGACGGAGAGTGTCCTGTTTCTCGTTTGGCATTTTATCCATTGTAAGGGTTATCGTTTTTAAAATTTACAGTATATGCTACGATTTTGAAAAATTGAATATGTTGCTTAATATCAATATTTTAATTGTTTTTTTCTGGGATGGGTCCCTAAAAAAAATTTACGCTGCAAATAGGTAACATTTTTATGTATTTTTGACACTTACGAACGATTATTTTTCAACAAAATTGTGTTAATAAATACCCTCTTATGCAACTTTTTTTTCGTCAGTTTGGAAAAGGCAAACCGGTTGTCATCCTGCATGGCTTTTTGGGCCTTTCTGATAACTGGGTCACGTTTGGACGTCGGCTGGGGGAGAAGTATTCCGTTTATATCCCCGATATGCGCGACCATGGCCGGTCGCCCCACAGCGACTGTTTTGATTTTCCTTCCATGGTAAACGATCTTCTGGAGATGACAGGTGCATGGGGTTTGAAAGAAGTCAACCTTATCGGGCATTCATTGGGCGGGGAAACAGCTATGCTTTTTGCTTTACAAAATCCGGAGAAAGTAAAAAAGATGGTTATTGTTGACATGGGCCTTCGGAAACCGTTTACAAACCATGAACATCTCATGTTGCTTGACGCGATGCTTGCTATAGATTTCAGCAAGGTCAGTTCCCGTGGAGATGTCGATAAGCAATTATTACCTTATGTCAACAATGAAAAGTTGCGCCAGTTCCTTTTAAAAAATGTCTGTTGGCGTGACCGCCAGACCATGGACTGGCGATTGGACCTGAAATCCATTAATGAGAATATGCCAGCTCTCTTCGAAAGGTTAGATTATCCAGGTACATACCATGGACCGGTGATGTTTATCCGGGGAGGCCGGTCAGATTATATATTGGATGGGGACATTCCTGAAATAAAAATTAAATTTCCCGGAGCTATCATGGAAACCATTGAGAATGCTTCACATTGGGTCCAAGCTGATGCACCCGGGGAATTTTATACTTTGGTAAGAAATTTTTTAGACGGTGATCAGTAACGTTTGATATCGATTTTCGAAATGGCGGTTTTTACATCAAGATAGATCTTGTTTTTTCCGCTTTTAAAATTCTGGGTCTGATAAATTCCATCCCCTTTCTTTGTAAATCCATCGAATTCTTTGCTGATCATAAAAGATTCCGATTTGATCTGACAGGCTGATTCTTTTGGAATACTCACCTCAATGGAAGAAGCGCCGGCGTTAAAAGTCATTACAGTTAATGGATTTTTATTTCCGATTTTTATGTCGATCGAAGAAGCCCCGGCGTCTATCGAAGCAGTATCAATTTTATAATCGCGCAGGTCCATGTCGATTTCCGCAGCCCCGATGTCAAGGTTGAGGTTCCACGATGGTCTATCGTTCAACCTGATATTAACCTGGTTATCGGAAACCGAGTGACGGATCCTGCCTTTTTCCATGGAGAGAGTTATTTTTTTCCGGCCTTTCTCATCATTGGTAGTCAGTGAATAGTTCCCGATATCCCCGGTTTTACTGAACGAAAGCATATCGGAAGTGATGCCCTGGATTTTAAAATTACCCGCCGCCGCATCCAATTGCAGCAATCCCTTCATGGCAAGGGAATCAAAGGGGACACTAAGATCCTGATTTTTATAATTGTACGTCTGCTCTTCATCCTCTTCATCTTTGTCATTCCAATCCCCGTCATAATAATGAAAATTATGAAATTTCCACCAGGTTGACCGGTCCGAGATCCGGTTAAAGAAAATAATAGTGAGCGCCAAAACAACCACCAGGGCTGATATTTTTATTACGTCTTTGATCGGCAGGATGGATATTCCCCATAAGATCAGGATCAGGGGCCAAAGGCTCCACATAGCGCGCCAGCCAAATTCCAATATCCCGAAATTGTTCAGGATAAACAATATCCCGATGGCGATCAGGATAAATGCCCAAAAAACATGACGGTATTTCATATCCGTAATTTTAAAATTATTTATTTGTTTCTTTTTTCTTACTGGTAAAGGCATTGATCAGCAACCCGGTTCCGATTGCTACCAGGATAATAGGCCACAAATCTCCAAAATTGATCTCCGGGATCAATTCATCGGCAAGGAAAAGGGCTCCCAGGGTGATGAGTACCAACCCGCCTACCAGACTTCC
>Ga0172381_10002242_pt1 | contig 21619 bp, 24 predicted proteins | sample Leawel6488metaG_FD_119754 | JGI IMG/M metagenome (GOLD analysis project Ga0172381, IMG submission 119754) | Leachate microbial communities from a municipal landfill in Southern Ontario, Canada - Leachate well 64-88 metaG | ecosystem: Engineered > Solid waste > Landfill > Unclassified | place...
CGTTCTACGTACTGTGCTGAGTGCGGGGCGCGAACAGAGGACATACGCGACGCCCGCATCCACGAGCTGGAGGCGGCGCTGCGGGCGGCATACGATTTCCCACCCACGTCTCGGGATGCGTTGCATGATCAAGTCGAGCGCGCTCGTGCACTGCTCTCCGCCCCACCCGCACAGGCGGGAGAGGAGGCGAAATGAAAACTTGGTACTGTTTGTATGCATGTAAACGACGCGGTAGTTCATTTCATCTCATAGATCACGGAGAACGTGAAAACTCGAAAGAATGGCTAGACCATAAATTTCTATCTGCTAACTATGAAGGAAAGTATTTTGCTATAGGTGAAGTTACGTTCGCTAGTTATTTAAATTCTAGAAATGTACTCCACCTGATGGATGAATCCGTCGCGTGGGATGAGATGCCTTACATTATCATATATATTAGGAGGTAAAACAATGATTGAACCAGTTCTGTGTTATATCTCGGAAGATTGGGAGGCGTGGTTCACAACCCAAGCACTTGAGGACCAATGGGGTGATGATTGGAATGACGCGCCTTATGAGTGCAATGCGGGTTTACCGTATGCTTGGCGCGACGGCGATACCGAGCCAGAATGGAAGTTAACCAGAATCCGCGTCGAACCAGCGGAGTATATGCGGATTCCGGTTGGTATGTGTAATGGAGAGTATCACACTGTAGAGGATATGAACAAAAAATTGTTTCCGTGGGTTAATGGGCGGGGGTTTGTAATTTGGGCGGGAACTCAGTTGTCTGAGTTTAAGCGTATAATTAAAGAAAACGGTGGTACTATTTTCATAGAGGAGGTAGATAATGACGCTACAAGCATATCCTAAAGTTGTAGCACTTGGTACTCACGGAACAGAAACATTATTTGATGGACCGGTTCAGATTACAGAAAAGTTAGATGGTTCTCAAATCAAATGGGGTTTTGTGGACGGCAAACTCGAAATCCACAGTCACCATGCCGAGATCATTCCTGGATCGGAGGGAATGTTCCAGAAGGCCGTTGAGGTCATTGAGTCGTTGAAAATCCCAGAGGGCATGGTCTGCTATGGCGAATTCTTTGCGAAACCCAAGCAGAACACGCTGGCCTATAAGCGGGTACCGAAGAATAACATCGCCATTTTTGACATTTTATACAACGGAGCATGGCTAACCCATGCTGAACTAGAGATATGGGCAGACGGGCTGGAACTTGATGTGGTTCCCCTACTGCACGAAGGCCGTGCAGATGTTGAGATGTGTAGGGGTTTCCTCGGTCGAGAGTCATACTTGGGTGGGCCCGCTATCGAAGGTGTAGTCATCAAAGCGCACAACCGGTTCTGGCAGGTCGGTCCGATGGTATGGCCTATCTTCTGCAAGTACGTAGACACTGCGTTCAAGGAGCGGAATCAGGCGAACTGGACTGGTGAGTCGAAGAAGAGCAAATTAGATTCTCTAATGGATTCACTTGCTACAGAGGCTCGTTGGCGCAAAGCTGTGCAGCATCTTAAGGAAAAAGGCGAACTTCGGGGTGCAGTTCAAGATATTGGCCCACTGATGAAAGAAGTTGCACTCGACTTCGAGGCCGAAGAAAAGGATTGGTTTATAGAACAGGTGTGGGAGATCATGCGGAAGGATGCGTTGAGACGAGTACAATCTGGAATGCCCAATTGGTATAAGGAGCAACTAACCCATGACTAAACTCTATCAAGTTCCAATTGACAATATCGAGAACCGCTCAATCCGTTGGCAACCAAAGTCGAAGCGTTGGACCTTCAGGGTAGTTACAGAACGCTGTAACGAAATAGTTCAAACAGAAGCCGTTTCTATGGATTCTGATGGGGTTGTTTGGTTCATTCCAGACGTTGGCTTTTGTACTTCGTGCGAATCGTCATGCAATGTAAAGGTTACAGAAAAGAAATGGAAATGATTAATCTATATCGCGGTGACTGCCTGGATATAATACAACAGCATAACATTAGCAACGTTTCTGCAGTAATATGCGATCCCCCATATCAAGAAGAACTTCCAGGTAAGTTGTCAGAACTTTCAGACTGCCTGATTTGCTTTTGCGATCCTAGATTTCCGGCGTTTGAATTGCCGGATGAACTGTTGTTTTGGGTAAAGCCTACGTCTACTAAAAATTACTCGAAGCGATGTGGAAGATTTGTGGAGATGATCCAAGTAAGACACGGAAAATCATTCACTCCGCTGCACTGGTCACAAATGACAGGTGTTTACGATGACAGACTAATCTATCCCCCAACTCACCCGTTTGAAAAACCAGTTACGCTGATGGAGCGATTGATACGCATTTATACACTACCGGGAGATACCATTCTCGATCCTTTCATGGGTAGTGGAACCACAGGTGTAGCTTGTGTCAATACGGGTAGAAACTTTATTGGAATAGAGTTGGATGAAGATTACTTTCAACTTGCCAACAAAAGAATTGAAGAGGCTGGGGCAAAGTGGAAGTAATCTTTGAATGTGAGATTTCTACGCTGAATGGTAGGAGAGTAGTAATCAAGCAGGAACGCGCCCCAAACTACGCAAAGCGACTTGTGGATCAAATTGTGATTTACGAATACTTTGAGGATAAGATCGTAGGAATCGGTCGTGTGGAGGTTTATTAATGACTGACTTTTGCACCGACTGTGAACAGGCAAGGCGTCAGTTCTGCCCTAACAATTTACTTCCCAATGCTCGCGTGTTGATCGTGGGTGAGGCTCCTGGGCAACAAGAGGTTGTTTTCGGAACGCCATTCGTCGGGAAGAGTGGTGAACTGCTGCGAGATGTACTGTTCGCTATTGGGATCGACCCAAGTACAGTCGCTTTCGCCAACACAGTCGGTTGCAAACCAATCAACGTCCAGACTCCTTCCAAGAAACTTTATCAGCATTGCCGGGGTAAATTGCTGGAAGAACTCACTTTCAAGCCAGAAATCATTGTCCTACTTGGTTCGATTGCGCTGAATGCCTACACCACAGAGAAGTCGATTACCAAAGCACGCGGTAAGTTTCTCAAAGCAAGTCTATTTGGGGATATTCCAGTGATGCCGACTTGGCACCCTGCCGCTGTACTACGAACCGGATCGTTGTACACTGACTTTATGCAAGACTTGGATAAAGTTGCCGACTTTCTAAAGGGCGCGGGCGTTCAAGTTTCTCACCCTGTGGATGCATCCAAGCATGTAGTTGCCCTGACAGTCGTGCAAGCAATGGCCGCCATGCAGCACTTCAATGCGAAGACTTTCGTTTTGGACGTGGAAACCACAGGGTTGAGTGAAGACAAAGATCATGTTATCGGAATCTCGTTGGCAGATAGTGAGGAACATGCAATTTACATAAGTAAACGCCCCTTGGAAGATTTGACTGTTCAAGATCGTTTGCGCGAAATTATTCGCAATGCGACCTGTGTAATCGGGCATAACGTGCAATTTGACAAAAATTTTGTCTACAAAGACCTGGGGTTGGACGTAGAGTTCGCTGCGGACACTCTTCTAATGAGCTACGCGCTCGATGAACGTAAGGGTCATGGACTCAAAGAAATCGCACAGCGCCGATGGGGTGTCCCCGATTGGGAAGCGGAAATCAAACCATTTCTGGTAAAGGAAGGAAAGAAGCGAGTCTCCTATGCGGAGATTCCGCAGGAGGTTCTTGGTAAGTATGCAAACTTAGACACTGCGTACACATGGCGACTTTTTCAGGAATTGTCCGCCGAACTCCGAGAGAATCCAGACCAGGCAAGGTTATGTAAAACTCTATTGTTTCCTGGGGCGAATGCTCTCGCACGTGTTCGGCGTAATGGAATCAAGATCAGCCAAGAGCAACTTCACGCCGAGCAGACACGCCAGCGAGAAATCGCGGAAAATGCAAAGAAGTTCGTTCAGGATTATGTAAACAACCCTGAATACAATCCACGTTCTGTTCCACAGACAGTGCACTATCTTTATGAAGTCCTCCAAGCTCCGACGTTTAAGCAGGCATTACAGTTCGGAATGCGCTCGAAGGGGCCACAGAAGGAAGAAACCACCTGTGCAGAGCATCTGGAACGGTTGTCCACAGGGTATGCTTTCTCACCATTTTGCGCCAAGCTATTGGAGTTTCGCAAAGCCAGCGATATGCTTTCCAAGTGGTTGAAGGACTTTGAGACGGACGAACCAGATGGTCGAATCCATGCCGAGTTTCTGCTACACTCGACGGTCACGGGGAGATTGTCTACGCAATCGCCTAACATTCTCAACATTCCGCGCGACTCTACCATGAGGAATATGGTAATTGCGGATGATGGAAATTTGCTTGTGTCGGCTGACTACTCTCAGGCTGAATTACGCACACTAGCTGTTCTGTCTGGTGATGAAGCGCTTATTAGAGTTTACGAGCAAGGTTTGGATTTGCATAAAGAAGTCGCTGCATACATGTATAATGTAAAACCTGAAGACGTAACAAAAGAGCAACGCCAGACGGCTAAATCTGTGTCATTTGCAATTGTATACGGCGGAGGAGCACAAGTTATTTCAGGTCAACTTGGAGTTCCAATATCAGATGGCGAAAAGTTTGTTACTGCATTTTATGCTAGATTTCCAACAGTAAAAGTATGGTCCGAAAATCAATTTAAAACAGCATTAGACGTTGGTTGTATAAAAAGTCCGTCAGGAAGACTTCGTAGATTTCCATTTGTTCCTGATTCAGATATAGAAGAAGTGCGCAAACAATCAATTAATAGTCCTGTACAGGCAACTGCGTCAGATGCAATGTTAATGTCATTGATATTGTTAGATCAAAGATTTAGAGATCGCCCAGATATGTATTCTGATTGCAGAATAATTATGCCTCTGCACGATAGTTTGTTAATTGAGGTTCCTGCGCATAAGGCAGAACAAGTATGCGAATTAGTAAAACGAGCGATGGCATATGCTCCATCCAAGTTATTAGACGTAAGTAGAGTACCGTTCTTAGTAGATGCTAAGATCAGTAAGACATGGGGGGAATAATCTAATGGTGCGCAAAAATCATAATCCTAATACCGAAGAGATACAATACTTGTATAGAAATTCGTTACTTTCAGTTAATGAAATAGCAAGAATGTTTAATCTTACAAAATCAAGTATTGTACTTATTGGAAAAGCTGGTGCAACTACGAAAGTTGGTAGGTACAATAGATCACCAGTTCATAAATTGCTTGCTAAATTTCCCGTAGTATCTGACGGTGATGCTTGTTGGGAATGGATGGGAACTAGGGATAAAAATGGTTATGGTTCTTTCAGAGCGAGTGGCAAAACGTATAAAGCGCATAGAGTCTCATGGTCGTTTTATTTTGGAGATGTTCCAGATGGTTTAGATGTGCTTCATAAGTGTGATAACCCTAAGTGCGTAAATCCATATCATCTGTTCTTGGGAACAGATGTAGAAAACGCTCACGATAGGGCAGTAAAGGGAAGAGCATACAAACCTGTGGGTGAATTATGTGTACATGCTAAACTTACAAACGAGAAAGTTTTAAAACTGCGCGCGGAATACGCTTGCGGTGGTATAACATATTCTGAACTGGGTAAAAAATACTGTATTGATTCTGGAACTGCGTCTAGGATAGTAAATCGCAAGACGTGGAAGCACATATGAACTAGTTTTAAAATATTATGGACACAAAGGGTATTCCATTCACAGTAGACGCTAAGATAGGAAAATGTGGGGTACGATGGAGGAGGTTTGAAAATGCCTAAAGTATGGGCGAGAGTATCTGTAGAACTTTTACATGAATTATTGTTGCTTCCTGAAGATGTAGACATTACGAATATAATGGTAGATTTTGATTATTCACAATCACCACCAAGACTTTCAGAAGTAAGCATTGCACTTGAAAGTATTAGCATTCCAGAAGACACTAATTACGTTCGCCTTACTTATAGTTCTACTCAGCACAAAGAGGTAAAGTTTGCTGGATTTGAAAAATGTAATCCAGTGCCCTGACTCCCTTTTGTTTCATCAATGGCTGTGGCCGACCACGGACAGGGCTTTAGCGGCAAATGCAAGGGGGTTTAGAAAGCCGCTTATTTAGTTGAAAAGGAGATAAGATGACTCTAATCCTTGCACTAGACCCGGGTAAAACCACAGGGTATGCGTTTATTCAGAATGAGCCAAGAGGTTGCGATACTATTGTAAATCAAATTTACACAGGAGAATGTAATTCGCTCAGCGATGTATCAAGTCTTCTTCAACTTTTACAGCCAGCCGTAGTTATCTGTGAGTCGTTCAAACTCTATCCGTGGAAAGCGGCAGCGCAATCTTGGGGGATCATGCCCGCACCGGAGGTTATTGGCGTTGTCAAACTGTGGTGCTCGCAACATCGTACAACGCTAGTTATGCAAGCGCCGACCGTCAAAAGTACCGCACAGCGCAAGTTCGATATTAGTTTGCTTTGCTTAGTCGGACAGCATAGAAAAGACGCCGTGCTTCACTTACTTTACTGGTCCTATACGGATGGACCACAGTGGATTCGAGATGCTTTGAAGATGTATAGAAAATGAGTCCTGTCTATACACCTAAATCCGGTTGCACTCTTGGCACTGCAACCCTTACCAAAGACCATTATAACATCATCATGGACTTGGATGCTTCAATGGAAACCGATTTCCAAGAGCATTTGATGAAGATGAGTATGGACGGTAAGGGTGGTGGGTTTGAACTCACTGTGGTTCAGATGCGTGTGCTCATGCGAGATCTGCTGGATGCTTCGATTCAAGTCAACGTTGACGATGAGTTGATGGACTGGTATGAGGAGCAACGACTGTCAGAATCGGAAGGGGTCAAAAAGGGGACAATTGACTCCGATCTTATGTCAACAAGACTCTACCCCTACCAGCGAGAAGGCGCAATGTGGCTTCGACAACCGAGGTCTGTTTTGCTGGCCGACTGCCCCGGACTTGGAAAGACCGCCGCCGCAATCATGGCCCTGTGTAACCCGATGGAACCACCCAAGAGAATATTGATTCTAGCACCCAAGTCTGTAACCGGTTGGTGGGAACAGGAAATCAAAGCGTGGCAGCCACAGGAGTGGCCGACCATTCGACTTCAAGCACCAATTCCTGAATGCGCTCTGGACGAATTTAGTTACGGGTGGGTCATCACAAATTGGGAAACGATGTACCACTCCAATATTCTACAGTCTACAACTTGGACTGCTGTGGTTGGGGATGAATGTCAAAAGATCAAGAACCGCCAGACAATGCTTTACAAAGCAGTCAAACGTTTGCGCACAGGTAAATTTTTATTGTTGACCGGCACACCACTGGCGAATAACCCTACCGACCTGTGGACGTTACTCCACCTATGTGACAAAAGTAAATTTACGTCTTTCTGGCGATTTCACGAAATGTTCTGTGAATACAACCGTTGGGACCCATACCACAGGCCGCTAGGAGTTCGCCGTGCAGATGTACTCCGCGACGACCTGAAAAACTATATGCTCCGGCGCACTGTGGAAGAGGCCGGACTTCAACTTCCACCAAAGACGGTTCAAGAGTTTCCACTCGAAATGACTCCTGTGCAGGCATCTCTTTATAAGAAGATGGCTGCGGATATGTACATCGAGATTGATGAAGGTCGATTGGATGTGTGGAACCCGCTGGCACTGATGACTCGCCTGCGCCAGTTGACCAGTACCACAGCGACATTGCGAGCATCCGACCACTCCGCCAAACTCGATTTCGTGATGAACGAGGTAGAAAATGAGGGTAAACTAATCGTTTTTAGTGTGTTCAAGACTACAATTGAAGCCCTTTCAAAAAGACTATCAAAAGCAGAGATTTCTCATGTAGTCTTGACCGGAGACACGTCTCCACAGGCGAGTGAAATTGTATCTCGTTTTCAAAACGACCCATCAATTAGAGTTTTATTGGGAACTGTACAAACAGGAGGTGTAGGGCTAACACTTACTGCATCCAGTAGAATTATCTTTATTGATCGACATTTTAACCCGACAGTACAGGAGCAGGCTGAAGATAGAGTTTATAGAATTGGTCAAACAAAACACGTTCATATACTATTGCCGTATCATCCAAAGACAATAGACGAACGTGTAAACGAGATCATTGCAGGCAAGTTGAAGATGACAGATGAAGTATTGAGACCAGCGCTAGTCGAACATTTAAGGGAGGTAATGGAATGAATCTAATTCGCTCTTTAGTTAACCGTTCACTCAAACCGAATGGTTACGTAACTCATGTATACAAGAACTCGGATCGGGATTACGTCGTACAAGCTAAAGTACGCGGCAAACTAGTTCAAGCAACGATTCCGTTTGCTGAGGCTGCGAAGGGGTATTCAACTGCTTGTAGGAAGGCCTCAGAGATGATGCTCGAATCTATGGAAGAATCTTCACCCGACCCTGCTTGTCCACAGTGTGCCAATCAAAAATAGGAGTTAACGGGACAAACAACTTTTCTAGTTTTCTAGCGTTTTCCTTCTTTACCCAACCAGTGTTTTCCCATCTGGAAACTAGAATTTGAGTAACGCCAAGTTTGACTGCAACCTGTGTTTGAGTCAGCTTGGCGTTTCTTGTACGCTCTCTAACCAACGCATTGTCTGTGTACGATATAGGATGAGCTGGCATTATTCCTCCTCCACTTTCTTAAGTCTGCCATGAGCGTAACAGCAACCAATTGTTTTTTCATATGCAGATTTAATTACACGATACTCCATTTGAGCCTGTACTATATACTGTAAAGCATCAACAAGTTCCTCAATTGCGTCTTGAAACGGGTCTCTACCATTGAATGTTTGCATCGAAGTACCGTAGGTTTCTATCCCTTTTTGCTGCCTCTGTTTGATTAGTTCAGGTATAATTCGTAGAACTTCCGCAGTTACGTCTTCCTTACCAACTGTGGGCATTGGTTGAGTCATTTTCATCTCCCAATTAAATTTGTAATTAAATTTGATCCCCGCTACACCACCACGAGTAGCGGGGATCACATCCGCCTAGTCTATGTCTCCCATGTCACCCTTTGATTTGCCGATTTCTCGGAAGGTGACAATACCTCAATGGGATGCCGTCGTCTCGAACGAGTCACGCATCCTGTCAGGGTAGCTAGTCCTGACTTGCATCCCATACCGACCTTTCCGAACGGCTACTGCGGGGGGACTCCATTTGCTACCACACAAATGGGCCGCTACCGCCTAGATGCGACGGAAATGTTGTCGGCGTACTACAGGTTCCTATCGGGTTAGCGAATCGGAACTGTCTGTAGTATAACACTTCGCGCACCCGTTGTCAAGGGGTGCGCGAAGTTTTAAGGTTTGAAATGGAATAATCCTTAACTACCATACCTGCCTCAACCGTGCCGCGAACGTGCATCGGCCACCAGTACACTCCGCGCTGGTTTCCAAACAAACCATGATCTCTATAATCCTTAAAATGACCTCGGCAGATATGCAAAGCACGCTTTAGACCAACTTCGTTCGATTTACCCTCTCTTCGTAGTACCTCCCGCATTGGGTTAATCTGCAAAATATGATATTTGTAGTGCGGACTTCGCTTACCATTGCATTTTTGTTTTAATATATTAGATTTTCCTTCTACAACGTGTACATTTTTGCAGTGCATGAAGGATATAGCTAGCATAGCAGGTAATGAAAATGAACCAACAACCCGATCCATACTTCCCCTGTCAAGTTTTAGTAAACTAGTATCACTTGTACCAACACGATGCCAATAGACCATTTTGGTGTTCTGGTCAATTTGAGTAATAACCTTACCATCGTCATCTACGAACAAGTCTTCACGCGCCAATACTTCCAGTTCGCTGTCTCCATGACACCTTGCTGCTATGGACTCATAGCAGCAATACCACCTTGCGTTTAAATGCTGCGCGAGTGCACGAGTTTCTGCGCTAAGAGCGGAAAGTTTTGGGCCTTTCTTGAAGTCCTCCGAGCAAACAAGCGCACCCAGTCTGTAATCATTAGCGGAGTGCTCCAAAGCGGGGATGCGATTCGCCCGCCACTCGAAAAACATGCGTGGCAAAGGAGGAGCAATATTTGGAATATCATCCCCCAATATCCAAGACGTTTTGCCAAAGGAACGTATATAATCAACAACATTGTCTATAGTGATAACGGCATCTGGTTTTTCTAACAGCCGTCCAGACTGGTTAACCACATCAAACAAACTGCGCAATCTACACCTCCTCTTTTGACAGGTGTAGTATAACAGCAATTATTGGGCGCGTCAAGGGGTGCGCGAAGTTTTAAGGTTTCAACCTGTACGCCGGTACACTTGCCATCTTGCCGTCTGCGGCGGGTATCCTGCGCCTTGTGGCTTCTAGTTTACCGGCAAGAAAGAGTTTCCGCAAACGTATTGATACGGTAGAGCGATTCAACCCAAGCATATCTGCAAGTTCTTGTGTAGTTATTCCCCCCTCGTCGGAAAAGTTCAGCGCAGCCAGAAGATCGCGTAACTCTTCTGGGTCAACCACAGGGGGTTCAGGCGGAGTCCCTGGGGATGATTGGATGACGATACCAGAACTTGCGGATACCGACAACGGGTTCCTTTCCTGCACGCTTCGCCTCCCCATCTGTTTCGATCAGAGTAGAACCGATGAATCGTGTTACCGTTCGGTTCGGTACAGCCCCAGCCATTACAAAGTCATCTTCAAATTTCCACGGTGGCAACCCGATAAACCAACGATACCCCTCGTTTACAGTGATCCCTACATGACTGTGGGCACGAATGATTACATCGTCTGCGCCTCCTTGCAGCAAGTCAGAAACAGAATCGTTGTATCTACCCTCTCGCTCTAAGGGCATAGACCGGTTTACTTGTGCCGCACTCCTGTGGTGCGCGAGGTCAAAGTTCACACCATCCTCTTCCATGTGAACCCAACTTTGACAGGCACGCCCAATCAAGTCACGCTTGAGTATCCAACCGGCGTTTTGGGATAGAAGATCGAGGCGCTCACCAATTTCCTGGTCTGCTCTCGCCGCCGGACCACTGTGGTAGGGGGATGACCGCATGACATACACGCGGCCACCATCACGAACTTTTGCAAGTAGGGGTTTGATACACAGGAGGAATGCAGATGCTTGTAGGGCTAAACTATTCTCAGTAATCGCGTCGCCATCTGCTTTGTGGTTGTTTCCGTCAATACCCTCGCCCATAAGGACGAGGGTATCAAGTATCGGCATATGCGTGCATTGATCCAACCAGCACGCCCACAGGTACTCTTGAAGTTTATTTAGTTTGTAGTTTTCCTTGAATCCATCGGGCCACAGGCCGAAAAATGATCCACACTGGTGATCACCAGTTGCTAAAACTCTACGTATAGTCACAACGCCTCCAAAGTAGAATTTGGGGGGTGATCTTACTGCTTATCCGACTCGATACCGAGCGACTTCAAATGTGCAACAATATTGGCGACCAAGTTCCCTACAGGCATGGCCCACAGGAGGGTAACGACAGTCTGAGTAACAAACCCGCCAGCCCATTCGCCTACGATAAGGAACGTCGCTACGTAACCCGCAAGATACCCAAGAAGGTATGGGCAAACCTTTGTCTTGTAGAATCTAGGAAGTTCCTTCCAATCGAAGGTGCCCAATTTGAGCGCTGCCGCAACCGCCAGCACTAGATCGAACAAGATCAATCCTGCCAGAGTCTTGACTCGTGCATCTGCGAAGAACGCTTTTACCAGTTCTAATACTTCGTTCATTTCTATGCCTCCCATTCTCTGATTACATCCAAGCCGTAAATGTCAATCCAACCCAGCCTGCCTTGCGTCGTATCAATGGGAAATCCAGGTTTATTCAACACAGCACACAGACCGACATGCGCATGCGGCCCGCTGGTGAGCGCACCCGTGTTCCCGACATAACCGATCATTTGACCCTTCAAGACAAGATCACCAGAACGCAGATTAGGTTCGGTCATCATGTGGTAGCAGCAGAATTCAACACCCTGTTTAGGATCGTAGATGTAAATCTCCCAACCGCGATCTTCTCTGAACCACACAAAGTCTACGATTCCGTCGAACGGTGAAAGTAGAATAGCACCCTCTGTCCCTGTGGTTCCTGTGCGCGCCAAGTCTGTTCCCTTGTGGAAGCCGTCTTTGTAGTCGGAACAGACATAACCAAAAGGTCGGGTAATTACCCACGCAGAGTGGGTAGTGAAGAAAGGCCCTAAAGTATATTTTACCATTGGATTACTCCATTCACGTTTCAACCAACTCAAGTTTCCGTCATCCACGTTGCCGTACCACTGGTTGAATGTATTTCCGGGTGTGTTGGTTGGATCGTACCACAGGAAGTAGGTACAGATAACACCGTCTTTAACAACCTGCTCGGAATGAGCCGCAGTTTGTTCGACTCGATTCGGATTCGCCCACGGTCCAGCCTCGTCGATCCAAACAGGCTTTTCGATACCAACACTTTTAAGCAGTCTCTTTACTTTCCGGTATCTAAGACCACCACCCACATAGTCTACTTCAGTCAACGGTCCGGTTTCTACGCTCCAGTAACCGCGTGTGTTTACATAAGAACACTCTGCAATCGCTTCTCTAGCTTCCCGTGTAATGAGTCCGCAGTATCCGTCATCCTCGCCGTGTCCAGCAGCAAACGCAGGGAAGTGGATAACGGCGTCAGGCATCCAGTTTCGTAGTGAGATTGCAAAGCGTTTATACCAACTACACGCTTGCGCAAATCTAGCCTCTGTAAAGTCCAGATTAGGCTCAAGATTCATCTCATTTGCGCCGACAACATGTCTAGTAATGCCTGAGATACCTTGCATTCGTTTATACACATCATACGCCCATTGCGACGGGTCCATAGTATTCCATTCCGGGCAGTGGTGCCTCATTAGGATCGGTGCATTTGGATAGTGCTCTCGAATAGTGCGTGCTTGTAGTTCTCCGTTACCCTCCCAAAGACAACAGTAAGCGCCGTTCCCAACAACATCAAGCATTCGTTCGATATCTGGATTAGCACCGTTGGCTACCCACAATCCTATTGATCGAGACACTGGCGAATTTCCTCCTTGAATACTTTTCTTTGTCGCTTATTATACATCCGTTTTGCATACTTTGCAATACCATTTTTGTGTCGAGTAAACCGTCTCCATCGCGTTAGAAGGTCATATTCCAGACCCCCGCTCAATGGAATTCTGTGCGCCCGATCCATAATGACTTCCCCTTTCCTGTTTGTAATAGATTGCGGTGTTTGAATCCCAACTATCAGGAAAAGCACTTGGAAGTAGTTCGGTTACAGCTTGTCGTACTCCAGGCCATGCGTGGTGCGCAAAGTCGTGGAACAGCATTGTGCCGCCGACACGAACTTTAGGTAGCCAAGCAAGAATGTCTTTATAGACTCCTTCGTAAGTATGATCCGCGTCCATAAAAACAAGGTCTAACGACTCATCCGGCATACGTTCAGCCGCGTCCACAGAGGCGAGTCGAACAACTTTAGCACATGGATACTGCGCTGCCAACGTCTTTACATAATCATAATGTTCATCCCACTGTGGCTGCGTAATTTTCGGGAGTCCTGGGTAAGCTAACCAACGATCTATAAGCCAGTATTGAAGAAGTTTGTTTCCTACACGATCCAGTATAGCGTTGGCGCACTCGCCCTTCAGTACACCAACTTCAGCAATTCTCCGCGCGCTGATTTTAGAAATCTGCTGTACAATTACACGCGCATGAGGGGGATTTATATCATTCACGGTATTTTTCCTATATGAAATTGGCCTGTAACGAGTCCAGTAACGATAGTAATGATCGCGCCCAAGAACGCAAAGCACACACCGATTACAACCTTCCATGCCCTGCGTTCCATAGTAATTAAATTGTTTACTGCGCCCTTAAGTTCAATTACATCTTTAATCTGTGATGTTTTATAGTTTGCCATGTCTTTTACTTGTTCATCACATATAACCTCCAATTTACCTACTCTACCGTTCTGTCGAGTTACTTGGTCAGCCAGCACAGCAACCTTCGTTGCCAGTTCAGCTAGTTGCTCTTTTACAGCATCCAATTTTTCCTCAATTCTGCCTAGAGATGTACTAGGTGGCATGATTATCCTCCTCTATATTTTACGCACATCTACGAGATGTACAACAACATCTGTGTTACCCAAACAATTGATTCTAAAGTCGCCTATACCTATCCCTGAGATTACAAAACCGTCATTCAAATTTGTCACGGTTTTTGTCGCTGTTTTCCAGTTATGCGAGTTAGCGCGTGTAATTATTTCTTGTTGTAGTGAGCCATATTCGTTAAACCACTCAAGAGCGAACGTATCAAAACCCTCGTCTAAATAGATAATAGATATGCTGTAATTACCCGAACCTTCGGCAAAACCACTATCGACGTCGAATAGTATAGAGTTGCTACCGTTTAGTTTATCTGTACTCTTAGCAACAACTGCTGGTGAGGTTCTTAAATTAAGTCTACATTGGTTATCTGGGTTAGTCATCCAACTCGTTTGTGCCAGAGATGGTAAGTTTGATTTATAAATCTTCTTAGTTTTATAACCCGAAAAACTTTCTAGTTGATACAAACCCATTGCGTAGTTTCCATATACTTCTGACATGTTATTACCATTATTTTCTTTAGTTCCCTCTGATTGTATATCACGAAGCGAGCACCAAACAGATGGTGTTGTTTTTGTGTTAACTCCCAGGTGCTCGCGAAACCACGTAGCAAAGTCCGATACACCCAAGTACGGCTGATTTTGTGTATGCCCGAATAAATCAAAGTGATCCGAGTGAAGATCGACCCAATCTATAATACCGTGACCCAGCATACAAAGTAACATTGCGTAAGTTCCGCCATCACCACCCATTAGATGTTGTCCGTAGATAGACTCGCACGATTTAGGTGTAAAGGGCCTGTTTTGGTATGCCTCCGATGTTGCAGATGTTTCCGATACTGTTTGATACGCCCAACCGCCAGCATCACTATACCAGTTTTCTGTACGTAATCTCACTGGTGACGACGTTTGAGTCATCCCGAAACTAATACCACGCTCCGTTTGTGGAAAACTTTGGAGGTATAAAGCTTTATCTGGAAAGGCGGATACATACGTCGGTATTACAATACCTTCAATAAACTGTTTATAAAAATATCCTGAAGGGCATAGTGCGTTAAATGATCTACTGTAGTATACACCCTTTCCTTCCCAATCTTTGATTGGGTTACATTCACCATCAAGACCACTGCAAATAGCTACACCATCCACATTTGGGTCATTATTAAATGCTACACCAAAACGTCTAACCATAGCAATAAAAGCGTTCTGCCAGTCCGAATTGTTATATCTTGGTGCGTATCCACTTACAGCAATACTAGGATTTGTAATCTCTACGCCATTAATATCAGTAGGTTTTACTACGTAACTCCCACCTATTGCAGATTTTACCGAATCTGGAGTATAATCAGTAAAAGGTTGTAACGGTGGAAGATCGGTAGCAGCATAAAAATATATCCCTATAATTACACGCTTTCCTAGACCTCTAGAGTAAGCAACCCAAGCTTTCATATTAGCAAAATCGTCTACATCCATAGACCTCCAAACGTTATTGAAAAACGATCCAAACTCTCCCCAAGTGCTTGGAGCAGTTAATGTCTTCTTCAATAATTCTGGATCGTTATTCTGGTAGTATGGACTTAGACTCGCCGGATGAATGGTGTATTCTGGTTTAAGATCGTCTTGCATTACATATGGAACGGGATAAGGTTTAGTAGGGTAAATTTCTTCCACACCACCTGCGACAACTTGTATATTTGCCGCGCAACCGAATAGCTCACTAGTACCCTTGAACATTGCTGTAATCGTATTAGCCCCATTTATTGCTTGACCAGTTATTAATGGGACCGCAGTTGTAAACATTCCTTTGTGATCCGTAGGACGTTCTTGTGTATCATGGCAACCCGAAACTACCACCGTAAAGCCTCTACCTGGGCTAGTACCGTCTAACTTCAATAAGTAACCAGTAACGTTTAAAGGGTTTCCTGGAGTAATAGTCGATAAGTTATTTGGTGTTTGAATGTAAATCTTCATTTGAGTTTTCGTACCAGAACTAGACACCATAAACTTTGCGTCTGTTCTATTACCAGCGTACATAGCATTGGCTGTATACATAGTGGATTTTATAGTTGAACTACCAACAAAACCATATGTATTAACATCATTGGATAAACTTTGCACATATGTAGCTTCACCATCCTCATCCGTAATCGAGTAATGAGAGTAGTTCCACTGTGAGTTAACAGCGAATTGTATTCTTGCGCCCTGTATCGGTTGGTTGTTAGAATCCTTAAGTGTAGCTATAAGTGTGACACTACCACCAGTGAATACAGTTTGTTCTGGAGATACTTTCAAAGCTAACACAACGTCGTTGAATGGAAATAGCGGATAGTCCGTAAAGTGTATAGTCTGCTCATTAGTTATGTTGATTTTGAGTGTATCCAATCTAATATCTTCAACCGAATCGGTTACTTTTATCGCGTCGTCTTTGCGCAGTTCGATTGTTTCTACTGTTGGTACATACACATGCAGGTCAATATACGACTCAGAAAACGTAATAGTATCTCTGTGAAACACAATCTTTGTTGCAGATCGTGATCGGCAACGTGTAATCAGTCTCATTTAGTAAGAAACCCCATGAAGTCCATAAGAGAATGACGTCAACTCACCCTCACCGTTCACGAGTTCCGCTCGAAACTGTGCGTCCACAGGGACAGATAAAACATCGTCGTCGGTAAAGTTTCTCCTACCGAAACTATCATAAGACTGGTAGGGCCACGCACTGATCAAAGCACCCGTTCCATGCGTGTATCTAGACAACAACCACGAACCGATGGAAGTCTTTTCGAGTTTTATCACGAGTGTTTCCGTATCATAAATTGTCAAATATATGTTCAATGTTACGTCATTCTTAGAACACCTAGCAGTCATACCTACGATATTGAATGCCGACGCACTTTCAAAGATCAACATTGGCTCTGTTGCGCCCTCAGCCACAGTCTGGTATATTCCGTCACCTATATCGTAATTAGATATTTTACCCCACATCAATCTAGCATCTACAACATTTGAGTTAGTGAGTTTTGTAGTTGAAGATGAAAGTTTTACAAGAGCAATCGGTATACCGATGAGTGTTGGGTATTCAAGAATGCTTTCTAGTGTTACTGCACTACCAGACTGCACACCGAGCAAACCAGTATCTACGTCGAGATAAACTAAATCCCACCTATAGTATCCCGCTGTGGACGGAGCAGTAAGTACAACTACATCTCCAGGGAAATAAGTCAGTGCGCCAAATCCGTTTGTATAGAATCCTGGTTGAACGCGGATTGCCATACCGTCACTATCAAATCCAGGTCGAAACTCCAAGATAGCATTCTTGTGAACGTAAATTGCATCGTCATTAGGTGCTGTGGCCCCATCCACACCAGTAGCGTATCGCTCGTGCGTCCAACCATGCGTCGTAGGTAGGACAATAGACGTTTGCGCAACCTGACTATCCTGCGAATCTGTTTCTACAGTTGTAGACACAGATTCAGATCGCCTAGCGTCAATACCGACGATTTCATAATCAATAGCAATCCCATTCTGTCTAATAACATGAACGAAAACAGGTACATCTCGCACCAAATTAAAGTTGTTGCTAATCGCCTCTACACACTGCGAACTGTCACCAAACAAACGCACATATGTCCTGTTCTTACCAGTTACACGGGTGTCCGTGTGCGAGGTGATAGCATCGCCAGAAATCGCCGATATGATTTCACGCTTCGGTTCTTTGCCGTCAGCAAACTTTTTCACCGCGTTCAGTGCGCGTTCTCTCGTGTCTATAGATTTCATTAGTACCCCGCATCTCCGCGTTTTGTAGGACAGATTGAGTACAACGTAATCGAGGTCTCCCCAGTTAACGTTTTCAGATTACCTGTTTTGTCTGCCCAAGTTCTTCCACCGTCCGCCGAGTACCACAGGAGGCTTCCGTTTGATACGTTATTGAGACCGAAGAACATCTTCTCTGTGTCGTATTCTAAGCACGACACACCGCCACCTGGTTCAGAAACTACTTTATGGTACTTGGTCAGGTTGGATAAACCTATGTTCGATAGTTGTGTCCACGTCCAAGTGCTTCCAGACTTTGTGCCTTTATACAACTTTACAGGCGCAGACGCGCCACCAGCACGGGCGATATACACATTGATGTCTGGCGTAAATGTCAACTTTACATAAATAATGTCGCCGGTTCCGCTTGGGTTGAGGACTTCGTATGCGTCCGCATCTGTAACCAGGATCAAGTTGTTTCCACCGTGTAAAGCCCATCGCCAGGAAGACGACTGTAGTTCCATTGGCGGAATGGTTATCGCCAATTCCTCGTTTACTGGAAACCTAAACTCTTTAACCATAGTCCATGTATGGTCTGAATTGTGCTGATACTTACGAATACAGTAATAACCTGCACTACCGCCCTCGGAAATTTTACACTTCATAAAGATGCAAGGTTTGGTTGTTGAACTCCACATTCTAGGATCAAGAACAAAATCGTCTACGTAAATTACAGATATAGGTAAGTATGTAATATTCCACGTCACACCATAGTTGCGCGTGCAAAGAATGGCAAAACTAGGGTTAGTGAACTGCGATACATATTGAACCACAGCGACTATCCATCCCTTATGTGATTGTAGCGGATCGAACCTGAAGCGAGTTAGTTCGCTGTACAAATGTGGTTGTTCTTCTAACACGCTCTCGATGTCGAGTATTTGTGTCCACTGTGGAACGCGGGCAGTGAACTGTGAGCATCGCATGAGGTACCTTTGTCCACCATACACAACTCCCGTTAGTTTCGAGTGTGGGTCTAGCTGTAACCAGTCTTGGTAATTTCCACTATACCTCACAGGAGGGATGTACTCGTATCCCTCAAACGTTGGTTCACCATACTCACCAACGTAACCATACGTAGGTATGCTTGTAACGTCTTTCGTCTGCATGATGAATACTTTACTGCCAGACGATTGAGCTACAAGAATACGCCTACAAGCTTCGCTTTCATCTCCACCAGGAACGCCATCTGGATAATTACCCGTAACACCCGGAGGACCCGAACACTCCGCCTCCAGTTCAAGCTCTGTATGGATATAACCATTTTTGGCATCATAATGCTCTGAGACGGACACAGGGAGGAACAGTTTTCGCGTCCAATAGTACCCACGCTTCGTGCTCGCGGGGACGAGCGAAATCGCAACTCTCATGCGTGGTGCCACATCCAGTACAGAATAGTCACCAGCCAGCACAGCCTTTACACTTGGAAATTCATTATTCATTCTCGCCAGCAGTAATCCAGCCATAATGTTTGCTTCAGCCTGATAATTATCAGAATCGAACACATGCGCTGTGGACTGCGACGATCTACCCGAATATGCTGGAGACTTCCCAGGTGCAGACGACAAAACTGGATACACAGTTATCGAATCAAACGCCACACCCTGCACGTCCACAAACGACGTTTGCAATGCTTTCGATCTTTGTATGCTGAGTTCACCTACCCAATCTTGCGTTGTAAGTTCCAATCGTACTGGTACGTTTTCCTCCGAGCGAAAACCGTACTTATCTAAAATCCCTCCTGGGTAGGTAACTGGAAGCATGTGTGTATCATAGTCAATCCACAGAATACCTGACCGATCCGTGCAAGGCGTTAGGAAACATTGGTCGCAGAGTTGTTTGATCCCGTTCCACAGGGTATCTCTAGAAAACCGCTGTTCTTTGATAGGAAACGGTCCCACAGCAAATAACCTACGAATGTGACTTGGCATCCACACATCTGTAATGGAATAGATAGTAGAGTGCCAACGAAGGTAGTGCTGCATCGCGTTTTCGTACGTCATATCGTTCAAACGTAACCACGATGGTGCCACAGGGACGGGTTGTACCGTATCTCCAGCCCACGGAGCTTTGTCACCGTCTATGTTTCTTGTAAAAGTAATGGTTAGGTTCTCAGCATCCACACTAGCGATTGTATATCGCGCCGAGGCAACACCACTTTGAGTTCCAATAACCATCACTTCGTCATTGGCTTCGTAACCAGACACAGTAACCACAGGAAGAACGGGTTGATTAGAATCGGTATTCACACGAACCGTAGTGTACGGCTTGTAGATCGGGCATGATAGAGACACAGGAAAATTTTCTTGCTCGCTCATCTTGTCCGCCAGACCCTTGATTGAAAACGACACCGTACTGTGTTCAGAGTCTACACGAACACTCTCGTCAGCAATCCAACCAACCCCACGAATGTTATCTCTACCATCCCCATTCATACCAAAAGCTTTCAGTGTATTGCCGTAGTACGCCTCGGAAAACAGAACCACAAGAGACCCATCAGGAAAGTAGTGTTGCTGTGCATTTCCGTATGCTGTTATGTCCCAATTCCAGCCGCCAGATTTTACATTTCCGCGAGCCGAATCAAGCGTGAATACTTCGTAGATATTGCTGTATGTGTCATCGTATACAAATACGTGCCTGTATCCTGTATAACTTTTACCGTCGGATGATGTTACAGTCAATCGAACCTGATGCTCCCCTACTGTGGTGAACTGTATATCGCCCGGAATCGCTTCAGTGCTAGTAGAAGGTGTTCCACCCTCAAAATACCAAGAGTACGAAAGTTCTCCTGTATCATCTATACAGTAACTTTCATAAGTTTCATCCGAGTACCCCGGCCACCGAACAGTTGCTACACCGTCGATTAATTTAGCGACAGCGTGTGATCCCATGATCGGCACAGGGTCAAGTTTCTCGTTTTGATCGTCGTATGCAACATCTACATCTTTATATGGTATGAGCGTATCGTTATCCGAATCGTACACAGTTACAGGATAAATTGTCCAATACTCCCATACCGCGCGTATGGAAATGAACATACCAGTTTGCCACGGGATGTGAGAGTTTTCGGCTATTTTTAGTGTGGTTACGCCGTTCACAGGGGTCGGGAGTGCTTCGCGAAGCCTTACCCTTCCAACAGATTGGCTACCGTCGTTTGTAAGTGAGACCCAAACACTCATGCCCGCGCGCGTTCCGGTCACGCTTCCAGTACCCCATACTGTAACGTAAAGTTCGGTAGACTCCTGTGTAGCCCCCGTATCCGATACCACAGCGCGAAGGACTTCTCTTGGCTTAAGCACAGCCATGTAGAGTTTACATTTATGCGGATGCGTTCTGAGTACTGCAAGTTCTGATTCAGACAGTGCCTTTACCAAAGAGTCCGTCATAGAACTGATACCTCTTCCAAATACGAAAAGTCAATAGAAACATGCGTCCAGACACCGCCACCTGGCATTCTGTTACCTGTCGGTCTGTGCATGTTACACTTGTATGTCTTGTACACAGGTGATCCAACCGAAGGAAAGTCTGTACTCCGCTCTGTTTTAGTTCTTATGTAAACTTTATTGGAGTGCTTACCCTTCAGGTAAAACAGTAGCAGATTGAACATATCGTTTGTTAGTATGTCAAACGTCCAACTAGCCGCAGGAAAACCATCTCCATAAGTCCTACCGTTTCCAGCTGTTGATTGAACCGTGAATCGTTCAAATTTACCTAGTGGAGGAACTATACCCAACCACTC
>Ga0172381_10002243_pt1 | contig 21618 bp, 33 predicted proteins | sample Leawel6488metaG_FD_119754 | JGI IMG/M metagenome (GOLD analysis project Ga0172381, IMG submission 119754) | Leachate microbial communities from a municipal landfill in Southern Ontario, Canada - Leachate well 64-88 metaG | ecosystem: Engineered > Solid waste > Landfill > Unclassified | place...
CCCGGTAGAACTTTTCAGTCGTGATCTTCTCTCTGAGCGCTTTTGTTTGAGGGGCTCCGTCGGTTTGACTGACGACCCTCTCGAACAACCTCTGCCCTGTAATTGCCTGCCCTATTGGCGTCTCTGCGGGCTGCACGGCGGGTTTTGGGGTGGCGGTGGGCTCGGGAGAGGGAAGGGCTGGCCCAGCACTCGGCTCCAGTTTAGCACCGACCCTGATTTTTGCGAAAACATCTCCTGCATCGGTATTCCCAACAGCGCGGAATGCGTCTTCCGCAGAGCTTAAAACGTCGTTAGGGTTCCATCCCTCTCTTTGGATTTTGCGGGTAGCGGCGACAATCTCTTCAGCGTATAGATCGGGCGTTGTTACGATATTGCGAACGATGGCCCCAAGTTCTGTAGGGCTTTCCGCAGATTGAATGTCGTGGATTCGTCTGATCTGTTTGTCGAGATCAGGAAGATCGGTTCCTTCCATGTACAAGCGCCGATACTCGGAAGGCGACAGAAGGCGCTGAATGGCTCCGTGGTCGCCTTCAGTGTCGAGACGTTTCCATTCCTCGTAGCGGTCTCCGAGCATGTTTTGCGGCTTGCCTGGGCCTGCCTCATACGCCCTGACCGCCTCTCGGTGCGCTTCCAATTCCTCGCGTGTCATTTCGCCTAGGGGTTTTGACGGCTTCGGCTGCGCGGCCCCTACGTTGCCCGGTGCCGCCGTTTTAGGCGTTGGCGCAGTGTCGGGAGCGGGGGCGGCCTTAGCAGGAGCAACAGGAGGCGCTACCTCTTTCGCCTGCGGAGGGTTCTCCTTGATGAACTTCTTGACCGGCGTTTGCCCTGCCGGCGCTTTGACCTGCGTCGCTTTGGCCTTCGCCTCCACATCGGCAAGCGTAACGGCCTCAAGTGCCGAGCCCTTTACGGGCTCTACCGGCGCGTGATCCTCGACGGTCTTTACAAGTCGTTCGGTCATCTGGGCGTCGGCCCCGGTTTTGCTCGCTATCTCTCTCGCAAGCGCCTTGCCCCTGAGTTTTCCTATTCCCGCCTTTCCTGCGAGCAGCGCACCAGCCCACGCAGTCAGAGACGCACCTTTTTCCTCCAGCGAGGATTCAGGGTCAAACAGATCGGTAAACCCCTTCCCCATACCCGCTAGGGTCGCTTTGGGGTCGTCTACCGCAGAGTTCAGCATCTGGAGTTGGGCCACGGGGTTAACGAAACTGACTGCCCCTTTCGCTGCGCCGCTGACAAACTCGCCCGCTCCCTTAGTTGGTCCAAACTTCTGGAGCCCTTCTCCGACTTTTCCAAGAGGAGATATCTGCATCAGAGCGTTGGTGGTTGCCTCTGACGCGGTTCCCAATCTTTGCGCGGCTTCCTCGTTTAGGATCTGTCTGCCGCGAGCCTCTTCGGCGGATTCCTTGGGTTGGGGTTTGAGGTCCCACCCGAGTCCAGACTTCCTCACCCTAGCCATAGCGGCTTTTGTTGCCGCGGCTTTGTCGGCCTCGTTTTGCTTTATCTGTTTGTCGTAGTCAATGGAAGACTTAGCAACGCCTCTTGCAAACATCTGGCGCTGCTCTCGGTATTTGAACTTATCGATCTGCGCCCTTGTGGCTTTCGGATGAGCGATGACGTACTCATAAACCGCATATTCAAGCGTCCCAGGCTTGTACTGGTTCGCCTCAGTGACGGACTGTCCCCTTTTCTCCTGCTCAATGGCGTCCGCCGCTCTCCAGCCGGGTTGCTCTGGAATAGTAGGCCCGGGTTTCCCTTTGAGGATGACGGGCTTCGGTTCGGACAGCGCGGAGTCAAGCGCCGAGCCTTTCCCGTATTTCACATCAGAGAGAGGTATAAGCATTATCGACCTATGGGACCGATCATCTGAGGCGTGACGCCGAACGGTTTGACTGCGCCGCTTATCTTCGTGCCGTCTGGGTTGTGGGTTCCGAGCCACCTTTCAGCCTGGGCAACGTCTTTGGCTGCGGCGTTGATCTCTGCGGTCAGTTGTTCGAGAGCCTTCTTCGCTTCTGCCTTTTGGGTGTCATCAAATCCCCCGGTCGCTAGTTTGGCCTCCATACTCGCCTTATGTTCGACGAGTTTTTGATGTGCCGCCCTAGCATCCTTATAGTTGTCCATCACGGCCTTAGTCGAAGAGATGATGTCCTTCGTAGCTCTGTCCTGGGATGCAATGTCCTGGCCTCGCTTGGTGGTAGCAATGCGGGATACTGCCGCCGCTTCTGTCTGTTTGTTGTGCCTGATGGATTCCGCAAGCCTCTCGGACTTGACCCTTGAGTCGATCACCTTCAGTTGAAGTTCGACGTCCATCTGGGACATCTTCTTTGCGACCTCTTGCATCCTCTTTTCGGTGTAACCAGCATCGGCGAGCATTTTCTGAACCTTCGGGTCGCGGAACGCGGATTCGGAAAGGGCTTCCTCGTTGGTCAGTTTAGTTTGGGCGTCAGTAAGCCCGGTCTTTGCCTTCTGGTTGTCCTCGAAGTATGTCGCCTCCAGGATAGACGACGATACATCTGGCGGAATGACCTTCCCACCGGCTGAGATGGTCTGGATCGCCAACGCCCTTGCCGCGCGTGTGGATTTTGGGTCAGAGATGGTCTTGTATGCCTGCTCTTCCTCCTTCGAGATGCCTTTTTGCAACATCTTCCACTTCTCGAAGTCCTGTGCGTTCTTGCCGTTGATAGCCTGCCTCAAACGCCCAAGTTCCGCGTCCATGTCCTCGACGTTACGACCTTCCTGCATTCCTTGAAGTTGCATCAGCGCCTTAGCCTGCTGCGCCTTCTGGAGTTCGTTCGCGTATTGGGCTTGCTGTTGGTCTTGGATGACCTGCCCGGAAGACTGCATGAACTGATCTCCCTGCCCTCTACCGATACCCTGGAGGAGTAGACCCAAGCCGCCCCGAATAGCGTTTGCCGCCGGCCTTGGTTGCCCAGAAGGCTGCTGCGGCATTTGAAGCATAAGCGCCGCGTGCTCCGCTTCAGCCTGTTTCTGCTGCGCGATGGCTCGCTTCTTCTTGAGGTCGATAACAGCCTTTGCCTGTTCTGGATCTTGCATGCTGTAATCTGGCTCTTGCTGAGTCTCCTGGGGCATTTGAGGCGGCACCTGGGGCATTTGAGGCTCGGAGGGGACCATGCGTAATTGGCCATATTGAGGCACCGAAGCGGGTGCATCCTGCGGCTTTAGAGCCTGAAGAGCCTGCATAATGAGGTTAAGCGGTATTCCTGCCATAGTGTCACCACAAGCGGTTGTTTAGGCTGTACGATGTGTAGCTTGGAAACTTCAGCGATGCAATCTGTTGAGACGGAGTTTCGACAATCCCACCGGTGTTCGTAGGATATGGATACGAAGCGGTAGTGTTTCCGCTAGATGTTCCAGACCCGCCTCCCAAGTATCCGCCAAGCGCTGTTCCCAGAATGGAGCCAAAGCCCTGTTGGACTTGCACCTGTGGCTGCCCATAAGAGATATTAGCCATTTGGGCCAGGTCGGAAAGCGCAGGCATTTTCTGGCCTTGCTCAATAGCCGCAAGTAGCGTTCCCGCCCTTTCGGCAATCTTTACGGGGTCTAGCATGTCGGCATCGATCTCCGAAGCCGTCCTCGCCGCCTGCCCGGCTAGGTTAGCCTGTTGGCCTGCTTGGAACCCTGCGCCAAGCCCAGACGCTTTTGCGTTCATGCCCGCAAGTGAGGACGCCTTCCCGTAGTCGGTAAATGCCGCGGTCTTCTTCTTCTCTGCCGCTGCTCTTGCTGCCCCTGGCGACAGAGCGTTGATAAGGCCGTCGAGCACGTTCTGGCGTTTGGTTTCGTATTCCAACCCCTTCTTGGACTGCATCGCAAGCAGTTCTTGCATCTGCGGGAGCAAGGCTTGGACAGACTTTGCAAACTGCGCGTTTCTCTGAGACTGAGATGCAGCGGCGTTCGTCCCGGCAGGAGTAAGCGCGTCTTCTATAAAGCTCATGTGTTCACCGAATAGATTCCGTTTCCAAGGTCGTTCATGCGTCTGAGCCGGTGTAAAGGCGAGTCTTCTTCGAGATGGAACTTCACTTCCCTGTATCCCTTTTCACGCGCCTCTTTTGTGATGGCTTGGAACAAACAAGCCATACCGAAAGCATCGGTCGCCATGAGTGAATGCGCATAGAACGCATCCCCCACAGTGAATCCAACTATCGCAACGTCTTTGCCACCTTCCTCTGCGGCAAATCCAAAACCCTGAGAAAACCACGTTTGGACTTCTCGGCGGGTCATCCTGCGCGCTTTCACTCTGCACCCTCTCCCATTGAACGCAACACCTCGGCTGCAATAGCCCTGATGGTTTCGCCTCCGGGTATGTTTGCCCCTGTGAGAAGAACTTGCATGGAGTAGCCCTCGCCGCCGGGTCTTCCTCCTAGAGCGGTCTGAGCCCACACATATGCCTCTGTTTTAGTGCCGGCCTCCAAAGAGAGAGAGGACGTAACCGTGGACCCATCAGGAAGGAACGTCTGGGTCACTGCAAAACTAGCCGTTGCGTCACTCGATACAACGCCTACCGCTCCCCACTGAATCTCTGTCCATAGATCGGCGTGCATCTGTCCAGTAAGGATCGAAACGGGAATAGCAGTTACTCCGTCAAGGGTTTGGCCTGGTTTCTCCCATTGGTAAACATGACCCGCGTTGGTGAAAGCAAGGATCATCCCCGAATGCCGAAGGAACCCGGCGCAGTCGCCTTCGCCCATCCTGTCTCCCACCCACTCGTCGTTCATCATATCGAAGTGGAGCGTCCGGTAGTAAACCGAATCTCCTGTCTTCTTGTAGCTGACGACGTAGGATTCCCGGGTCGTAAACGCCGTGGAATCTGTTAGGGTTCCTAATCTCAGCTTGTCATCTACCTTTCGTTTCGAGACGTTGATGAGGCCAGCGCCTTCTCTAATCACCCGCACATCCCCGTCAGAGTCTATGAACCAAATCTCCCCTTTGAACGGAGCTACGGACTTGGGATAGATCGTTCCAATTAGTGCAACAATGGACGGTCTCGAAAGAGATGTGGCGTCTGTCCCTACAAGGAGGTAAACGGCTTTGTCCGTGATGCACACAACGGAAGCTAGGTTGTTCCATGTGGTCGGTGTCGGGACAAGAGCCTTGCAAAGCTCGCCAGAGAACCTGTTCACCGTTCCTGAAGAAGCTACCGCCCCATTGGTGTCAAACGCCACGGTAGGAGCCATCCGCATGGGGAATGTGTCTTGCGATATCCACAGTTCAGATCCAACGCCCGCGTAGAGCCTATTGTTGGTCGCCAGGAGGCAGGATGCAGGCCCCACCGCCTGAAGGTCTGAAGGAGGGACGGGAATCGACGTGTTGATGTCCTCGGTATATTGCCAGATCGTAGTGTAAGTGCCTGCCCCGGTCGTCACCCACGCCCCTGCGGTGTACGTTCCCCCGACAGGGGGAGTTGCCGCATACCACTCCGTTCCCCCGTACAGCTTCATGTACATCGGCCCAAGACCGATTCCCTTCTGCATATCGGCAACCGACGGCCTGAGCCACTGCCAGCCGACCGAATACCACAGGGTTGAAGCTACGGGGTATGAGATGGTGTTTGTTCCGTAAGTGCCAAGCCGGTATCCAACAGCGGTAGGAAGGTAAACAGGGGGAGACTCCTGTCCACTTGCAAGAACAGCGCGGGTGTGAGCCGCCGCAACACCACCTTGGATATTCCCGGAGGATTCCATACGGTAGATGAAGAACGACGTAACCCCGATAGCTGCTCCTACCCAGGTGAACCGGATTCTATTCCAGAAGAAATAACCTAGCGCCGAGTCGATTGGCACGTCGTCAATTGGAAAGGCGTGAAGCGTCCAATTGGTGATCAGACCGGCTTCCGAGACAACTTCTGAGGCTGAGTCCGCGGGGTCCCATATCGTCGTGTATCCGTAGGTTCCACCAGAGGCCGTTGCCGTGTAAAGCTCTACTTTGACGTGATCCAACCAACTGGTTGCGCTCGGGTCGTAGGCATAGAGCCAAAACTGTTTTCCGGCTACTTGTACCTCAGTTACCCCAAGGTCAAGCAGAACGGTATCCCCAGCCGTCGCTGCCGCTGTGAGGTCGAATTGGTAGTAGGGGAGATTCCCTCCCGCTCCGCCGTTCCAACTCGCCACAAAACCAGGCGACCTAGAATTCGTGATGGTGTAGCCGACTACCGCAGGATCAGAATAGGAGATGGTCCCCCTGCCTGCTAGTTGAGGCGCACGCAGAGTTTCCGTCCCAGGTGTAGGTATATCCTCAATGACCGCGCACTTCAGCCCTGCGCCGCCCGTGGGGTTGTAGGACCGCACTGAATCCGTCCCGTTGCAGAACAGTAAGGCGTCCCCCCACTCCCACAGGGCCGGGTTAGGGTCGGTCATATCTGCCCACGGACTGCGAATCACGGCGTAGGAAACCCACGCATCGGTGGGGAATCTCGTCTGGCCGTAGGCTCCGCTAGATTCTGTGATCTCAGCCCACGTATAAGCAGAAACGTCGAGTTCGTAGATCCTCGTTTCGGAGTTGACTCTGAACGCGGCGTAGATATGCGCCGTCCCGTTGAGCGTGCAAGAAGTAGCCCCTCTGAACGATGCGTTTTGGATGGGAACCGCCGCCGTCAGTTGGTAGTGGCCGTCTCTGACTATAAAATCTCCACCAACGCACCTAACACCTTCAAGGTTGGAATAAAGACTGACCGGCAAACTAGCGGGATCAATGGCCGATCTCATGCCCTTAGGTGATAGTTTCCCCGGGCCAGAGATCATCTGATAGGTGTCTTTCACGAGATACCCCTCCCTGGTGCGAGGGGGACTCTAACCAAGTTGGGGTATCTCGTCATTGTCGCCTCTCGTTCTGGGTTCCGAACGGAACGACGGTAGTCAAAGCCTCTTGCGCAAAGTTCTGCAAAGCCCCAATGAGTAGGTTCTGGGCTGCGTTTTTGTCTGCCTTCCACGCTGCCGCCTCTTTGGGGTCTCTTGTCTCGAAATACTTCTGCCAACACCCGTATTTGAAGTAGGACATGTCATCAACCACATCCGGGAATGAGTCGCCTATCCCAAGTGTAGCGATGTCGGAAACGTAGAGTCGAATCTTTGGATACCCCGTGGTCCCGCTTGTTGCTATGTTAGGAGCAGGCACGGGCACAAACAAGCGAGCGCCGACGCTACTGGTATCGACCGCGAACTTCCTGGGTGTGCCTGTCCAGTTCCTCCAAAACAGCCCTTCGTCATCCAATGCGTCAATGCTCGTTGCCTCAATCCCGTAGAAGGAAGTGGCCGAATTCATGTAGATGGCACCCCAAATCCGAATGACTGTGGAAGCTATCGCATAGGATGAAGCGTTCGAAATAAGCGTAATGTCCACCACATCCGTGAGCACCCTCGCTTTCTTCCCAAGTTCCCGGTAGAGTTCGTTGGTGAATGTGAGAAACCGGGCCTGCGTCATTTGCGGGCACCGCTCTTTCACTTCGGCAAACAGATCGGCGACAAGCATTACCAACCCCTCCCAGAACCCTTGAACCTGGCATCAACTCTCAGGCTGCCTACCTTTTTCAGTCTGTGCGCAGGTGCTAGGAACCCGCTTAGATCGTCAATCCCACCGCTTAGTCCATCTTCTTCGCTGCGAGGGATTCCGAATGAGAACTTGTAGGTTGTCGCAGCGGGCGTTGGATCTGGGTCGGGAATGACTTCGGCAACGATGGACGACCACCCAGTAAGGATCAGGCGCGAAAGACCGGATGCGCTCGCCGTTGGATCGGTGATCTTCCCGTAAGGCAGTGTGTTGTACGTCAAGGGATGTTCTCCAGTGAACCGCGCTCGGATGGAATAGCCGCGTCACCGTCAACAGCTGTTCCCGCAAACATCGGAGTGGTTCCATCCGCCTTGTACAGCGTTCGCGCAAACGAGGTGTTGTCAATGGTCTCGTTGTTGTACTTCGCGTAAAACACCTGCGCTAGGAACTGTTCAAACCGCTTGACTGTCGCGCCGTCTGCTCGCACGAGAACCTCTGAAAGGTCCAATGTTGGAATGGACACAGAGAAGTAGATGGCTCCCGTGTTGGTTGCAGTCACCTTCGCAAGAACTACCGTGGCCGTCATGTCTGTAGCGTCTAGGTCAACAGTGAAATACCCCGTAGTCCCGAGTTCTGTTACGGGTGACGCTTGGCTTGGAGCATTGAACGTGGCCCCGTGGTCCTTCGATATGGTCACAGTAAGCCCTGTGAGGCCGCCCGTAATCGCGTTTCCGGTTGCGATGTCCCTAATGACACCCTCGAACGCGAAGGCTTGGCCTCGTATCGCAAAAGGAGTGGAATTAGCGTAAGCCATGGTTACCTCAAGGGTGGAATTCTCATGAAGGGATTGCTCAAGTCTCGAACATTCCCAGGCGGAGGCGGTGGAGGGTCAATCACGCCCGGCGTCCAATACGTTATGTACATGATCACATGGTCTACTTGGATGGAGGGAGTCCCCGTTCCGCCTGCTTTAGGCTTGAGCATGAACCCGAACGTCGCGGCGTTCACCTCCGCATAGGTGTAGCCGTAGAAGAACCCCGCACCGTAGAGAGCGTAGCTAGTGGTGAGTTCGATATCCGGCCAGGTGTTAGAGACGGTGGTCCCGTCCTTCGTCAGCATCGGAGACAGGGCCATCGTGTTGGTTCCCGTCTTCTTCGCGCTGATGTTGAATTCGATAGCTAGATCGTAAGCGTCGGCCGGAAGCGCAAACCCGTGGTTGACGCCCTTGATGTTTCCCGGCGCAATGAACGGGCTGGTAGCGGTCAGATACTTGCCGTCTCCATTGGTCGCAAGGCACACCTGAGCGGTTCCACCGACGGCGCTCCAGCTACCGGCAATGGTCACCGTCCCCGCGACTTCTGCAACTACGTGAGAAATAGGCATGGGTTAGAGGGGGCCTTGCGGCCCCCGTTTTCTTTACGAGCGAGTAGTGACGACACCAAGGCCTGCCGTATTGGCTGTGGCCCCGAGAACGTCAAAGTACACGCCTGCGTCTACGCTGGCAATGTCGGTGCATCCAACCACAAGGCTGTTATGCCCAACGATGATGCCACCCATGTCCGCTGTCGTCGTCATCGCGTTCGTTTGCGCGATGCCACCCGAGTAGGTGGATGAGTTGATGAACAGGCAGTTGTCAAAGATCGTCTCCCGGTCGAGAGCCGCTGCAATCGCCTTAATGAAGACGTGCCCAGCCCCGCCGGCGGCGAGTTTCGTCACGAACGTGCAGTTTACGAACTTGTTCCTGGCGCAGTTCGACAGGAACTCAAGATCGACGTTGGCTGCCGTGTGGTCGCCAGTGTCGATCCCGATAACGCATCCATCGAACAGGTTCTCATGCGCTCCCGTCATAACTAGCGAGCGAGCGCCAGTTCCTGCAAGAGCAAGAGTGCCGATCCCTCCACCGAAGTGGACGTTTCGGAACACGTTCCTATCGCCCGTCAGAGCGCAACAAACCGCCGATGCGTTCGAGTAGTCGTGATAGAGCGCGAAGTTCTCAAACAGACAGTCATTGGCGCTGATCGTGATAAGCGGGGTGAACGTACAGCCCGTCGCCTCGCCCGTTATCCTAGATCGCTGTCCGATCCAGGTAGGCGCGCAGTCGCCGATAAGGGCCGTAGCCGACTTGTCCCACGTCAAAGACGCCGCAAGGTGCTGCGTGCTGTACGAGGTCCCGGCGGCAACCGGCTTCGCCATGACGATAACCTTGTCACCCGAGCCATCAACCAGCAAATCCTCGGCCTCAGCGAGGGTCTTCAGGGGAGATTCGGACGACATCTCAGTCGATGCGTCCGATCCACCTTCATACTCGCAGAAGTAGGTTTTGCCCGCTGACCCGATGTATCCAAAAGAGGGGCCGTATTGCACCCCTCCTACAATGAGAGGTCCAGAAATGTGACTTGCACCCATCATAACCTCCTTAGCTCTTCCCAACCGAGCCGCGCCACTGGCTGTACATCGGGAGGAACAACCGGTTCGCTGCGATAGCGTCCGTGCCGTTGCTCACGTTCTGGCCTTCTCGCCAAATGAGACCCCCTCCGCCAAACTGGAGCATCCTGAAGCCATGCTCTTCCGGGTCGCTCATTTTGAGAACGAACCCCGTGGTAGAGGTCATGTGCCGTTGAACGTCCGGTTTGACGTAGAGCGCCGACCAGTTCGGGTCTCTGTCGGTCGTCCCCGGTTTCTCGCGGGTGTTCTCCGTGAGTTCGTAGGAAAGGGGCCAGAGATTGATGGGAACGTGCAGCGTTACCGACCCTTCAAGATCGAGTGGGAGTCCATCCGCGTCGAGTTGGCTGTAGAGCGACACTAAAGCCGTCTGCAATGACGACGTTCCGAGGGCAACCGTATGAAGGTTGCTCTGCACCGCCGTGCCTGCCGTAACGTCCGTGTGGGCCGCAGAGAACAGCGGAACGCCGTCGTATCCGTTGACAGTGAAACCGTCGTTGAACAGTCCGCACATTTCGCGGTTCTGCGTCTTCTTGTCGAGGCGCATGATCGTCTTCGTGACTTTCACGGCCTCGCCGTAGACGTCGAAGATCGCGGCTTCAATCGTCCAATCGAACAGCTTTGAGAACTTCTTCGGACGGTACTCGGTGTCGGTCAACTTCTCGCGCCCGCTAGGAGTGATGTCCTCGCCCTGGCCCGTAAGCTGCATGTAGTCCATATCGGAGATGTTCACCACGCGGTAAATCCCCTCTTTCGTTGTGACAGGGGGGCCGATATTGCGCCAGGTTTCCCTGGTCGTTCCCACCCGCTTGTTCACCGCGTCAATTCCACGCTTGACGAGATTGAGTGTTAGTGTCGTATTCATATCGTCCCCTTAGAAGTTGTAGTGCCGGTACGCACTCGGAATGCCGACCAATACCCGGTCTCCGATAGCGCCGCCGCCAAGGTACGGGGCCTGCCCGCCGACAAGCGGAGTGGCATCCTTGATTGAAAAGTTGAGGAACCGCGCGAGTGGCGTTGTGGTATCCCCTAGGTTCACCTGTGGGCAACCGTTGGCGTCGTTGTAGAGCGCGTAGTAAGTTGTCGGCGCAACCCCGAGAAGGGCCGCAGTGGGTGCAGTTCCGTAGGTGGTCGCTTCAAGCGCAGAGCGCCCGTCGAGGATGTCTACCCCGATAGCCGCTCCCGCAGTCGCTTCCGCCGCAGTGCAGGAGTTCTGCGCAAGACCTACGATTCCGCCTTCGATGTTGGCGGTGTTAATTGCCGTGGAAGCCGCGATAGGCTTAACGCAGCCCTGACCGGTCCCGGAATTGTCCAGGATCAGCAATTGGCCTTGTTCGATAGCCGTAGCGGTGACGGCATTGAACCACCCCGTTGTGACAGAGCCACCGTCGAGGGGAACAACTTTTGCTGTGCTCATTCTGTATCTCCATGTTCCCCCTCGCTATAGTCGTCCTAGAACGTTTACACGTCCGCGTCGTCGTATGCCCCGCCCTTTTCGAGCGCGTCTTGCAACTCGGCAGGGACAGGGCCGCTTACCTCTTCAGGCGCGTCCTGAATCAATGCGGTCATCTGCTGCAATCCCATAGACGGCAGCGTCGTAGTCACGCCCGCCCTGAGTTTTTGCATGCTGGTCATGTTCTGCATCTTTCGGCGCTCAATGGTCCTCGGGTCTCGCTCCATCATCTCCCGTTCTAGGACCGCCTTCGGCTTCATCATGATGCAGTAGACGTTGTTGTCCTCATCCATGAACGGGTTCTGGGTAGAGTGGCCTTCCGGGTGCTTCCAGCCCAAAGCGCCTAGCCCCCTGGGAGTCATAACGCTGGACTTTGCTGCCGCTGGATCGTCAATCTCTACCTGCATGCACTCCATATCAGGATGCGCGGCTTGGAACTTTGCGAACGCCGATAGGTAGGGCCTTGTCTTGAGCACCTTATCAGGCACCCTCGTTTGTTCCTTGGTCGTTTTCGGTATACCGCGTGGCATTACGCGCCTCCCTTTACGAACTCTTCAGGGTCCAACCCAAGTGCAAGGGCCATTCGTCTCTCCCCTGCGACCACAGATGCCGGCTTGATCGCCTTCTGTGGTGCGTTGTTGACAGGCGTTCTGGATTCCACATCTCGTCTGACCTGCGGCTTCAACTTTCCGCTATCTCTGAGATCGGCGAGAGCACCCTTTGCAATGATGATGTGCGCCCTGTTCTGCCGGCTCACACCTAGCGCGTTGTACTCGGTCTTGCGCCATTCCTCCCGGAATTGATCAAGCACGTCGTCTGGCAAATCGGGGCAGGCTTTCCTAGCGTCCCGCACCATCGCGTCAACCATGTCGGACGTTTTGATAGCAAGGTCTGTTTGGTGCCTAGCCGCACGAAGGACAAACTCCGAGTCGAGTTCTTCGTCCCCCTGCACCAATTCCTCCACCGGGGTGAACTGAACGGGTGTTTCGATAACAGGTTGAACATCTGGTTCGGCTTCCTGCTGATCGGGTTCTCGTGGGTCAGGTTCAAGCGGTTCGGGCGAAACGTCGTCAGTGTCCCCCGCGCCGCCTGAGATAAGTTCGAGGCCCGCTTCCGGGTCTTCAAATGGTTCATCAGGCATTTTGATCTCCTATACTGTCAAGTAGCTCTTTGTCAAACTTTGGGTCGGAGAGTCTTTTATAGGTCTTATAGATCCCTCTGACTTCATAGAACTTGGCCAGGTCCAAGTGCGGGTCTAGTTGGACTAGCCCCTCCTTGTGGTATTCCGCCCATACCTGCATTCGCTCTTTGATCCATGCCCATTGGGGCAAGGCCAAGAATTCCGCTAAGGTCTGTCTGTCCATTTTCTTCTTCTTCCGGCCTGGGCATGAACCCGTCTTTACCCGGCAGGGTCGTAACGTCGATAAAACCTCTCATTAGGTTACCTAACAAGTCTGGGTATTTGGCGAGGATCGGCACGTAACCCCCGCCTGTTTGCATCGCAACCACTTCCATCTGCCCAATAGCCCCAAGGGCTTGGAGCATAGCGGTAATCTGCGCTGACTGTGCCTGCGGAGAGTCTACAGGCGTTGTGCCGTTGACCTCATACCAGTAAGGGCCTTCAAAGTCTTCCTTCTTCACCGGTGGCAGTACCGACCCGTAATCTTGAGTCCACTCCTCGTAGTTGGCCCACAGCAACTCTTCAACGATGAAACACGCAAGGTTGGATATCCCCATCGACACCATGTAGGTGTCCTCACCAACGCCTACAGCCTGGCCCATAGCGATCTGGCTGGCCTCTGTGGCTGTTGTCTGACCGGGCCTGAGCGTGCCGCCTGATGCGTTCTGGCTAATCCTTGCGGCAATGTCCCCGTCTTGACGGCCGATATCGATAAGGAACGGGAACGCCGCTAGGTCTGTCTTGTTCGGCGGGGAGAACATGCGCCCGATTGATTCCACCGGGATAACAAGACCCGGCTTAATCTTCGTGTTCTGCTTTCCAAGTGCCCAGTTTTCAGCGAACACGACTGGAAAGGCGTTTGAATACGCACCCCACACCATCATATGCCGCATGTCGCTCGCAAATAGTTGAGGCGCTACGAGGTCGAATCCGCGGGAAACCTTGTTGAAGTAGTTCGCGTCCTCTCTGTGCAAATACAGGTCCCTGTACCATGTCCGGCTTGACTGAAAGGGCTTCAGATAGAGCACCGAGCCTGTGGATTCGATGACCTGTATCCTAAACAGCTTATCGGGATTCTTCTTGTCGAGGCTCTTGTTAAGCGTGCCGTCGTGGATCACAAGAGGTTCGTCTTCAGACTCTACGGAGTTGTCCTGTTTGTCTTCTGACAGGTTCTCAGGCCCTCCGGGAAGTTTCGCGTCCTTGAAGAACAGACCCGCCTTTTGCTTTTCCTCAATGTCCCTTCGCGTCATGCTGAACTTATGGCCTGAGAAAACCATGTCGTCTAGGCTGATCGCGTGAGCGGGGTATGCGTCGAAATTCTTGGGGTCGATAACGTCCAGGCTGATCTTACATCTCTCGCGCTTGCCGTTCCAGCGAGCGTAGCCTGGCACGAACGCGGCCCTCACCTGGCACTCCCCTCTGCGCTGGATAAGACTGATCGCCTGTCTGAGTTTGAGCCCGTATTCGGCTAGGTGAAGAGCCTTGTGCAAGTGCTGTTGAACCTCGTCTAGGATCTCACTCTTCGGCCCGCCTGCACGCACGATCACGTAGGGGTCTGCCTTACTGAGTGGCCCTGCAATGTTCGCGGCTACTTGGTCGATCTTGGGCTTTACGACCTGGAATTGATAGGTCGGAGCGCCGTCCCAAGGCTGCTCCAGTGATACCTCTCCGTCGCCGAAATAGTGACGGTCGATCTGATCCCACCTACCCTCCAAATCAGCCTTGTCCGAGTCTGAAGCGGCAATCATCTCGCACACGAGTTTGCCGAGCTTGTCTCTCGCTTCCAAGGATCGGTATTCGGGCGGCAGGTCAGTTAAGTTCAACAAGGTGTATCCCGTCCTCATGGATGATTGCGATGCCTTCGTCGTCGTCAAACCCGATGTTCCGCAGCGCCCTGCGTTCAAAATGGACGACATCCCCAGGCTTTAAGGTTCGTTCCTCTCCGTCAACCGTAAACTTCCGCTCCAGGCGATCCCCTACAGCTTCTACAGTCGCCCTGTCCTCTCTATCTTGCAACCGGTCGGGGAGAAACACGCCCCTGCGCTCCTCACGTTTATCGGGCATTCTAAGCGACACATCATGTCCTAACGGTTGATACACTCCGTCCTCCAATCTTGCAAGTATCGACTCGTCCCACGGCACATCGAGAGGGAAACCAAGTGACTCGCACATGACCCCGTAGAGCCTCACTTCATTCTCTGCCTCGTATGCACCGCACACAAAGCCTTCTATCCGCTTGCCGTCGAGCGGATGAACAATTACCTGGTCCCCTGGCGAAACGCCGACACCGGAGCCCACAGCTAGCACTACGCCTATCTGCGGGCGCATCCTCCTAGCGTATTTGTCTGGGATGACGAATCCGCCGAGGTCACTCTCAATAGGGCACATCTCAACGGCGGCATGTCCGGCGTTCATAGCCATAGAACGGGAAGCCGTTTGCCAGTCCACGATCAGCGAGTGCGAAAGACGAGTACAAACCTGGATCATGCCCATTCTTCGTAAGGCTCGTCGGTGAAGACTTGGAACATGTCCACGCACTCAACCACGGCTTTTCCTGTTTGCGAGCGATGCACGGTCATCTTCCCGCCGTGTTCCTTTACGATCTCAGCCCACTGGTTCGGGGCCTTTTCGGTGCTAACGGGCATAGGTTGTGGCTTCTTTTTGGGCATTAGCGAAACACCTCGCGAAAATCTCCACCATCGCGTACTCGTGTGCCTCCGCGATGTGGGAGTAGAAATTCTTGACGGGCTTATGAACGACGATCCCCGGCCCGCTAGTCGGCGCACCCTTCGCCGTCGTGAAGCAGTAAGCGCCCTTCATGGCCTCCACCAGGGTCGGACAGCCGTCCTCCGAGTAGATCACCCTAGGAACCCAGTCGCGCTGGTTGCTCGATTCCTGATTGATCCAGTCGCCTAGACTCCATGTCACGGCCCCTTGTCTGATAGCGGGCACCTGAGTGCGGCAGGCAACGATGTGCATTCCGTGCTTGCGGATCACGTCAAACGCCGATTTGCCATCTATGCCTGAACCAGTCGCCCCTGCCGGGTCGCCGATGTGCTGCACGTCAGACCAGTAACCTGGCAAGAGCTTTTGAAGGGCCTGCAACACTGCCGGTGCAAATACTTCGAGATGGCACGGACCTGTAGGCACTATCTCTAGCACCCATTGAATCATCTGGTAAGGCGCTAACTGCGCAAGAGCGAACGCTGGTTGATTCGTTCCTGCGCATGTGTCCCAACCGCCAAACCATTGACTGCCCCTGATGATCGGTATGGGCTCTTTGCGGAACCGTCTAGGCGCGTGCCTGTCGTACACGAAGTCCTTGTAAACGGCTTCCCCTTGGAAGACATCTTCAGACTCGTCCATCTCTCGGTCCCACACCGCGAGACCCATGGCAGGACGCTTCTCTTCACGATACCTCGGGTCCTGCTTATTTGGATCGGCCAGGTAGTTAACATCTACGTACAGCGCGCCCGACTCGCACACCCCTAACCCGCAGCCATAGGGGACCTCGAACGTAGGATCGGATGGAAGGCGCATGGGTTAGTTGATAGCAGGCGGAGCGCCAATGTCCTTCAACCCTTCGGGGGCATAGAGCTTGACGCGGCAACGCCTGGTGCTCGTGTTTTGACCAACTCGCACTTCACACCCAGACACCTTCCTGATAAGCGCGCCCTCAAGCCCATTGAGCTTTCCCCTCGTTGCCATGTCGTTGTACCAGTCGGTCCATTGCTTCTCTCTGATCCACAAGGGAACGCGCTTCATAGGCGGACAGGGTTTTCGCGCCTCCCGCATCAGCCCAGGGTCAAGCGTGTAGCCGGTCACTTGAACGCCTCCGACCAGCGGGAGCGGATGAAGTCGGCTACCTCTGGTCCGCCGGATACAGGGTTCAGCAACGGAGCCTGTAGCTTAAGCGCAGTCCACCTTCGCACTTCCTCCGGCAACTCGTCCTTGCCAAGGATGACGGTGACTTCTTGGTGCGCAAATCTGGCATCAAGATAGACGTATGCCTCTCCGCGTACTTCGTCAAACTTGGCTTTCAGCACTACCCGCGTCGGCACGTCGGGCGCATTCGGAGCCTCATCCTTGCCGTCCTCATCCGCTGCGACAGTCACCGTTACCCGCTGCCCAACCTTGAACCGGTCCATGTCCCACGGGAACAGCCTGCAATTAGGGCCTTGGGCCAACTCATTGAACCCGCAACCCTTTCGCCTGACTATAGCCGTCTGCCACACAACAGGTTCAGGAGCGTCGGAGACCTCGCGCTCGACGACTAGAGACGGCGATTCATCGTCTAAGCCGACGATGACATCTCCTGGCAAAAGATCTCTCGCGGATAGCGTTAACCGTTTCTTCATTTTGTCCCCCACGCTTTTGCAGATTTACTTGCATGTGGCCAGAGGCCAACAGCGCCCGATTTCTAGGTTCTGCCTAACCTGAAATGGAACTTGCACAATGTTATCCACGCCTACAAGTCAGGTTTCCACCACGGGTTTTTATTCTCAATCACCCTGGCGACCTTGCGAACCGACTGCCAACCCTGGTTTTGCCCATTGGCGTTAGCTACAAGGCACACAGATCCACCCACCACGTCCGCTCTACCGTGTGTGACGATCTGCGCTTGGCCTGCAACCCATTCGATGTCCCGGTAGGTCGCAGCCTCTTCTAGGTCGATAAAGCTCTTTCCCTCACCTTGGACTGCGGTATCTGATTGGTTCGTCGCCATGCAGAACGAGCCGTTAGGAAGGCTGATCGACTTGCTTAGTTGCTTGTCGTAGCCCCCTTCATTAGTGCCTAAGACCTTGCACTCTGGCAGGTTCCACCTTGCAGGCAGATGATTGTACATGAACGCAAGTCGCCAAACGTGCCCGCTCGCCTTCTGGTAGTTCTCGCCTGCGATCACGCCCGTTCGCTTATCCAGCATCATAGCGTGCAGTCTGCAACCGGTGCGAATCCAGCTTGCAAGGAGCCTGCGCGATTTGCGAATGACGACCGTCTGGCCCGTCCGGCGTCCGTGCCACAGCGCGTCTGATATGAACCTCACATGAGGCATGTCGGGAATGGGGCAGTCCGGGCCGATTACCTCGTCATCCCACGTATAGCAACACTCAACGAGGAACCTATACTGCGCGTCCGCTGAATCCTCGTTGTACGGGGCAGGTAGGAGGCAGGAGGTCTCAGCTTGGCTCGCTAGGATCTGATCCAGTTGCTCGCGCTCTTGCGGCGTCAAGTATGGCAGTAACTGCTTCAGCTCGCTCTGCGTCGGTTTTGAACTGGATAGGCCCACCATTTGCCCCTGTGATCTCCGTTCGCTGCTTGTACCATCCTAGATATACGCCCAACTGCTTCAACGCTTCGAGCTTGCCATGTAGCTTCAGCTTGGTTCGCTTGATCTCCCTCGCATCCTCTCCGCGCCCGTCCGTGTAGTCGTCAATCTGATACTCGCTGATTGCCGCTAGCTGGTCGGGAGTCACACCGGACATGTCGATGTAGCACTCGCCGGCAGCAGTTGTGCTCAGGTAATTTCCCATGCTCGCGAAGCCGACTTTTGCGATTTCCATAAGCACGCGATCAGCTGTAATCTCAAGCCGCTGTGAGCGTTTCGCCTGCTCTACAGCGATGGCCTCTTGAATATTAAGTTTGGCTAAGTTTTCAGAGGCTATCTCGTTTGCCGTATGCTCGCTATATCCGGCTCTGATTGCAGCCTGCCTGCCGTTTAGGTCAACGAGGTATTCCTGCACGAAGGCGAACTGCTTATCCGTCAATCCGTCAGGTCGAAACGCCATTAGAACCTCACACCAAACCGGCGCTTGAAGAGCATAAACGCCAGATCGTTTCTGAACGTCCATACACCCCATCTGCCGTCTTCAATTGGCATAACGCGAACCTGGGGGTGCCAGAACAAGTTTCGCGCCGGCCTCGACATGCTCCATAACCGTTGTAGCGTTCTCATCTTAAAACCTCACACCTAGCCCAAGCCTTGCATTTCCTCTCACGCAGTCAATCTCAATTCCCGATGCAATCCAACCTACGAAGTTTCTCGTAGGCTTGTGCTTGATACCTGTGATAGCTCGCTCAATCGCATACCCTGTGAGTAAGACCGCTGCGAACGCTTCGCCGTCGCCCATGCTTGCGTACATCGGGTTCATCTCCCTCCACTTGCCGTGTGATCCTCTTGACTCCGCTGTTTGAAACGCATCAACAACGATAGCAGTCCGGTACACAGGAATCCATTCATCAGCCGCACTCGCTATGCAACTCACACTCAACACCAATCCTAACGCTAGCTTTTTCATGTTTGATTTACGATCTTTTTGTATGATTTCCGATACTACCCTTGTTGTTTTCGCTTACGTTAGCGTAAGACATGTTTAGAGGTGAATCAAATGGAAACAACCGACACTACTCGCACACTCTGGGTTCGCAAGGACTCTGGAAAGACCACCGAACAGGATTACGCCGTCGTCATTACCGGGGAACAGGAACTGCTCCCTACGCCAGTGAGCGCAGGTTGGGTTGACTTCAGCGACAACTTTCGATGGTCCAATAGAGAAATCGCATCTCGCGAAGGTTGCTTCTACGTCGATTCATGGCAGGAAGGCCGGCCGCAATGACCACAACCGAAGCCGCAGCCAAACTCGGGGTATCCGATGCTCGGATTAGACAACTCATTCTCGCCGGCAAACTCAAAGCCAAGAAGATCGGCCGTGATTGGCACATCACCGAAACTCAACTCAAGAAACTGCAATCCAGGAGAGAGAAATGACCTACGATCCCGCTTCCTACTTCTTCGCCGTGCTCGCCGTGATGATGGCTGCCTTTGTGCTCAGCTACGTCAAAGCTAACGCTAGTCTCAAAATCCAACTCACCGACGCTGAAAACGCCAAAGCGAAGGCAGAACGAGAAGCCATCGGTGCAAAGCTCTTGCTCGATGCTCACAAAGCAAACTCTGACCGGCCCCTTAAACTCGTGAGGAGTCAACTGGGGTATTGGCAAAAAGCGTATACGACAATCCTCGCTAAATACATACGCTACGCTAGCCGAGACAACAAAGGGAGATTTACCGGCGGTCGCTGAGAAAATGCGTGTGCGGAGCCCCTAGGCTTGTTCTAGGGGCTTTTTCTATTGCCTGTCCCGCTTCCTAAACTGCGCAATCACCAAGCCGCCAACGACCGCGAAGAGCACGACAAGCCCAAAGGCAATCACGAGCACCCAGTCGGCAACGCTGTTCATCAGTCGTTGTCGTAGGCCATGACGGCAAGGCCACTCCAAGGAAGCACGACCCCCACGGAGCCGGGAACGATCTTGTCAACTTTGAGCATCGCGCCTACCCTGTTCACGACGTCGAGGATGCAGTCTCCCGGCTGTACAAACTCGGCGAGCTTGTCGGGGTTGGTGAGAATGTCACCCGTTGCGTCGTCTACCCGCACTTCGGCTAGGGTCTTGACGTGCATCCCTTCGTCTGCTCCGCGATACGCGCCGGTCGATTTGCGTTGGTCCCAGTCCAGCTTGGACGGGTTAGTGTCGTCTTTGATTGCTTGAGCTTTGATGTCCATTGGTTTACTCCTACTTGTCAGTTAAGCTGACCGCGAATGCCGCCGTCTGCTGTGCATGTGACTTCAAACGGACGGGATGGGTACGGGTTGAAGGGCTCAACGTAGACCGGTCGCACATAAACGGGAATAAACGCCTTCCCGCTGTCTCGCATGATCTTGAGTTGCTTCTCGGCGTCGGTGAGCTTTCGCCCACAGCACGGGCATACGTCGCCGCATTCCGGACATTCACCTTGCTTGTGTGGGTAGCCCATGATGTGCTCCTACTTGCGCGCTGCAAGCTGCTGTTTCAAATCCTGTACCTCTTGCTTGAGGTCGGAAAGAGTCGAATTCGTCTGGTGCCTGACCTGCGTGATTGAGCGACCGTTTAGGCTTGCAATGACCGCACTAGCTACCCCACCAAGAGCCGCTATGGTAGCGGCAACCAGCGTAACGATTGCGCCCTCGCTCACTTGCCGGGTTCCTGCTTATTGGGGTTGCTCAGCAGCCGGTTGATTGCGAACACTCCCTGATAAATCGCCCCACCAAGACAAAGAACAACCAACTGCCAACCTAGATTGCTCGCTGTGAAGATCGCCGATCCCGCAAGGTTGGGCCACGCGGCAAGGAAAAACGTGGTCACGACCTTTACCCTATTTGTATTTCCCCAGTTCATATCTTAGCCTTTAGGCTCACTTGCCTATTGCCTGTTCCAGACGTCCTATTCGGGCCTCCAGAGCTTTTTTTTCCGCTGCGTCAACCTTCTTGTCAGCGTCCGCACGAGTGGCTATAACGTTCGCCAGACCGTCCAAACTTTGCCTTAGCTTCGATACTTCGCTTATCGCCGCTTCTGCCGTCGCCTTGCCAGTTTTTGCATCCTCCAAGGCATACATCAGCTTGACGGAGAAGGCACCCGCTGAAAACACAAACACCGCGGCCACAACGACGAAGCCCTTTATCCACTTAGCGGTGTTGACCGCAGGCTCCCACCGATCATGCAGACTCGCAACCTTCACTAGAAGGTCGTCTATCGTGCCCTGCTCGATGTTGCAGCTTGCCATGGTCTCACTCCGCTGGAACGCCGTTCAATCCCTGCCAGTAGATGAGCAACGCAAGCAGGGTGATTTGCAAGGCTCTCTTGTTCGCGGCGTTTTGTTCTGCCGCTACCTGAGCCTCAAGCGCCTCTACGCGGGCCTCAAGTTCTGCAAGGCTCGGAGGAGTCTCTAGGTCTTCGAGGATGTCACTGATTGCCTCTGCTACGCCTGCGGGTAAAAGCATGTCAAATCACTCCTTCGGTGTGCCATTTGCGAATCAATTCGTCAGACGCCTCGAAATGCATCCCATCTTCACGGCTAAACTCTGCGCCCCAGTACAACCAGTCGCCTGTATCCAGCCCGTGCGCTTTGATGTGGCCGTACAGTCTCAACATCCCCTGTTGGACTTTGTCGTCGTCGTAGGCGTCGAGCTTGCCTGCAAGAGTGACATCTACGGCGGTCCCCCACGAATGGTTGCTTGGA
>Ga0172381_10002245_pt1 | contig 21603 bp, 34 predicted proteins | sample Leawel6488metaG_FD_119754 | JGI IMG/M metagenome (GOLD analysis project Ga0172381, IMG submission 119754) | Leachate microbial communities from a municipal landfill in Southern Ontario, Canada - Leachate well 64-88 metaG | ecosystem: Engineered > Solid waste > Landfill > Unclassified | place...
GATTCTTATCCTTTCTTGCTTGGTTGGAATGGAGAAAAAATGATTGAAGTTTCAGGAAAATATACAACAGCTAAAATCATGATTGATCATTTGGATGAAAACTGTATGTCTCAAATTATTCAAATGATCAATCATGAAGCATTTACAAACCCAGTAGTAATTATGCCGGATTGTCATTCCGGAAAGGGATCAGTTATCGGTTTCACTTCTAAAATTTCAGATAAGTTGATACCGAACGTTATAGGTGTCGATATCAGTTGCGGAATGTTATCCTACAACATTGGAAAAATAAATATTAATCATGAAGAGTTAGATCAAAAAATAAGAGAAACCATTCCCTTTGGGATCAATGTAAATAAAAAAGGAAAATTCAGATTAGACAAAGAGTTTCAAGATATTTGTTTTAGAGTTGGTGTTGATTTTGAATATGTTGTGAAATCAATAGGTTCACTTGGGTCTGGAAATCATTTTTGTGAATTAGGGAGGTCAATAAACACAGATGATATTTGGATCACTATTCATTCAGGATCCAGAAATCTAGGAAAGAAAGTTTGTGAATATTGGCAAGATAGAGCTTCTAAAAAAGAATATGGTGACCCAAGAGAGATCATAAAAGCGATTAAAGAATTACATCCAAAAAAAGAATGGGATAAAAGAATTAAAAATTTTAAAGAAGAAATAAAAAGAATAAAACCTTCTGAATTAGATTTTTTGGAAGGAGAAAATAAAAATGGTTATCTTCAAGATATGTATTTATGTCAAAAATATGCATCAACTAATAGAGTAATTATGATGGAAACTATTGTACATCTTCTTGGTTATCCTTTTGTTAAAGAAACAATTGAAACAATTCATAATTTTATTGATCCAAAAGACAATATTATTAGAAAAGGTGCAATTAGATCTTACATTGGAGAGAAAATGATTATTCCTTTTAATATGAGAGATGGTATTCTTATTTGTGAAGGAAAATCAAATCCAGAATGGAATTTCTCAGCTCCTCATGGTGCAGGAAGGGTTTACTCAAGAAGTAAAGCTAAATCAGATTTGGATTTAAAAAAATTTAAAGATGATATGTCTGGGATTTTCTCAACTTCTGTTTGTGAGGGAACTTTAGATGAATCACCTGACGCTTATAAAGATGCAAAGATAATAGAAGAAGCAATTCAACCAACAGCAACAATTCTTGATAGAATCATTCCAATTCATAATATGAAAGATGTAAATGATAGGTCTTGGAGGAAAAAGAAAAAAGAATGAATAACATAGAAATAAAATACATTGGATGTGCTTCTCTTCTTGGAAGGTTATCTAAAAACATAAAAGATAAAGAAGATCTTTGCTGTATTGAAATGGCAATGAATGATCTTGTTGAAGAATTTCCAGAAAGATTCAAAGTTGTGAGGATGCATAATGGGTTTCATTTAGAGGTAATTAAACAAAACTCGGGAATATAATTCAATTCAGAAAGGAAACAATAAAAATGTGTAATAGTTTACATCAAGATAGTAAACCAATACCTACAAAAGGATTTGGCTGGAAAATTTTTACAGGAGATGGTCCATTATTTATCCATTCTAGTGATCAAAAAGAATATTTAAAAGATCAAAATGGTTGGATTTTTTGGGGATCTAGTTATGGAGAAGGGTTTACATTCTTTTTAGATAAATCAGAAGCAACTAAATTATTATTGGATCTAGTGCATTTTAATCCAAATGTATTTTCAGATTCTAAAATTAAAAAAGTTAAATACAATTTTGGTTTAGGAACTCATCCAGAAAATAATATTGTTTCTTGGAATGATATTTATCAGATTGCTCTATGTAAATCCTTTAAAATTATGGAAAGAGAATAGTGAAAATGTGCAACTATATTCATTTCTATCATGAAAAAATAAATAAAAGTGGAAAGGGATGGAAAATATTCCTGGTCGATGGCAGAGCGCTATTTAAGGATATGGAATATAGAAAAGATAAAGATGGATGGATTAATTGGAGGGGGATGGAATCAAGATGGTGATGGATTCACTTTCTTTTTAAATAGAAAAGAGGCAGTAAAACTAAAAAAATTAATAAAAGATTATTCTTGGGGAATGAATTCAGTTATTCGTCAAATCGAGTTCAAGAGGGGAATTTGCAAACAAGACGAAGATAATATAATCGACAACATTATATTTAAAACAGCATTATGTAAATCATTTAAAATTTTGAATGGTGATAAGAAAAATGTTTAATATTCAATATACTGCTCCAACTACAATTAAAGGTCATTTGAAATTAAAAAGAGATCCTTTTTATTATGGGATTGGAAATTATGAAGATTCAAAAGGAAACATTTGGAATGTAATTGGAATTTATGGAAGGGAGTTCATTCAAGCAGTTGGATATGATTCTCATTCACCATACTTTTCAACCGCAGGAATTTTTTCTTATCAAATGAGGTGGGAACCTTATACATATGAAATTATAAAAAAAGAATAGGAAATCAAAATGGAAAAATTAATTTTGTTGGTTTATCTAATTTTAATCTTAGTTGGATTGTTCTATGCATTAAAATTGATAGTGAATTTGATTCAACCAATTGTAACCTATTGAATCAATGGAAAGGGAATTAAAATGAAAAAATTAACATTGTTACTATTTCTCTCTGGAATTTTCTTGATTGGATGCGGGAAGGTTGACAGAATGATAAGTTCATACACAGGAGCACCATCAGAAGTATGTTATCAAGGAGTAATATATTTGCAATTCACATCTGGAAGTTCTGTAAAATATACTACTGATGGAAAAATAGCTTTGTGTGGCAAATAGTTTTCAACGGATAAAATAGGTAGACAAAATTTAGTTTTTGTCTACCTATTTATTTTTAAAATTTATTCGAAGATTGGTTTTTCTATTTTTTGTTCACACAATAAACATAACCAGGTTTTTTAGTATTTAATCTTTGAGTTAAAGTAGTATATGGGATTTTTAAACTTACAGAAGCATCATAAATTGAATCAAAAATTTTCCCGTGAATTTCAACGCTTTTTGCATTTTTGGATTTTTTTCCAAAAAATCCATTTTTAGATCCAAAATTTTTACATTTATCTCTTATTTTTTGATCCTTATAAGTTTCATAAATTGTTCCTTTTATTTTTTTAATTCTTTCATAATATAATCTTTCACCTTCAATTTTTCCATATTTTGAAATATGTCCTTCAATAGTATTCATATATGCAAATTCTTTCCTTTTTTCTACAGTATAAAACTCATCGAGTTTACTTTTCCAGTTAATATAAGTTGACCCTTCTTTTTGTTTTATTCCAGGTGTCAAATTTGTCAGCGGCCCTAAATTTAAATCATATCTTCCAATAAGATTAATTAAAAATGATTCAAATCTAAGGGATGTTTCTTCTGATAAATTTTCTGCCAACTTTATAATAATTGGATTTTTGTTTGAACTTAAAATTTTTTGTATTCTTAAAATTTTACTAATGTTACAATCCTTTAAAATTTTTTTACTTTTTGCTTCTAGAACATGTTGAATAAATCTATTTCCTTTTCCCATTCCAACATAAAATGGTTCATATAAAAAATTAAAATTTTTCCCGTTAAAATCATAATGATAATTTTTAGGTTTTAGAGGATCTAAGTAGATGTAAACATAATATCTTCTATCCTCAATTAAAAAATTATCATGAATCATAAAAATTTCCTATTCAAAAATCGGTTTCTCTATTTTTTGTTCACAAATTGTATGTTTATAATTTTTCCAATCGTCTTCTATCTCATCAAACATATAGAATTTAGCTTCAAAATTTCGTAACAACCCATTCTGTCCAAGGGTAGCTTTCACTATATACCCACCAATGCACGGAATTAAGCCTTTTCTTTTTAAATAATTAGTTTGTCCTTCAAAAGTTCCACATTGTGCTCCCCAAATACTCCCGAACATAGCCTGCATTTGAATGTGCAAGTGTCCGGCCAATACAAATCTAACAGTTGGTTTTTCTTTAACTCCCCTTACTAATAACTGTAATTCACTCATTGTGATCTGTTCCATATTTTTTTGTAATCTATAAGAGATAGAATATGGCACCCCTCCAGATGGATGAGTCATCTTCAAATCAACATTATTTAGAATTGGAACATTTACTTCATCAAATCCAACGTAATGAACATCTTTTCTCTTACTAGAAATTACACTAATTATATTGTATCCGCCCCCTCTTTTTATAAAAGAATAATCATGATTTCCGCCTAAGATATACCAATTGAAACCTGTTGGAATATTTAATAATGCGGACTCTTCTTGTTCCTTAGCAGAAATTGCATAAACATCATGAATTTGTCCAGGATAAACATCAAATCCAGAAACTAAATCCCCAGGACAAAAAATATGTTTAACCCCCTTTTTATGCATGATTTCTGCAAATTCATTTAGTGCTGTTATTTGACAACTTTTAGAACCAAAATGAGGATCTGAAACAACCCCAAAAATTATTTCATTTGATGTAGTTAATTGACTGATATTTTCAGATTCTCTAACATTTGTTTTACTTAAAATTACTTTTTCATTTTCAAAGTTTATTTCATATCCATTTTTCCTACAATTTAAAATATTCTTTTCTATTTCTTTTTTACTTCTTTTTAGTTTAAATGATAAAACATCCAGATCTAAAACTTTTTCATTTTCTAATAGTTTAATTATTTTTTTGTCAATTTCTGTTAAAATACAAGGATTTTCTATAAAACCATGCTGAGCTTTTAATTTTAAAAGTTGTCTTCTAAAAGATTTATATTTTGCTTTATATCCCATTTTCTGTAATTCATAAAATATTATTTGTGGATCTTTGCCTTCTTCTAATTGATTTAAAATATAAACTGTATCTTTTGTTCTTGCCGGCATATTTTATTTCTCCTTATATTTTTGGTAAATATATTTTTTTAATTTGTTCTAACCTATTGAGAAATAATCCCTTTTGTTATTATTTAATTCAGTTTGTATCAAGTTATTTTATAAATCAGAAACCAAAATTTTACAAATATCTATTATTGGAGGTGCATCAAAGAACCACCCCTCATCAAAAGCGGACCATGCCCCATCAGTTAAAACTTCTATAACTTCTCCAGAAGTAGAATCAGTTGTGTATTGGAAATTTACTGGTGATATCTCAACACCAGATCTATAATGATAATTAAAAATTTCATAAACATATTGGTTAATATTTAATTCATGATATTTTGGCGGGTCATCACAAGAAGCTCCAATATCAAAATAAGATCCACAATCATATAAATTTCTTGAATAATAAATTCTAGCAGTAGAATCTATCGGCCAAGTCACAGGATCCCCATCATAAACAATTGCTACTAAACCGGAACTATTTAAATACATATCATTTATATTATAAAATCCGGCGAGAGGATCACTATAAACTTTTGTTAATATTCCCCCTATTGTTTCAACATTTTCATTATATTCCACATGAAGAGATTTAGCATCACTAGGACCACATTCCAAAAATAAATTAGAAATTCTGTAACATCCAATAGGCGGATTACTATATAAAAATTCTGTAATGTTTGTGTAGGAAGTTGAATCCTCATATGAACATTTTACTAAACCAGTGGAATCTAAATATATATTTGTTAATTTTCTACATAAATCAGTTGGAGGCGTACTTGTAATATAAGCTCCTGTTGGATCAAAATCTTCTAAATATGCGGGTTCACTATCTGCAGTATCAAAATCAACTGTATATTGTGAAATATCTATCTGAGTGGATTGCCCAGAATCTTCTGTAATAACAGAATTAAAAATTGCATCTTGAATTAAATAAACATGTTCAACCAAAATCAATCTTGATCTATATGGTTTGAAGAAATTTATAACATCCTTGAAAAAATCAATAGAATCAAAAGGAAGGGTTAAATTCTCCAAATATGGAGCTGTTGTACTAATATTTTCTCTCAACCAGGATGATAAATCCATTACAAGAGATGTTAAAATTTCAGTTTGATAATCATCAAAATTATTATCTATTAAAGTTTTTAAAGAAGAATTGGTTAAATTTAATATAGTTCCTGCCGTTGTAAGACTGGTTAAAAAATTTGTTGATCTCAATCTTGTAAAGTAATTATTAAATAAAATTTTATTATTATAAATTTGATCTCTTGTTCTAGAATTGACACGACTTGTAAGTTCTCGGTAGAGAGTAAATATGTCTTCAGTTATTAAAGGTTCAGACCCATTATAACAAGAAAATGATAAATCAGTTGAATCAGTTGTTTTAACATAAATTTTATTGAATAAATAAATATAAGATAAATATAAATCCAATAGAGAAGCATTAATTTTAAAATAAGAAATCAAAATATTTTTTTCAATTGTAATTCCGGAAATAAAATCATTATAATAATCTTGAATTAACCTTGATAAAATTAATAAAGTTGGACTAGTTTCATTTCCAACTAATTGTATTATTGGTCTTAAACCAAAATATGGAGTTTTAGAAGGAAATGCTATTTTATTTTGTGTAAATAATTGATTAATCTGAGAAGAGGTCAACATCCAATGTGGATCATTTCTTGTTGTTTTTTCAAAGTTTAAATCAAATGCATCTATATTAAAGTTATTTCCTATGTCTATTCTTTCTGGTCTCAAAACTAAATTTTTTGTTTCATTATACATCAACCAATATTCAACTAAATCTACATCAGGAATTCCAAAATATCCTAAGATTCTTCCAATTGCTTCTGGAGTTCCTTTAATCTTATATAAATTTACTAGATCATAAAAAAAATCTATCTTATTCTTTCTGGTCATTGAATCTAATTTTTCTTCATAACCAAAACTATTGATTAATTTGTTTAAATGATCTTCTGGTAAGGAAGCAACATCAGTTGCATGTCTCATTGTATTTGTAAAAGTTTTTAAAGACGCATACCAATTGATTAAAAATTCTCTTAATCTTTTATAATCATTAGTAGCATGGGCAACTAAATCTAAATTGTCATTAAATAATCCAGTAGTGCTCGCTTTCGCATCATCCGCATTAATTATTAATTTCTGATCAATATCGGTTGTTGTTCCATCTTTAAAATATTTTAGTAAACGAAGAAAATCATCAGATGTAAACAAATTATTATCTCCTTAAGTTCCAAGACTAGATAATGAAATAAAAATTGTATCTATAATTAGTGATTCATAAAAATTTTCTAAAATTTCAGTTTCACTAGAAATTGGTGTAGTTATATTAAAGCTATCATAATCACTATTGATTTTAAAATTCAAATAAATATAAATCAGTTTTGATAAATTTGTAGATAAAGAATCATAATCTATTGAAATTAAATTTACAGATGATGAATCCAATCTATATTGCAATAAAAGATCCAACATTGTTAAATCATCTGATTGTAGATTAAAAATATTTATGTCGCAAACTGAAGTTGAATCTGAATCAGAAATGAAATATCTTGAACTAGCTGGATATAACATCATTCTTTTAAAAATATCTGAAGGAATACTTGTTGTGTCTGTTTCTTGTCTGTATAAATATCTATAGCTAGTTAATGAGGTCGGCCAAGTTTCATCAAATAGTAATCTTATAAATGATTTATTTTCCCCTAAATATACACTTGAAATTTCTGGAGGAAATGGAATTTTAGCTTTGTTTGCAATACTATTTATAACGTATTGTTGGGTATAATAAATTAAATCTGGTACTACTCTAGTTGATAGTATTGGCATTTTTATCCTCTATAATTTTTAAACAATTTCTTGACCCCAACATATCTAAAATATTTAAAAACATTACTTCTGGTGTTAAAAAATCTCTGTTGAAATTATTTTTTTTAGCAACCGGAGAAAATTTTCCATCATGAAATTTAACTGCATTCTCTAATAAAAGAACATCTTCTTCCTTTAAAGCTTGTAAGAATATTTTTTTATTCTTTTTAATAATTTCAGAAATTATTTCTCCATGTTTTTCTTCTGTATGTTGACATGTTTTGCATAACCCGTATTTATATGAGTCGTGAAGTGCAATACTTAGAAAGATTACATTCTTATTTAAAATCCCTTCAAACATACTAAATATCTTGTCTGCCGAATAAATCATCTCGAATGTGTGCTCTGCAACTGTTGGATTTCTTCCATCTTCTTTTTTATGATACTTACCCGTGGAACTAGTATTTCTGGTCCAACAAGGGTTAGAAATATTATTCCTCATTCCAATCCATAAATCAAAAGCTTTTTCAGATAGATTCCTTTTTAAAATAACATCAATTTTTTCTAAGTATGGATCCACTTGAGTTGTTCCTTTCTTTAATTTGGTATTTCCACAACATACTTACAAGGTTTTTTAGAACTAATAATTTCTATTCCTGGTTTGACATTTTTATAAGATTGAACCATATTTTCATTCTTATCAAAGAAATAAATATCAATAGGAAATTTCATCCCTACACTATGAAACTCTCTTATCTCTTCATTAGAAAATTGAAATAAGAAAGCCCTTCCTTTTGGCGGTTCTTTAAACCTCAAAAGACCTTTTTCTATATCTTCTTCTTTACTGTATTTGACAACAATGTAACCTGATAGTAATTCCTTCATATTAAGATTTAATTTATTGAGGTATTCATTTAGAAATTTCACTTTTTTAAATCCTCTTTTCCCATCAAGACTTTAAATATTATTTTTTTAACTGCTCCAAAATTTTTAGAAACAATCGCTTTCCATAATTCTATTTCATCTAATAATTTATTAACTCTATCTTTTGTTTCTGGATGAACATCATTCTTTTTCATCTCTTCATATTGTCTTTTAAAATCAGGATTATCTTTTGATATTCTTAAAACTTCTGCTTCAACATATTTATCCAATTTCTTTAAAGCTTTAATTAAATCTTTTCCATATCCAAATTGAACAGTATATACATCTGCTCTTGTTTCCCATTGTCTTCCTTTTCTTGCCAACCATTTTCCTAAAATACAGAGAACAAATATTGCCATAAGTATTGAAGCATACAATACTCCTCCTTGAGAACTACCAGGAACATTTTTCATTGCCATCCAATCTAACTTAGCAAATATTGCTGAAAAAATCCATAGACTTCCATCTGTTTGTAGCATTCCTCTTAAAATATCTTTATTAATCATATGACCGGATTCATGTAATAAAACTGCAATTATTTCTCTTTCATCTTTTAGTAATTTAATCAATCCTGTTGTAATATAAAGATTCTGTTTAAATATATTATAACAAAATGCATTTGGTTCTTTCTCCTTAATAACAACTACAGTATAATTTTTCTTAGTAATTTCAGATATTTTAGAAGATAAATTCTTATCAATTTTCTTAGATTGAAACTTCATCATAATTCTAAAGACAATTATAGTTATAAGTCTTACAACAGAAATCATAATAAGAACTACACCACCAGATTCATTTAATTGTTTAAGATAATTTCCTGTAGTTTTCATTATTTATAAAATCTCCACAAATCATTATTTATTTTTATAATTAACTATATGATTAACCATTTGTTTCCAATACATTGGATTACCAATTCTTGCGTCAATTGAATTTTTAAAGGATCTAAAATTCACTTCAATCTTAGGATCCTTTTTATATAATTCCATGATGTAATCAAAAACTTCTTGTTTGATTTCAATAGAAACTGATGGATTAATGAATTGCATTAACTCATTTAAAGACTTAATAATTTGAACTGAATTAAATTTCATTTCATAAACTGGACATCTACTAATTAGAGCACCATCTATTTTATTTCTGGTTAAATTTGTAATAATGATTAATTTTCCTTTGAATTCAAATTTGCTAGGAGCTGCTGGGGATGCTCCTCCTGAATCTGCATGAGATAAATCTTTTTCCCTTGGCATTGATAAAATTCTTCGATCATAAGAATCAGTAATAGCTTTCAACATATTTACCATTTCTGGATTTTGTAATGGGGTATCAAAGTCATCAAGAACCAATATTTTCTTTCTGTTATAATATAACATAGAATATACATCTTTAATTCCCAAACCGCTTCCTTTTTCAATCTTATATTGTGATCCTGGTTTTATTCCTTCAAAATAAAAAGTTCTTTTTAAAATATATGTTTTTGACATACCTGGAGGACCACATATGATAAAAGCCGGGGATTTTCCATAAATTATTTGTTTAATGAATGATACAACTTCTGAATACATTTGATATGCTGGTTCATTCTTTTCCTGACCTACAAATAATTCTCTATTTAATTTTGATTCTAAAGGACCATCAACATATTTCTCCATTATCCAATTTTTTAATTTTATAAAATAATATCTGTATTTCATGTTTACAGTCACAAGTAATAAGAACATCATAATACCGCCCCATATTACCATTCCGGGATCAGTTCTCCATGCAAATTTTAATTTCTCAATTATTTTTCCATAGGCGCTTAATTTAGCATTAGGTTGATAACCAGCATTTTTAAAACCTGCAATGACATCAATTGGTATTTCAACTTCATTTAAATGATGTAAATAATTAGAAACCAGTGAAAAATTCTCTTCTACATTCTTATTTAAATACTTTAAAATCATATCATTAATCATTTCAATAAAAACATTGTCAGGAATTTTTTTATCACTTACAATTCCTAAAATAGGTTTCATTCTTTTGTCTAAAAGATCTATACTATGTAATATTGAGAATGAAGAATTTTTAGATGTTAATCTCATAATCAATGGATCTTTCTTAGAGGAAACATAAATAAAATAAATGACTCCAAAATATTTTCCAGTAGTTGTATGTATTTCCTCAACATCTGGAATTTTTACGATTTTATTAACATTGTTAAATTTTTGTGAGTCGAGATTTAAATAAATACTCATAATAATTCCTCTCTATAAATTTAATTTATAATTTGTTCAGAATCTTCCCATAAGTTGTTGTTGAAAATACAGAGACTCAAAATAAGATACAATTTGAGTCTCTGTATGAATGATTGTTTTTAAAAATTAACTTTTCTTTAATTTAGATATTTCTGACTTTAATTCAGATACCTCAGAATCTATTTGAACTGTATTCTTAGCAATAATTTTATGACAAGGTCTTCTTCCTTCACATTGACTTATAGCCTTAACCAATTCTAATCTTACATCTTTTTTTATCTTTATGATTTTTTCTTTGATGCAAATTTGTTTTTGATTATCATCCTTAATATGATCACAAGATTTGTAAATTTTATTAATCACACTATTCATTTTATTGATAATAGGATCTACAACCTCATCTCCGCTTGGAGCAAATATTCCAAATAGTTCATTAAGATAAGAATTAATAGTTATCATATTTACTTTCCCTTATTATATGCAGCAGCTGCTACAGCCCCAATTATTCCTGTTGCAATTCCAACTTTAGATCCAGTTTTTAATTTCTTTAATCCTTTTAAATTTGCATGATTCTTTTTTAGTAATCCAGACTTTATAGATTTAAAGGAAGTTTCAGCGCTTTTATTTAATATTTTTAAACTGGTCAAGTATGAAGCTCTTAAATGCATTTTAGCAGTTCTGATTGGTTTCATTATAAATTCAATTTCACCAGGTTTCTTTCCTTTTCTAGCTTTCTTTTCCAAATCTTTTAATTTGGCTAATTGATCAAAATAATACTTTTTAACTTTTGCTAATTTTTCTTTGAATTTAAGATCCAATTCAGTTAGAAGTTCTCTTCCCTCTTGAAGTGTTATTTCATCAGAAACCAAAATTAGAGGTTTTGAAATTTCTTTAATTAATTCTATTCCTTCAGTAAGATTTTTATTCATTTCTTGGTTCTCCCTATCTTTTATATTTAGAAGCTTTTTGTCTGGCTAATGCCATAGCTTTACTCTTATATTTTCTTTGTAATTGTTCTTTATTCTTCTTATACAAAGCTTTATACATCATTGCTCTTCTGTATAGTGGATCATTTTGTTTTCTTGCCAAAGATGTTCCAATAGCACCAGCAGTTGATCTTGTCTTTTGTGCTCTATTTCTCTTAATATTTGTTGATGAATAAGATTCTCTTAAAAAATTTAAAAGATAGATCTCATATAGTTTCATTTTTTGGTTGCCTCACCTCTAGAATTATAAATAATTTCTACTTTTTTACTATTAAAAAGATCATCTGGACTAATTATCATTCTATCTAAAACTTTCTTATAATCAGTAGCAAACAATCCATTATATGAAACATCAATTATTTCTGAACAATAATACTTAGAATTTTTATTTGAAAAATCATAATCATACTTAATTCCTATAAAATTTGTAATTCTTGAAATTGCCATATTTTTTTGATTTTGAGAACATTTTACTCTTAATATTGCAATTTCATCTATCCTACAAAAATCAAGTAAATCCTCTTTTACTGTTCCTTCTCCTATGGAATGAATAATAGTATTTTCTCCAATATATAATGCAGCATGTCCCCAGCCATTTACTAAGATTGTATTTAAATATCCCTTAAAAGATCTAAGAAAAATATCTCCGGGTTGAATTAAATTTAAAATTTCTCTTATTTGATAACCTTTAATTTGATGTAACTGAGGTTTGTAAAGAAGGAAAAAAGGATATTTATGTAAGTAAATCTCTGATGTTAATTTACTTAACCATTTTGGAATTTTTAGCATTTATTAAGTCCATCCTTCTTCTGATAACTTTTCCTGTAATTCATCTGGATGATGTCTACATAAATATTCTAAATTACTAGACTCATTATGTGCTATTGAATAAGGAATTCCTTCCTTCATTCTATTATATTCGTGTAATTCATGTAGTAAAACATAACCCATTTCGTATTGCTTTATGTCATTATCAATCCATACTTCATTAAAAGGAACAAATGAATAAACTTGTGGATGTCCACCAGCGGTAAAATCAATATTAAAAATACTTCTTACTAACCTACCATCGACTATCCAAACCCCAATCCCGTTCTCTAATTTCTTCCAAAGATATAAATGAGTTTCTTCTCCTCTTGGAATTCTAGTTCCATTCTTTGTAATCCTATCAACATCTCCAGCTTTTCTTCTTTCTTCTCTTTCTACTTTATCAGCTTGAACTATAGCTTCATTATAAGGAACACCCTTTGACATTAAATTATATTCAACCAATAAATGTTCAATGAAAAATGGTTTTTCATCTTCTGCAGCTTCCTCATCTAACCAGAACTCAAATTCAGGAATAAAACCAAATCTATAGTGATGACCAAAATTTGTGAATTCTTCGTCTATATTTCCACGAATATATGACCCGTCTACAACAAATATCTTAATATCACCTCTGGTTCCTTCTTGATAAATATAAGGTTCTTTTAATTCTTCAGACTCATTGATATGTCTAAGATAACTTTTAAGTTTCATTTTAAATTTTTATCTCCAATTTTTAATCAATTCTTTTCATAATACCATTTGCTAAATCTTCACCATATTTTTTTATTTTTGCCTCTACTTTTAAAATCTCTTCATCTAACTTATCTTTACATCTTACAGGATCTTTGGAATATTTACATTTTTGAACTGATCTCTTTAAAAAATATAATCTCTTCAATAAAGATTTTCTTGTATACATTCCAATGCATTCTATTCTTTGTTTTCCTTTTTTATTTAAACAAATTTGAATTGATTTACTTCTCTCCTCTTTATATAACTTATAAGCGGAATAAGAAATTACAGAAGCCAAACCAATACCAGAAATTATTAAACCAGCTTTTCCTTGACTGTTTAACTTTCCTAATTCTTTTAATCTCTGTTGATCCAATAAAGCTTTTCTTGCATAATACCAAGAAGATAATTTCTTTAATTTTAATTCAATTTCATCTTCAACTTTATCCAATACTTCTCCAGTTAATTTATCCTTTACTTTTTCACCAAAATTTTTTAATTTTTGTAATATTGAATCTTTCTTTTCATCTAATTCTTTTTGTTTAATATTGTATTTATTTCTTATTTTTTTCTCTATGGTTTTTTGATTTAATTCTTCTAATAATATCGATGAATCACTCTCAAATAAATAACCATATTTTTCCAAATATTCCAAAACTACTTGTTCTACATGTAGTAACAATTTTAGATTATCTCCCTTTATTTTATTGGAATTAAAAAATCATAGAAATGTGTAATGTTTGATCTCTTCTCTGAAATCCACTTTAACTTTAAGCCAGGGTAATGTTTTTTACATAATTCTGTAAGAATTAATTTTTCTTCCTCGTTTAATTTTCCTCTATGTTCACTTGAGATTACAAATGCAGTTGGTCCTTGACACGATGGACAGCGATATCCATAGAATCCTTTTTCTTCCCAATCTTTTTTCTTCGGTTTACAAAATAGACATTCACTCATATATTTGTTCCTTTCTATATTTGTATAGGGGTAAATCACATATTTTTTTACTATTAAATTGTCTTTTTAGACAAATTTGTTATACTTTTATTTACATTAGAAATTGCCCTAATGTTCATAGAAGATTTATTATTCTTTAAAATTCCTTTTTTAGCTCTTAGAAGATCTTTCCTATACTTCTTTAAAGCTTTGATTCTTTCTCCTACTGACATTTTATTTGAAATATTTTTAGCTTTTACAACTGGAATTTTACTTAATAATTTTGCAACATTACTATGATTAATAACAATTGATTGTTCCTTGATGAATCTTCTCATTACTTCTTCTCTTCCCTTATCATTTAAATTGTAAATCTTTTGGTCCATAATAAATGACATACATTCAAATTCATCCAAAGATTTTATTTCTTCTAAAATCTTTCCCTTCTCTTCTTTAGAAATACTCATTTCAGTCAATACAATCATTGACATAATTTGTAAAGATAACTTATTCATTTACATCTTCCTCCATTTCTAACTCATTAATTCCACACATTTTAATTTGATCAGACAATAAAATATCTGAATTGTTTTCATCTTCTTTAATTTTTAAATAATCACAACCAACCAATCCATCATCAAAATGTTGGTAATATGGACATAAAGTAATTTGAATTTTAAAATCATCAGTTTCATATATAAAAACTTTTTTTATAGTATAACAATAATCACCATAAGGAATATCATCAGTCATATTTTTTATACCTTCCAAAATTTTAATGCTATAGATAGTATTGTAAAAAATAAACCAATTACTGTGGTCCAAACAACTGATCTTGTTTCAATAATTGTTATTCTGTGGTCATGTTTTTTAATACAATCATCATAAAAAGCTATTCTCATATCATATGTTTCTCTTTTTACAAATAAATCTCTATCTTTTAAAACTTCTAATCTTAAATCATTTAACCCATGTAAGCGTCTTTCTAATTCAGTAGTTTTTATTTCTTGTGCTTTATCAATTCCATTTAAACGCGTTTCAATTTTTGCAATACATAAATCAATAATTTTTAATAGTTCATCATTTGTTCTTATTTTAGAAGTTATGATTTAAATCCTCTTACCCCCCCCTAAATTTTCAATCCAAGAATCTTTTCGGAATTCTTATTTGCAATTTCTTTCATTGCATTTATTGTAGTTTTATCTTTTTGTAAAATATCTGTAAAATATGATCTGATAGAATCTATATCTTCATCCAGAGTTGGTTCTTTTGTTAAAGAAACACCCAAAGAAAATATACTATCAAATCCGTTATTAATTAATGAATTAAACCATTTTACAGTGATAATTTTACCATCTTTGGTTATAATATCATTTGTAAATTCTTTATAAATTTCATTTCCTTTTAAAACTTCCTCTGCTGCATGTTCCACTAAAGACAAATCTGGAAATCTTAAAAATTTTCTCCAACTTTTTCCAATTAATTCTTCTTGATTATCATAACCTAAAACATGAGACAAATGATAATTTATTAATTTAATGTTTAAATTTTTATCCACTACTATACTAAATATATTAGAATAGTTCAAAACATTCCATAAATTTTCTTGAATTAATTTTTTTTCAGCAGTTTCATATTTTAAAATTTTAGGAATGCTCAAAAGTACTCTAATCCTATTTATAAAAATTAAATCAAAAAATGGATGTTTAATAAAATCATAAATTAATTTTGAATCTTGAAAAGGTTGAATCAAATCTTCTCGCATTGTCTCATCGTCGATTATAAATAAAAAAGGAGTAGAAGTTTTAAAATGAACTCTTTCTAAAATATCATGTATTTTTTTAACTCTATCTATATTAGAACATAAATCAGTTATTATCAAATCAGCATTTTCAACTTCTGAATCAACCAATAAATCTTTCTTTAATTCAAATGTTGTTAATGTAACATTTTTTAATTTAGTAAGAATTGTATTTTTTAATTGTTCTCTAATTTCATTTACTTCATAAGATAAATAAATTGAGAAAGGTTTATTGTTTGTCAGCAATTCCATTTGAATCTCCTTTTAAACTATTTTTAAATTAATATATTCTTTATACTTTCAATAGATGTAATCCTAAATTTTTTTTCTAAACCAAAAACTATACCAAAGTAAAAAATAAAATCTGCTTCTTTTTTATCTTTATATATTAAAATAATTAAATCCGCTTTTTTAATGTTATTTAGAATGTGAAGATAAGTTTTTTCTTTATTTTCAATTATGTCTAAAGTTGGAAGAGAAATTATATTATCATTCTTTTCCAATTGTTTTCCCATAAATAAAATTTCTTTTTTATGTATTAAATTTCCTATTATACATATTTTCACATTTGAACCTCCATTCTAATTATTTTCCAATAATATGTTTTGAAAGAGTTTCAGTTAATACATGAAATTTATCAGAATAATTTATCGCCATCCCAATTACTGAAATTACAATACCAATCATTCCTACTAATGAAATATACATTTTATTTGCTAAAGAAGCATGCTCTTTAGATAAATCCGCTGTCTTTAAACTTAATTGCGTTGATACAGAACCGATGGAATCATCTAATTTTGATTGTTCCTCATGTAATTTTATTTGATTGTCAGAAATAGTTTTTGAACATTGTGTTAATTTTTCAATTAATTTATCAATATTGTTACATAATTCTTTTTGTTTATTGGTTGTGGTATCATGTAAAAGTAATAATTGTTTTTGTTGTTCTAAGAGAGTTGTATTTAATTGGATGTTATTTTTATAAGATTCCATCAAAATAAATAAATCATCTTTACTTAATTTGTTGTCACTAATTCTTTCCATTATCCCCTCCAAACCGTTTTCATTAAAATATTTTTGTAATTTCATACAAAAAATAAATTCAATGACTTATTATTGAATATGCAATTTCTTAAAATTTACATGATATAACTATTTATTTTTATTATAAAAATTTAACCAAAATTTTCTTATTTTTAGGATTCTTGGAATGTATCTACTAAGAAAATCTTTAATTCTTAAATAACCTTGATGTACCATACCCATCTAAATCATTGTATAAATCATTTAATTTATTACCAGGTAGGTCTTTTACACATTTGATTAGATAAGATGAAAGTTTTGCTTCTGTTATTTTAGACTTCTCTTTAAATTGATAAAGAGTTTCTAGCAAATAAAGTTCTATTGGATCTGGATCTGTTTTAGTTTCTAGCTCTGTTATTAAATTATCTAATAACTCAGATGATCCACTAGATTTCATCTCCTGTAAGAATCTTTGAGCCAATAATGATGTTTTTTTCATTTTCCAAGAATCTCCTAATAAAAATTAGTTTTTGTAAAAACGGAAAGAATTACAATGTATATCTTTTATTTTTTAAAATTGAATTTTAAAGACATAATCCACTAAAAGTAATTTTTAAATTTAGTATAATTAAATCCAATTTAGAGGATTTATGATTTGGAGGGATTTTAAAATCTATATTGAAATGAATTTAGAGGAAACTCATTATTGTATTTTTGTTCATCCAAATATGGAAGATCGGAAGATCTTAAAAAAATTTCGGCGAATGACATCCCATGCCATTATACCAATTCATTCATAGTTAGTATTTTGCATCTTCTTCTGGGTTTATCTTTAGTTTGATATTTAGCTTCAATTTCTCTTTTTTGAATAATTGATTCTTCATTTTTCACTATATCTATTTTAGGTGGAGTTACATGATTTTGATGAAATGCAAATTCAATAACTTTAAAAAATTGAAAATGTATTTGATTGTATGCTATATTTAAGAATGCACCTTGAGGGTATTCTAATTCCAAATGACATGAACAAATTATTTCATTTTTAATAATATCTTTTAGAATTGGAATTTTAAATTCTATAATTGAATCTTTAATAATTCCAGTGTATTTTAATTCTAAATTATTTGGTAATTTTTGGATTACCAAAGTTACTCCTTTTAATTTAGAAACATCACTTGCATTAAATTTTATAGTTTTTTCTTCATTTAAATTTACAAGAATCATTGTATTTTCCTCTTTTTAAGAACTACAGTTTCTGGTGGTAAAGTTATTATATTTTCATTAATGTAATTTACTTCAATTGGAACACCACTGTCCGGAATATCGATTACAATATCTGGCTCTTCTTCAACTACATATTTAAATGAAAGTCCTTCAACATTAACTTTATAATATCTATCAGTATTTCCAACCTCTAAATATTCTGTAGCATCTATTTCTCTTCTTATCATTTTCTCTAATGCTGGAAGATGAACAATAACTTTACTGTTTGGAATATCAACTGATGCTACAAATCTATAAACTACACTATTTGGAAATGTAATCACTAAACTTACCTTTTCAATTTTTTCGACTTCATTTACAATGTATTCTAAAGTATATTCTTCATTTAAATTTATAGTTATCATTTAATTTCCACCATTTACTTTAATTTTAATTTTATTAGCAGGAGGATTTACTTTTGTAGATAATTTAGTTGTTTTTTTATTGTTATTTACTATTCTCATAATTGAGACTTTATTTGATATTTTTAGCATTTATATTCTCCTTAACTACCTCCAATACTTTTTGAAAAATAAATTCTGGTTTTATAGCCTTCATACAAGATCTGGTTGGACATGACCAAGGTCTTGGTGAGCCTTCAAACATTTGACTATCCCCAAAATATCCCTGAGGTCTTCCACAATGCAAATCATTAAATTCACAAGAATTTTTAACCCAAATATTTAGATTAGTTTTATGACCAGCTATATATGGATTGCTTCTTCCAAATAATACAATTCCCTTTTTTCCAACACCAGCGCCACAATGAGCAACAAAACTATCTATTCCAATATATGTTACACAATTTTTTAATAACGCAGCAGTTTGTCTTACAGAAGTTCTACCCAATAAATAATTTGTACAGTTTGGAATTTGAGGTTCTCCAGCTCCTCCCACTTGGACAATACTAAATTTATCAATTAACTTATTAACCAATAAACACCAATAATTAAAATCCCAATCTTTATTATCTGTAATTTGAACAGAAGGGTCATGAATCAATCTACCTCCAGAAGTGTGAATTAAAATAACAGGTTTTCTAAAACTCTTTAACCATCTTATTGCTTCCTCATCCTCTCCTTGAGAAACATAAATCTTTACATCATCACCTTCAAAAGGAACCCCATACAAATGACACCAGATCATCGAAAGTGACCCAGGAAATAATTTATGAGCACAAATATTATAAATATCTCTTTTTATAACCGATCCAAAATGTCTGAGAGGCTTAACCCACTTTTCAAATAAATCACCTGGATTAGCCAAATGATATAAATGATCTATATTTGGATTATTCTCTAAGATTTCAGCGTGTGCAGATCCAACAATAATTGTTTTATTTGGAAAATATTTTTTGGCAGATTCAATCATTGGAGTAGCACATATTGAATCGCCAACCCCTCCGTCCTGAATGATAACAAAAGCTTTATCATCATTTGGTTTGTTATTCCCCATTAATTCATCAATAGTAGAACCAGAATGAACATATCTAATATCATCAAAAGGAATTCCATTATTTTCATATCTAATATCTGGCAAATTTTCTTGAACATTTTGAATGTCTATTTCTTCATTCATTTTTAAATCATCTTCTAAAATTTGTTCTTCTGTTTTTGTTTCTTCATTTGTTCTCTCATTTGTTAAAATTGTAGATATTAAATCATCTTTCATTTTTGAAAAATCCTTTCTCAAATCATTTTATATTTGTTCAATTGTAAATGATAGTTAATCAAAATATAAAATCAAATTATATTCTATCTTTGTATTGGGTAAATCTCATATTTTTTATGGAATTCTTTTTATTAAAAATCTATTTTTAGTCTAAAAACAATCTTTTGATTCAATTTAAAAAGTTTAATAGATTTCACCCCTATGTTCATTAGAATTGTAATTGTTTATTATTGAACTTTGGTTTCCATCTTGTTAAATATTTATCCCAATTTTCCCAGAATACTTTTTCATACTTTTCTCTCTCTTTATTATGTGAAGCATTCATAAGATGATGAATAATTGCTCTTGGCTCATACATTACAGAATATCCTAACAAATTTAATTTTGTCATTAAATCCGCTTCCTCAAAATATGAAGGACAAAAATCCAAATCAAAATTTAAATTTTCTTTTCTTAAAATATCAAGATTATATAATGTAGCACAACCATTCACCCACAATCTTCTTTCTGCAAAATTAGTTTTTGAATCATTTCTATCAAGACCACAATATGGGTCAATAATTACTTCATTTTCTAATCTTGTTCCTGTATGTAATATTCTATTAGAATCATATTCTAATATTTTTCCACCAACAGCTGCTATGTTTGGATTTGACAATACTCTTTTAACTAATGAGAAAAAGGTTCCAGTTTCAAATTTTACATCAGAGTTTAATAGAAGTAAATAATCAACATTTGGTTGGTTTTTAGCATATTCTATTATATCATGGGCTCTTTGTGTATAACCTAAATTATCTCCTTTAACAATTGTAACTATTTTTGGAATACTATTGTATAAAAAATCTAATTCTTCATTTGAGCTTCCGTCATCAAAACATACCATATAATAAGTAAAACCAGAAATATAAGATTTAAGAATTGAATATACTAAATCTACTAATAATTTTGTTTCATTTTTAAATGGAATTGCTACTAAAATAAATGGACTTTTCATTTCTTAATAAATCCTTTCTTCTATCATTCTTCTAAATTTATCAACTTGCTCATCCCAGGTGAATATCAAACCTGCTGAAGTTCTTTTAATTGGATTGCAAATTGCTTCTACTGACTTTTCTATAAATTCTTCTTGATACTCTTTACTTCTAGAGTCGCCACTAATTAAATACCCATTAAATCCATCTTTGACTTGTTCTCCTAAAGCGCCAAGATCTGTAGTTACAACCCAGACATCATTCGCCAATGACTCAAGCACACTCATGCATGAGGTTTCCGTGTAAAAATTAGGGTATAACATTACTGAAGATCTTCCTAATTTCTTATAAAGTTCTCTTTGACAAATCGGAGGAAACACTTCAACATTTGGTTGACTTTTTAATTTTTTATACAATTCAAGAAAAGGATTGTCAAATTGATTGTATAAACCCATTCCTGTATATATTTCTAATTTTGGTTTAATATCTTTCTCATTGCATTTTTTATAAATTTCTGGCCAAACTTCTGATAA
>Ga0172381_10002248_pt1 | contig 21574 bp, 21 predicted proteins | sample Leawel6488metaG_FD_119754 | JGI IMG/M metagenome (GOLD analysis project Ga0172381, IMG submission 119754) | Leachate microbial communities from a municipal landfill in Southern Ontario, Canada - Leachate well 64-88 metaG | ecosystem: Engineered > Solid waste > Landfill > Unclassified | place...
CACGCGCTGATGCTCGACGTGCTGGCCACGCTCAAACAGCGCGGCCAGATCATCGGCTTTGCGATCGCCGGCGAAGGCGAGTTGAAGGCTCAGCTGCAGCAGCAGGTCGAACGTCTGGGCCTCGGCCAACAGGTCGCCTTCCTCGGTATGGTCGACAATATCCCGGCGGTATACACCCGCGCCGCGCTGGTGGTCGTGCCCTCGTCCTACGAACCGCTCGGCATGTCGCAGATTGAGGCCCTCTCGCTCGGCATCCCGGTTGTCGTCAGCGAGGTCGGCGGCATCCCGGAAACCGTGCGGCATCAGGAAACCGGACTGATCGCGCGCTCCGGCGACGGCGCGGCATGGACCGCAGCCATTGATCGCGCCTTGACCAGGCCCGAAGCAATGCGGGCCCTGGCCCAAACTGGCAGCGCTGATGTGTTGCACCGCTTCGGTCTGCAAACCAATCTCGACCAATTGATCAACCACATTGCGGCCTGCCGTTCTCCAAAATGACCACGCTGGTCAATCGCGCCCAAACCCCGTGGCCCGAGCACGCCGCCGCCGACAAGACGCATCAACGCGTGCTCGAGATGATCCGCGGCCTGTTTCTGGCAACCGCCGGACGCAAGGCCCTTGACGTGCCGTGCGGCGCAGCGGCGCGTGCCGACCTCGAAATCATCGATGTCGCGGTCAACGACATCGACCACAGCTGGTTCAGCGAAATGATGCGGCCCTGGCTGACGCGCCGCTTGCCGGCTGCGATGCAGGGCGAAATTTCGTTCTATGGCGACGTTATGATCTACGGCCTGCGTAAGAAAAACACCCCGACCGCGAGCTGCCCCCCGCCCTCGCCGACCTTTACCAGTGCACCGCCCCGACAATGTCCTTCACGCTCACTCCAGCCACATCTCGCGTCGCCCGAACCTATCAGGTTGCAATCGTTCTGCTCGGCCTGTCGCTGCCGATTTCCACCGCAATCGACAACCTGTTGCTGTTCGTGATCCTGATCGGCTGGCTGCTCTGTGGCGACTGGCAAAACAAATGGGAGAAACTGCGTGCCAGTCCGCTGAGCTGGGTGCTGCTGGCCTTCCTGCTGCTCCTCGCGCTCGGCACGGCCTGGGGTTACGGCAGCGCCGCCGAGCGCCTGCATTATTTCAGCAAGTATGCTGTCTTGTTGTTGCCGCTGGCGCTGATTGCGCTGCCCCTGGCTGAGACGCAAAAACGGCGAGCTGCCGCTGCTTTTGGCCTGGGTATCCTGCTGACACTCGTTCTCTCCTTCGCTATTTGGGCGGGTGTCGACCTGCCCGACTGGCTGAGCAAGAACAACGACGCCAGCAATCCGGTGGTTTTCAAGTTGCACATCACGCACAGTTTCATCGCCGCGCTCGGCGCCTTTATGTTTTTCGTCGGCGCGCTGCATGCGCGCGATCGACGCTGGCGCTGGGGGCTGGGATTCGCCGCGGCGCTGGCGGTGGTCAATCTTTTAATAGTCCAGGGACGAACCGGACAATTGGTCTTACTGGTGCTCACCGGGTATCTGTTCATCCAGCGCTTCCGCTGGCGCGGCGTGATCGTCGCCGGCACCGTGATCGCCGTGGCGGGGATCGTCATCTCGCAATTGCCGGACGTTCCGGTGATGGCCAGATACAGCGACGGCATGAAGGAAATCCAGAACTGGCAATATGGGAACAAGGATCAAACTTCGATGGGTCTGCGCATGCAATACGCCGCCACCAGCCTGCGCATCATTGCCGAGCATCCCCTGATTGGCGTTGGCACCGGTGGCTTCGAACACGCCTACGGCCAACAGATCGCCGGCACTGCGGCACAAGCTTCCAACAATCCCCACAATCAATACCTGCTGACCACCACCCAGATCGGTTTACCCGGACTGCTTCTGTTGCTCGCGATGTTCGTGGTGCTCTGGCGGACGTCACGTCGGCTGCCGTTGGCCGAACAAGTGTTGGCGCGCGGACTGGTGCTGGCTTATCTGGTCGGCAACCTGTTCAATTCCTTCCTGCTCGACCACACCGAAAAGTTGCTTTTCGCCTGGGCGGTCGGCCTGCTTTTTTCGGGTCTTTCGGCTGGCAGAAAAAACGCCGACGGGTCGAAATAAGTGGGGCGCCGCCTGACTGGTGCGGCTAATGGGTAGCCACAGCTGGCGGTCGAAAACGGTCTTTTCCCTGGAATGCCTCAGGCCGTGCCCTTGCCCTTGGCCGTGACAAGGGCGTCACCAAGTTGCTGTTCGATGACCTCACTGAAACCCATGACCACGGCAAGATTCTGGGCGGCGGCATGGTCGTTCCGCACGCGGGCGACATGACTGGCGAAGTGGCGCTGGCGATCTCACCCACAAGGTGAACGCCATCGAAGCCGTCAACGCTTGATTTCATGCGGCTTGGCAAGGGACGCAAAGCGGTCAACTGCCGTTTCTAGGTTTAACCGCATCCCACGCTTGGGGCGTCCATCGGCATGGCCGCCGAAGTGGCGCATGGCAGGGCAGTTGTACAGATTTGCCGCCGGTGCGCAGGAACTAAACGCTTTAACGCGGGCAAAAACCAAAAACCAAAAACCAAAAACAAAAGCCCGGACAGGTAACGGTTCGGGCTTTTGGCTGGCTTGGGGCATAAGTGAAATCACACTTTGAGCGATGAATTGTTCAGGTTTCATTCCGCCGAGGCGTGGGATGTAGGTCTCTGCCTGGATTAGAAAGCCTCCAAAACGCAGGTGGGTACGGCAGGGGTGGTAGCATTCTCCATGTCGCTATTTTCTGGATGGTGCCTCGGGTCTCACCTCGCCTATCCTGTGGATCTGGGTGCTGCCTGGAAAATATCCTGCTTTGTATTGTTTGAATCGGAAAAATGAAATTTTGTCCACTGCCCCGTCTACTTGAGGTGTACCGGTTTTTTTGCTTTGGCCTGCTTCTGCTTGCCACTGTGCCGGTTTTTGCCCAATTCCGTATCGAGGTCTCCGGCGTCGGTCTGACCCAGGTTCCCGTGGTGATTGCACCTTTCAAGGGTCAGGAGGCGCTGCCGCAAAAAATCTCCGAAATCATTCGAGCCGATCTGGAGCGCAGTGGCCAGTTTCGCGTGATCGCTTCACCGGCGGGTGTTTTTGATGAAGCTTCTCGACCTGAACTCTCCGCGTTGCGCCAGTCCGGGGCCGACGCTTTTGCCTCGGGCAGCGTCTCAAAATTGGCGGACGGCCGTTTTGACGTGCGTTTTCGCTTGTGGGACGTGGTGAAAGGGCAAGACTTGGGTGGCCGCAGCTTTGCCGTGGCGGTCCCTGACTTGCGCCTTGCCGCGCACCGCGTGGCGGATGACATCTATGAAAAACTCACCGGCGACAAGGGCGTCTTTTCAACCCGTATTGCCTACGTGACCAAAGCCGGCCCGCGTTACCAGTTGTGGGTGGCTGATGCCGATGGCGAAAACGCCCAGTCGGCGCTGGCCAGCCCGGAGCCCATTATTTCGCCAGCCTGGTCACCCGACGGCAACCAGTTGGCCTACGTGTCCTTCGAATCGCGTAAACCGGTGGTGTATGTGCACAATGTAAGCACCGGAAAGCGTCGCCTGATTGCTAATTTCAAGGGTTCAAACAGTGCGCCGGCCTGGTCGCCAGATGGCAGTACCGTGGCGCTGACGCTCAGCCGTGACGGTGGCTCCCAACTGTTTTTATTGGCTGCCACAGGCGGTGAGCCGCGACGGTTGATCCAATCGCCGAGCATCGACACGGAGCCCGTCTATTCGCCCGACGGCCAGCACATTTATTTCGTCAGTGATCGGGGCGGGACACCCCAGATTTATCGGGTCTCGGCGCGCGGTCAGGGCGTGGAGCGCATCACATTTACCGGCACTTACAACATTTCGCCGACCATCAGTCAGGACGGTCGCTGGCTCGCGTATATTTCGAGAGTCGGGGGCGCCTACAAGTTGCACTTGATGAATCTGACAGACGGAACCGTGAGCGTCATCACGGACTCCGTCGCAGATGAAAGCCCGAGTTTTTCTCCGAATGGCAAGATGCTGGTGTATGCAACCCAGCAGCAGGGCCGGGAGGCATTGATGACCAGCACGCTGGATGGCAAGGTGAAGGCCCGGCTCAGTGGACAGCATGGGGACATCAGGGAGCCGCACTGGGGTCCATTTTTTAAATAGCAATGTGGAGTGATTCAGGATGAAAAAATTTGTTTTGGCTGGTCTGGTTTCGACCCTGTTGGTCGCCTGTGGTACGTCGGTTCCACTCAATGATGTGCCTGTGGAGGACGCCACGGCGAAAGCGGTCGGCGCTGACGCCGCGGCGGCGGGTTCCGGGGTCCAGGGGGGAGGGGTTGCGCCTGTTGATTTGGGACGTGCGGTCGATCAAGCCCCTGCGCCAGCCGATTCACGCCTGGTCTATTTTGACTACGACAGCTTTGTTATCAAGCCCGAGTTTCAAGCAGTCATTGCTGCGCATGCCAGGTTCTTGCGCGCTCAACCCACCCGGAAAGTGGCCATTGAAGGCCATACTGATGAACGCGGTGGCCGTGAGTACAACCTGGCTTTAGGCCAGAAACGGGCAGAAGCTGTGCGTGACGCGCTGTCGATTTTGGGTGTCCCGTCAGGCCAGATGGAAGCGGTCAGTTTTGGCAAGGAAAAACCTGTTGTTCTTGGCTCTGAGGAAGCGGCTTTTGCCAAAAATCGCCGTGCTGAAATTCGTTATCCATGAAGCTTGACTTGCTCATGTCGTCCATGTTTTCAAAGTCTGCAGCAGTTCTGTTCGTGTGCTTGTGCTCCTTGGGCAACTCACAGGCCGCCTTGTTTGAAGATGATGAAGCGCGCAAGGCAATCCTGGATTTGCGCCAGCGCGTGGAAGTCATGCGGGGCGAGGCTGATCAAGCTCGCCGGGCTTCGGCTACCGAGGTGACGGGGCTAGGGAAAAGCTTGCTTGACTTGCAGCGTCAGATTGAACTGCTCAAGGCGGAAATAGCGGCGCTGCGCGGCAGCAACGAACAGATCGCGCGTGAGTTGTCAGAAATTCAGCGGCAGCAAAAGGACCAGTCGCAGGCCATTCAAGCACGTTTCGCGAAAATTGAACCTGTCATGATCCAGCTGGATGGTGTCGAGTTCCTGGCAGATCAGAACCAGACACGGGACTTTGAGGCGGCTTTGGCCGTGTTTCGAAAAGGTGATTTTCCCACTGCACAAAACCTTTTTTCGGGCTTTTTGGCGCGCTATCCCGCCAGTGGTTATGCGGTTCCTGCGTTGTTCTGGTTGGGCAATGCACAGTACGCAACGCGCGACTACAGGGAGGCGATGGCTAATTTTCGCGCCCTGATTGTCAAAGACCCTGAGCACGTCCGTGCCCCCGAGGCCGTGTTGTCGGTCGCCAATTGCCAGTTGGAGTTGAAAGACAGCAAAGGTGCGCGCAAAACGCTTGCTGATCTGCTCAAGGCCTATCCGAAATCAGAAGCCGCCGTGGCTGCCAAAGAGCGACTTGCGGCGCTTAAATGACGGGTTTGTCGGATCGCCGTTTTGGGGGGCTTGAACGCTTGTATGGCGTTTCCGGCGCTGACCGTATTCGCATTGCGCATGTGGCCGTCGTGGGAATTGGCGGGGTCGGATCCTGGGTTGCGGAGGCTTTGGCGCGGAGCGGTGTGGGCCGTATCACGTTGATTGATTTCGATCAGGTGGCCGAGTCCAACATCAATCGCCAGATTCAGGCGGTGGCGGCCTCAGTGGGTCAAGCCAAGGTTGACGCCATGCGCGAGCGCATCTTGGCTTTCTTTCCGGAATGCCAGGTCACCTGTATTGAGGCGTTTGCCGAACCGGGCAATTGGCCGGCCATTTTGCCTGCGGGCGTGAACGCTGTGGTCGATGCCTGCGATCAGGCGAGGGCCAAGATTGCCATGGCCGTGTGGGCCAGAAAAACCGGCGCTTTGCACGTGATGGTGGGGGCGGCGGGCGGCAAGCGACATGCCGAAAAGGTGGCGGTGGCTGACGTGCTGGAGGTAACACACGACCCGCTGCTGGCCAAAGTGCGCTACCAGTTGCGCAAGGAGTTTTCCGCATTGCGGGCCGCAAAAAAATCAGGCATCACTTGTGTGTACAGCCCGGAATCGGTGGCCCCCCCTGATGCTTCGTGTGGTGTTGAAGGTGATGGCAGTTTGAACTGCAGTGGTTTTGGTTCCGTGGTGACGGTCACGGCAAGCTTTGGTTTGTGCGCTGCTGGCGTAATTTTGAATAAATTGAGCTCATCAAACAATTAAGTGCTCAGAATTTGTTTATAATTTGAGGCTTGCCAGAACGCAAGCTCCGGCAAGCGTTTGGGATGTTAGCTCAGTTGGTAGAGCAGCGGACTTTTAATCCGTTTGTCGTGGGTTCGACCCCCGCACATCCCACCAATTCATTAAAAGCCCGATCCTCACCGGTCGGGCTTTTTCATTGGTTTCTCTGGAGAATTTGTGGCTTCCCAAGCACGCAAGGTCACTCTGCAAGTCGTAACATTCAGGGTCTCAAAGAAACATCATGTCTGCCATACTCACTTCCCTGAACGATGATTTGGGCGCTGACCGTCAAGTTGCCCAACTGCGTATTCCGCCGCATTCCATCGAGGCGGAGTCCAGTGTGCTGGGCAGTTTGCTGCTGGACAATGCGGCTTGGGACCGGGTCAGCGATGTGCTGTCCGAGAACGATTTTTACCGTTTTGAGCACCGTCAGGTGTTTGCTGCCCTGAGTTTGTTGATCAACAGCGGCAAGCCGGCCGATGTCATCACGGTCTATGAGCAGTTGCAGAGTTCGGGCAAGGCAGAAGAGATCGGTGGTCTGCATTACCTGAATGCATTGGCGCAATATGTGCCAAGTACCGGCAACATTCGCCGTTATGCCGAAATCGTGCGGGACCGCTCCATTTTGCGCAAGCTGGTTTCCACCAGCGAAGAAATTTCTGCCAATGCCTTCAATCCCAAGGGGCGCCCTGTGGCGGCTATCCTGGATGAAGCCGAACAGAAGATTTTCAATATTGGTGAGGAGGGGGCGCGTACCAAGCAGGGCTTTCAGACCATGGACACGCTGGTCGTCGAGTTGCTCGACCGGGTCCAGGAAATGGCTGACAACCCCAACGATGTCACGGGGGTCCCCACCGGTTTTTACGACCTGGACCGCATGACGGCGGGTTTGCAGGGCGGTGATCTGGTGGTGCTGGCGGCTCGTCCGTCGATGGGCAAGACGGCTTTGGCCATCAACATTGCCGAGCACGTGGCCCTGAATGAAGGCTTGCCGGTCGCTGTGTTTTCAATGGAAATGGGTGCGGCGCAACTGGCGGTACGTATCGTTGGATCAATCGGCCGCATTGATCAGGGCCATCTGCGTACCGGCAAGTTGACCGATGACGAATGGCCTCGTCTGTCGGAAGCCATCGAGAAATTACGTACGATCTCGCTTCATATCGATGAGACGGCTGGTTTGACGTCGAGCGAGTTGCGCGCCAATGCACGCAGGTTGTCGCGTCAATGTGGGCAATTAGGCTTGATTGTGGTGGATTACTTGCAATTGATGAGCGGCTCCAACGGCAGCGACGGAGAAAACCGGGCCACCGAGTTGGGTGAAATTTCTCGTGGCCTGAAAATGCTGGCCAAGGAACTGAAATGCCCGGTGATCGCGTTGTCGCAGTTGAACCGAAGCGTCGAACAGCGTCCGGACAAGCGCCCCATGATGAGTGATTTGCGCGAGTCGGGCGCCATTGAGCAGGACGCGGACATCATCATGTTCATTTACCGCGACGAGTACTACACCAAGGATGCCTGCAAGGAGCCCGGCGTGGCCGAGGTCATCATTGCCAAGCAGCGTAACGGCCCGACCGGTGTGGTCAAGCTGGCTTTCTTGAACAAGATCACCAAGTTCGAGTCGCTGGCCAGCGGGGCCAGTGGGGATTTTTAAGACATCACTTCAATCAGTTGGGGTCAGAGCACGTCGCTTCGCGAGTGGTCTGACCCGCAAGGTCTAGAGTACTTCACTCGCAAAGTCAGCCAGACGTGAGCGCTCACCGCGCGCCAGCGTGATGTGCCCACTGTGTTGCCAACCCTTGAATTTGTCCACGGCATACGTCAGGCCGGATGAGCCTTCAGTCAGGTAGGGCGTATCAATTTGCGCAATGTTGCCCATGCAAATGATCTTGGTCCCGGGCCCGGCGCGGGTGATGAGCGTTTTCATTTGCTTGGGCGTCAAATTTTGCGCCTCGTCAATGATCACGTATTTGTTCAAAAAGGTACGGCCCCGCATGAAATTCATGCTCTTGATCTTGATACGGCTGCGAATCAGTTCGCTGGTGGCGGCACGGCCCCATTCGCCGGCCGCGGTATCGGTCTTGCCCAGCACTTCCAGGTTGTCATCCAGTGCACCCATCCAGGGGCCCATTTTTTCTTCTTCGGTACCGGGTAAAAAACCAATGTCTTCCCCCACGCTCACGGTGGCGCGGGTGACGATGATCTCGGTGTAACGGCGCTCATCGAGCACCTGCGTCAAGCCCGAAGCCAGCGCCAACAGTGTCTTGCCCGTGCCGGCTGTACCCGTCAGGGTGACAAAGTCCACCTCCGGGTCCATCAATAGGTTCACGGCAAAGTTCTGTTCACGGTTGCGGGTGGAGATGCCCCAGACCGCATTTTTCAGATGGGTGTAGTCTTTCAGGGTTCTGAACACGGCCGTCTTGCCGCGAATTTCAGTTACTTTGGCGTACAGGCTGGGTTCGCCCGGAGCTTCAAAATACACGAACTGGTTGATCAATAGTTGCGGTACCACCGGGCCCGTGACCCGGTAGAAGGTATGGGCGCCTTGTTGCCAGCTTTCAACCGTACTGCCATGGGTGTTCCAAAAATCGGTCGGCAGCGCATAGGCGCCGCTGTAGAGCAAGTCGCCGTCTTCGAGGGTCTTGTCGTTTTGGTAATCCTCGGCACTTAAACCCAGGGCGCGGGCTTTAACGCGCATGTTGATGTCTTTGGAAACCAGCACCACGTCCCGCGGTGCATGTTGTTTGCGCAGGGCTTCGACAACGCCCAGAATTTGATTGTCAGCCTTGCCTTGTGGCAGGCTGGTGGGCAGTTCATAGCTGAGCAGCTGGGTTTGAAAAAACAAACGACCGCGCGCATCCGTGTGACCGGTTGAATTCAATGGCAGGCCTGTGCGGATGTCTGAGCCCTGGTGCTCGGCCAGCGCATCAAGCGAACGGCTGGTTTGACGCCCGTTGCGGGCGACCTCGGTCATGCCTTTTTTGTGCCCATCGAGCTCTTCCAGAACGATCATGGGTAAAAAAACATCATGTTCTTCAAAGCGGAACAGGCAACTTGGGTCGTGTAGCAGGACGTTGGTGTCCAGCACAAAAAGCTTGCTCGGGCCGCCCGCACGCCGCTTGGGGCGGGCCACGGCCTGTTCTGCGGACGCAGGCTCACGCCGGCGCCTGGCGGGGGTTTGCGGTGGGGGTGCGACGGGCTCTGGCGTTTGCAGGGCAGGGGTGGGCAGTGTGACTTGTTGCTGTGCTTCAGTCGGCACCTCAGGCAATTTGGGTGACTGCTGTTTTGGCGCGCTGCCTTTGGCTTTGGGGCGGACTGACACGTTGAAGTCCTGCTGGGACAACAAGGCGGCACGTTTGGACGGGGCAGTGGGCAAAGGCATTTAAAACTCCTGCGCGTTAGGATAATTGCGAGTTCAAAAACGAAAAAGCCGCCATGTCAACCAGGCGGCTTTTTCACGATACAAAATACGATCTTCGGCATGCGATTGATTATGCACGAGCCTTGTGGCGCTACTTCTGGATGTGTTTGGCGGGGTTCATCGGATCCCCGTGTCTGTCAGGCCAGAGCCGGTGATTTTTGGAGTTCTTTGACGGCATTGAGAACGTCATCCACATGGCCAGGCACCTTGAGACCGCGCCATTCCTCCTTGAGCAGGCCATCGGCACCGATGAGGAAGGTGCTGCGCTCAATGCCCTTGACCTTCTTGCCGTACATGATCTTGTTTTTGACAACACCAAACATGTGGCACATTTTTTCTTCGGTGTCGGCAATCAACTCAAAGGGCAGTTCGAGTTTCATTTTGAATTCTTCGTGGGAGCGCATGTTGTCACGCGAGACGCCAAAAACCGTGGCGCCCGCTTTTACAAAATCTTTGTATTTGTCGCGAAACTGCATGGCTTCGGTGGTACAACCGGGCGTGTTGTCCTTGGGATAAAAATACAGGACGACAACATGACCGAGATGAGAGGTATTGGTGACCCGGATACCACCAGTAGCATTAGCTTCAAATTCAGGGATGGGTTTATTGACAACTATCGCCATGTTTTTTCGATCTCGTGTGACAGGATGCGTCGGTCTCTCAAGTCGCGGACACTATCCTCCTACGCGCATGTGCGCCCTCGACTGCAAGCGCGTATTTTACTTGGTTTTTACCGTTGCGTCCGGGAGGCACGTGCATCCACGTTGAGATCATGTGCTTAATGACATCAGCCGCTCGACGACTCCATCAACAATGCCAAGGCGACATGGCGGCCCTCGCCGGCCAGAATGTTATAGGTTCTGCAGGCGGCCTGGATGTCCATGGTTTCAATGCCGATTTGGCACTCTATCAGGGCACGGGTCAGTGCCGCGGCCGGGAAGCGCAGGCGCTCACCACTGCCAAAAATCACCAATTCGGGTTTCAATTGGGCCAACTGCTCAAAGTGCGTTGCCGTGAGATCTTCAAAGCGCGCGCATGGCCAGTCAAAGCGCCTGCCGTCGGAGGAAAGCACCACACTGCGGGTCAGTTGCTCATTTGCCACCTTGACCCATCCCTTGCCATAGGAGCTGATGAAGGGCGCGCTGATGATGTCGGGGTGGATTTTCATGAAGCAGGGTCGGTTATGGGAACAGCTTCGAAATAAAGCGGAGTGAGCAAGACTTGTGGTCAAATTATAGGTTTCGCCATTCGGCGACCATGCCCGGAGGGACTTTGAAGACCATACGTAAATCAGCCAAACTGGCCAACGTTTGTTATGACATTCGCGGCCCCATCATGGACGCAGCGCGCCAGATGGAAGAGGAAGGCCACAAGATCATCAAGCTCAACATTGGCAACCTGGCCGTGTTCGGCTTCGATTCCCCAGAGGAAATCCAGCAGGACATGATCCGCAACCTGCCCAATTCGGCGGCTTACTCGGACAGCAAGGGCATTTTTGCGGCGCGCAAGGCAGTCATGCACGAGACCCAGAAGCAGGGCATCAAGGGCGTCACGCTTGACGATATTTATCTGGGTAACGGCGCCAGTGAACTCATCGTGATGGCCACCAATGCTCTGCTCGACGATGGCGATGAGCTGCTGCTGCCGTCGCCCGACTACCCTTTGTGGACGGCTGCCGCCAGTCTGTCGGGTGGTTCGCCGGTGCATTACCTGTGCGACGAGGCCAATGGCTGGATGCCTGACCTGAACGATATTCGCGCCAAGATCACGCCGCGCACCAAGGGCCTGGTGGTGATCAACCCCAACAACCCGACCGGCGCCCTGTACGCCGACGAGTTGCTGAAAGGCCTGGTGCAGATCGCGCGGGAACACGGATTGGTCATTTTTGCCGACGAGGTCTACGACAAGGTGTTGTACGACGGTGTCAAACACACGGCCTTGGGCTCGTTGAGTGACGACGTGCTGACGCTGACCTTCAATTCGCTGTCCAAAAGCTACCGCTCGTGCGGCTACCGCGCGGGCTGGATGATTGTCTCAGGCGACAAAAAACCCGCCAAAGACTACATCGAGGGGCTCAACATGCTCTCGAACATGCGACTTTGCTCCAACGTGCCGGGCCAATGGGCGATCCAGACCGCCTTGGGTGGTTACCAGAGCATCAACGATCTGGTGTGTGAAGGCGGGCGCTTGCGTCGTCAACGCGATCTGGCCTATGAACTCATTACCGCCATTCCGGGCGTGAGTTGCGTCAAGCCCGTGGCGGCCCTGTACATGTTCCCGAAGCTTGACCCGGTGATGTACCCGATCACGGACGACCAGCAGTTCTTTCTGGAATTGCTGCAGGAAACCAAGGTCATGCTGGTGCAGGGCACGGGTTTCAACTGGCCGGCGCCGGACCATTTCCGCATCGTTTTTCTGCCGCATGAAGATGATTTGCGCGAGGCCATTGGCCGCGTTGCCAAGTTTCTTGAAGGCTACCGCAAGCGGCACAGCAATTAATCCAGTTTTCTTTTGCAGTTCCAAGCTTTTCAACAAAGCCAGGAGCTGGGTCTTACTTCTAAATTTTATGAAACCTATTCAAGTTGGTCTGTTGGGCATCGGGGTCGTTGGTTCAGGCACTTTCAATGTGCTGCTTCGCAACCAGGAAGAAATCAAGCGCCGCGCGGGCCGCGGTATCCAGATCACGATGGTGGCCGACCTGAACGTGGCCCGTGCCCGGGAACTGGTCGGACCCGGTGTGGCCGTGGTCAACGACGCGCGTGCCGTCATCGCCAACCCCGACATCGACATCGTGATCGAACTCATCGGCGGCTATGGCGTTGCCAAAACCCTGGTGCTCGAAGCCATTGCGGCAGGTAAACATGTGGTCACGGCCAACAAGGCCTTGCTGGCCGTGCATGGCACCGAGATTTTTGCGGCGGCATCGGCCAAGGGCGTGATGGTGGCTTTTGAGGCGGCGGTGGCCGGTGGCATCCCGATCATCAAGGCGCTGCGTGAAGGTCTGACAGCCAACCGCATTCAGTGGATTGCCGGCATCATCAACGGCACCACCAACTTCATCCTGAGCGAAATGCGTGACAAGGGGCTGGACTTTGCCGTGGCGCTCAAGCAGGCGCAAGCCCTGGGCTACGCCGAGGCCGACCCGACCTTTGACATCGAAGGCATTGATGCGGCGCACAAAGCCACCATCATGAGCGCCATCGCCTTCGGCATTCCGGTGCAATTTGACAAGGCTTATGTGGAAGGCATCACCAAGCTGGGCGCGGCCGACATCAAATACGCCGAGCAGCTGGGCTACCGCATCAAACTGCTGGGCATCACCAAACGCACGCCCAAGGGCATCGAGTTGCGTGTTCACCCCTGCCTGATTCCAGCCAAGCGCCTGATCGCCAACGTCGAAGGTGCCATGAACGCGGTGGTGGTGCAGGGCGATGCCGTGGGTACCACGCTGTACTACGGCAAAGGCGCAGGCTCCGAGCCCACGGCCAGCGCCGTGATTGCCGACCTGGTCGACATTACCCGACTGCACACGGCTGACCCGGCCCAACGCGTGCCCCACCTGGCTTTCCAGCCCAACGCCATGAGCGACCTGCCCGTCATGCCGATGGGGGAGGTCGTCACCAGCTACTACCTGCGTTTACGTGTCGCCGATGAGACCGGCGTGCTGGCCAAAGTCACGGGCATTCTGGCCGATGCCGATATCAGCATCGACGCCGTGCTGCAACGTGAAGCCGATGAGATCACGACCGAAGTGGCTGCCGGGCAAGCCCAAGCCCAAGTGCCACAGACTGACGTGATCATCCTGACCCATGACTGCTTGGAGGCTGACATGAACGCCGCGATTGCAAAAATGCAGGCCTTGCCCAGCGTGCTCGAACCCATCACCCGCATTCGCAAGGAAGAGTTGGCCTGACATGCAATACATCTCGACCCGGGGCGACCGCAGCCCCAAGCATTTTTGCGACATCCTGCTGGAAGGCCTGGCGCCCGATGGCGGTTTGTATCTGCCCGAACATTACCCCCAGGTGGATGACGCCACCTTGAGCCGCTGGCGCAGCGTGTACCAGCATCAGGGTTACGCCGAGTTGGCGTTTGAGGTTTTGTCGCTGTATATTGACGACATTCCTGCGGCCGACCTGAAAGCCTTGTGCCGCAAGACCTACACCGCCGAGGTGTTTGGTTCGCCCGAGATCGTGCCCCTGCGCCCGCTGGAGAACGGCATCTGGCTGGAAGCCCTGTCCAATGGCCCGACGCTGGCTTTCAAGGACATGGCCATGCAGTTGCTCGGCAACCTGTTCGAATATGAGCTGGCCCGCCGCGGCGAAGAGCTCAACATCTTGGGCGCCACCAGCGGCGACACCGGCAGCGCCGCCGAATACGCCATGCGCGGCAAGAGGGGCGTGCGCGTCTTCATGACCAGCCCGCAGGGCCGCATGAGCCCGTTCCAGCAGGCGCAAATGTTCAGCCTGATGGACGACAACATTTTCAACATTGCCGTCGATGGCGTGTTTGACGACTGCCAGGACATGGTCAAGGCCGTCAGCAACGACCTGGACTTCAAGCGCCGTTACAAAATTGGCACGGTCAATTCGATCAATTGGGCGCGCCTGCTGGCCCAGGTGGTGTACTACTTTGCCGGCTACTTTCAGGCGACGAAGACACAGGCCCCCACGCTCGGCGCTGGCGCGTCCTCGCTGCCCCCCGAGGGGGCTGTTTCGCCTTGGGGCGGCGCGGCGGCTCAACACAACACCGAGAAAGTCAGTTTCACCGTGCCCAGCGGCAATTTTGGCAACGTCTGCGCCGGCCATGTGGCGCGCATGATGGGCTTGCCGATTGCCCGCCTGGTGGTGGCCACCAATGAAAACGACGTGCTCGACGAGTTTTTCAAGACCGGCGTCTACCGGGTGCGCAGCAGCGCCGACACCCACGAAACCTCCAGTCCGTCGATGGACATTTCCAAGGCAAGCAACTTCGAACGCTTTGTCTTCGACCTGCTGGGACGCGACGGCGCACGCACAAAGGCGCTGTTCGGTGACGCCCTGGCGCGTGTCGGCTTCTTTGACCTGGAAGCACACCCCGCGTTCAGCCGCGCCGCCAGTCATTACGGCTTTGACAGTGGCAAGAGCACCCACGCTGACCGTCTGGCCACGATCAAGGACCTCTATGTGCGCCACGGCATGATGATTGACACCCATACCGCCGATGGCGTCAAGGTCGCGCGTGAACACGTGCAGGCGGGTGTGCCGATGATCGTGCTGGAAACCGCATTGCCCATCAAATTTGCCGCCACCATCGTCGAGGCCACGGGCCGTGAACCGGACCGACCCGCCAGGTTCAACGGCATCGAAGCCTTGCCCAAGCGTGTGGTGGCCATGTCGGCTGATGCGCAGGCCATCAAAACGTTCATTGCCAGTCATTGTTCATGAAGGTGGTTGGCTTTGGCGGTTATTCCGGTTCCGGCAAAACCACGCTGGTCGAGCGTTTGATTCCGGCGCTGCGTCTCAGGGGCCTGCGCGTGTCGGTGGTCAAACATGCCCATCACCGCTTCGACATCGACCACGAGGGCAAGGACACTTACCGCCATCGCGAGGCCGGTGCCTTTGAGGTGGTGGTCGCGTCAGACCGACGACTGGCCTTGATGCGTGAATTTGAAGTGGCCAATCGTCCGACCGTGCACCAGTTGCTGGCCGAGTTGGATGAGGGCGTCGACTGGGTGCTGGTGGAGGGTTTCAAGGATTCTGACCTGCTGAAAATCGAGGTCTGGCGTGCTGCCACCGGCAAACCCGCGCGTTACTTTGAAGACGACTTCATCACGGCCATTGCGACCGATTCGCCAGACCTGTTGCCGGAGCCGACCCAACTGCCGGTGCTCGACCTCAATGACCCGGCTGCGGTGGTCGACTGGTTGATCTCCCAAGGACCACGTTTTGACTATGATTTTGAGAATGCCGCATGACTGCTGACCGTCCCGCTGCCCAGCCCATGAAGTCGCTCGATGACGCGCTGGCCCAATTGCTGGCGCAGGCCGCCGCGCCGGATGGTGTTGAGCAAGTGGCCACGTTTGATGCCGACGGCCGGGTGCTGGCGCAAGATCTGGTTTCCCGGCTGCAGGTGCCGCCGCAAGACAACAGTTCCATGGACGGCTATGCGGTGCGTTGCGCTGATCTGACCGACCTCACCCTGGCATGGCCGGTGTCGCAGCGCATTCCGGCCGGAAGCGCGGGCACCGCTCTGGCGCCCAAGTCCGTGGCGCGCATTTTTACCGGTGCCCCCATTCCCGAGGGCGCCGACGCCGTGGTGATGCAGGAAGACGGCGAGGTGCTCGCCGATGGATCTGTGCGCGTCAAGTCGCTACCCAAGCCGGGCCAGTGGATCCGCCGTGCCGGTGAAGATGTCACCCGGGGCGCGGTGGTGCTGGCACAAGGCGCGCGCCTGACGCCGGCCGAACTCGGTCTGGCGGCCAGCATTGGCATGCCTGTCTTGACCGTGGCGCGTCGCCCCCGGGTGGCGCTGTTTTCAACCGGCGACGAGCTGGTGATGCCGGGCACGGTGGCACCGCAAGACATGCCGCCCGGCGCCATCTACAACTCGAACCGGTTTTTCCTGAAAGCCCTGTTGATTCGCCTGGGCTGCGAGGTGAGTGACCTGGGCATCGTGCCCGACCGGCGCGAGGCCACCATCGCGGCTTTGCGCCAAGCGGCTGAACACCACGATCTGATCCTGACCAGCGGCGGGGTGTCGGTGGGTGAAGAAGACCATATCAAGCCTGCCGTGCAGAGCCTGGGGCATCTGGATTTGTGGCAGCTTGCCATCAAGCCGGGCAAGCCCTTTGCCCATGGCCGGGTCGCGAACGCCCACTTCATCGGCCTGCCGGGCAACCCGGTGTCGAGTTTCGTGACCTTTTTGTTGTTGGTGCGTCCGTTCTTGCTGAAGCTGCAAGGGGTGAGCCAGTGGGCACCGACGGCGGTCGCGGTGCGCGCAGACTTCAGCTGGCCCCGAGTCGACAAGCGCCGTGAATTCCTGCGCGTCAGACGCAACCCGGGCGGCGGTCTGGACCTGTTTGCCAACCAGAGTTCGGGGGTTTTGACCTCGGCGGTCTGGGGCGATGGTTTGGTGGACAACCCGCCGGGCGCTACCATCGCGCCCGGTGATGTGGTGCGTTTCATTCCCTTTTCGGAGTTGCTAGGATGAGAGTCACGGTGAAATATTTCGCCTCCATTCGCGAGACGATTGGTCCGGCCAGCGAACAGCGCGAGACCGGCGCGACCACGCTGGGCGCCCTGCGCGATGAACTCATTGCCTTGGGCGGTGCCCATGCCGACAGTCTGGCGCGCGGCAAGGCGGTGCGTCTGGCGCTGAACCAGGTCATGTGTCAGGAGTCCGCCGTGCTGATGGAAGGCGCCGAGGTGGCGTTCTTTCCGCCCGTGACTGGAGGCTGAAGCCATGTCTGGTACCAGTTTGCCCCGCGTTTCCATCCAGACCGCCGACTTTGACCTCGGCGCCGAGCTTGCGGCCTTGCGTGCCCAGGACCCGCGCGTGGGTGCCGTTTGCAGCTTTGTCGGCACCGTGCGTGACCGATCACCGGGCGAGCCCGGTTGCATCGCCAGCATGGAGCTCGAGCACTATCCGGGCATGACCGAAAAATCCATCGAGGCCATGATTGACGCGGCGCATCAGCGCTTTGACATTTTGGGTGCCCGCGTCATCCACCGGGTGGGCTTGCTTGCGCCGCTGGATCAAATCGTCATGGTGGCGGTCACCTCGGCGCACCGGGGCGAGAGTTTTCAGGCCTGCGAGTTTTTGATGGATTACCTCAAGACCCAGGCGCCCTTCTGGAAAAAAGAACAGACGCCGACCGGCGCACGCTGGGTCGATGCCCGCGTCAGTGATGACGCGGCGCTGGCCAAATGGGGCATTGCCCTTCAAAATACGAGCTCATAAGCCCAACCATTCATTTCAATGCAAGACAAGACCCCCGAGACACAGGCGGCGCACCGCGTCATCAAGAAGTACCCGAATCGCCGTCTTTACGACACCCAAACCTCTACCTACATCACCTTGTCGGAAGTGAAAGACCTGGTGATGCAACACGAGCCGTTCGAGGTGATGGACGCCAAGACCGGGGACAACCTGACGCGCAGCATTCTGCTGCAGATCATTCTGGAAGCCGAGGCCAGCGGTTCGCCCATGTTCACCGCGCCGGTGCTGGAGAGCCTGATCCGTTTTTATGGTCACGCCATGCAAGGCTTTTTGGGTGGCTATCTGGAAAAAAACATTCAGACCCTGATCGACACCCAAACCCGTTTTGCCGAGCAAACCAAGGGCTTCACGCCGGAAATGTGGAAGCAATACACAGCCATGCAGCCGCCGGTCATGCAGGCCATGTTGGGCGGCAGCCTGGAGCAATCCAGGTCCTGGCTGGCGCAGATGCAGGAACAGATGCAAAAACAGGCCGGGCAAATGCTGGGTGCCTTCGGCATCAACAACACGCCACCCAAAAAAGGTTGACTATCCAATGAATGCTTCCATCCCACCGGCTGCCGTGGTACCCAAAGTGGGCTTTGTCAGCCTGGGCTGCCCCAAGGATAGTTAGTATAAACCGCTAAAAGCGCACGTGAAAGGCCTACCTGGTACCTAATGCCTGTTAGTTAAACCGCGAGTAGGCGGAACTTGGCGATGAAAGTCATTTACTCGCCTGGCAAGAGAGGGAGATTTGAGCCGACTCACCGATCTGATCGATCCGATCCCGAAGTGAGTTGACCTTGGCGGCTGATCTGTAGTTCTCTCGTAAGCTGACCACAGCAACCGAGCGCAACTGCGCAAGGACGTGAAATGGCTAGTTTGCCGTAATCGGGGCGCTGTTCACACGCAAGTAACCTTGGCCCTTGAGGAAGTTACGGTAGCTGTTGAGAGCGACGGCTTCAGCCTCTTTGGCCACTTGGTCACCTACCGCAATCACGCGGCCGTCATCGGCCAAGATGGCCAGTCTGGCTGGTTTGCCGTCTACGGTAACGCTGAGGCCTTCGTGGGACACCGCGCTGATAACGACACCACTGATGGTGCCTATAAGTTGGGTTCCGATCATTATTGACCTCCAATCACATGTTGAGCGCTTTCGCCCGCACCGCCGAGCTGACCTGCAGTTGCAACCGCTAAACTGGAAAGCAACTTTTTGAGCGTCATGGGAATTTCTGTTGTTGATTGCCGTTGCTCAATACCGCCCGGACGCAAGTTGGAAATTGGTACCGGCGAGCCAAGCGCGAACAAAACAATCACAAGGTGAAAAGTTGAATCGCCTTCAGGTTTGCGGAGCTTGGGAAGCAAGGGCTGCCCGTGCACTATTCTTCGAACCAAGCCAATCCTGCAGAGCGCCCGGCTTGTCTTGTCCCATTCGGGGAACGATCGCTATCGCAACGTCCGCACGCAACCCGGATTCAACTCATTGGGGATGTCATTCGACAACCCCAGCCGTGAGGCTAACCCCTGGGCGACGCTCAAACGGACTGTCAAAACAAAGTCGCTTCGCTTTGTTCGCCTTGCCATTCCGTTTCAGCCCGGCAGAACGGATCAGTGTTATGTCAAATTTGCTAACCTTGATTTTTTCGAGCATCACGCATGAATGGACTGGAAACGGCGGGTGGGATACAACCCATAGAACTATTTGTCCGAAAATAATGCTATATTCTGGACAAATAGAATCTTTAATCACCAAATGCCCAGATCAGCTTCGCCGAACAGTATTGGTTCACAAATTGCACGTCTTGTAAAAGAAAGTGCGCCGGGTACGGTGTTTTCTCCAGATGCCTTTGCCTTGGTGGGCACCAGAGCTGCGGTTGACAAGGCCTTGCAACGGTTGGTCACCAAAGGCGAGTTGCGGCGCTTGTCGCGGGGTCTGTATGACAAGCCACGTCATGACGAACTACTGGGCACGCTCTGGCCTTCGGTCGATGCCGTGGTTCAGGCGGTGGTGGGTAAGGACAAGCTGCGCACGCAGCCCGCTGGCGTGTATGCGGCCAATATGCTGGGCTTGTCGGAACAGGTACCCGCCAAGGTGGTTTTGCTCACCGATGGCATCAGCCGCACAGTTTCAGCCGGTCCCATGCAGATCAGTTTCAAGCGAACCACGCCACGCCAGATGGCAGCGACTGGGAAATTGAGCGGCTTGCTGATCCAGGCTTTCAAGTGCCTTGGCGCGCAGCACATCACCCCTGCGCGCATTGAGCGACTGCGACAAAACATTCCAGCGGCAGAGCGAGCCGGAGTGTTGCAGGACCTTGCGTTGGCACCGGCGTGGATGCGACCTTTTTTACTTGAGGTTTCTCGGGAGGGCGCATGACACATGCCGATCAATTTTTGTCACTGACACCAGATCGGCGCGCGCTAGCGTTTGAGCAGGCGGCAACGGCGCTGGGTATTCAAGCCGTGATTCTGGAGAAAGATTTCTGGGTGTCGTGGTTGCTGGGCTTGTTGTTTGCGCAGCCTGAGTTGGCACCGTTTTTGGTGTTCAAGGGCGGCACGTCTTTGTCCAAGGTGTTTGGGTTGATCGACCGGTTCTCGGAAGATATTGACCTGTGCCTTGTGCCGGAGTTTGTGGGTGCCGATGCGACAGGCTTTGACACGTTGACCAGCCGCGTGAAGCGCGATGCCGCTGTGCTGGAGATGCAGCGCCTGTGTGCTGACAAGGTGCGGCAGGTTGTCTTGCCGTTGTTGGAAGGGGCGATCATCGATGCCTTGGGCGCCGCGCCCGCCGGCAAATGGCTGCATTACGAGCTGGATGTGGATGCCAAGTCGTCCAATCTTTTCTTTCGCTATCCGAGCACGCAGGGTCAAAGTTTTAACTACATGCGCCGCGAAGTCAAATTGGAGTTTGGTACGCTCACAGACCAGCAGCCTACCGGGCGCTATCCGGTTCAAGCGATCATTGCCAAGGTGTATCCGGCTCTGTTTGGCGACTGGAATTACCAAGTGGTGGCTCTGGAGCTACAGCGCACTTTTTGGGAGAAGGCAACCATATTGCATTCTGAATATCACCGCCCGGTCGATTCCCCTACGCCAGATCGGTATGCACGGCACTATTTCGACATGGTGAGGTTGTTGGCACACGCCGATGCACCGCAGTTTTTGGCTGACAGGGTGCAATGCGAGCGCGTTGTGAGCTGGAAAAACCGCGTGTTTGCCAGGGGCTGGGCACGTTACGATTTGGCATGTCATGGTACGTTCAGGTTGGTGCCGCCGACAGACCGACAAGCTGATTTGGCGCGGGATTACGCAACGATGCGTCCCATGTTCATGACCGAGCCACCGAGGTTTGATTTGCTGATACGGGAACTTGGGATCGCTGAAAATGCCATCAATGGTTAAGTGGGGGTAGATTCCGATTAATTCATGAACAGGATTTTGATTGCCTTGATAGAAACGCTGCCGGTGCGTGCAGTTGTTCCGCTAAAAAGGTTTTGAGTCAGTGCCAGCGTTGATTAAGGAGGCCAAAGCCGAAAATTTTTTCGGCGATGCTTTCAGCCCGCGCTCTATTCTTCGAACCAAGCCAATCCTGCAAAGCGCCCGGCTTGTCTTGTCCTATTCGGGTAACGATCGCTATCGCAACATCCGCACGCAACCCGGATTCAACTCATTGGGGATGCCGTGCGACAACCCCAGCCGTGGGGCTAACCCCTGGACGACGCTCAAACGGACTGCCAAAACAAAGTCGCTCCGCTTTGTTCGCCTTGTCAGTCCGTTTCAGCCCAGCAGAAAGGTTCAGTCTCGTGTCCGAATGGTCACTCAAGTCCCTGATGGCCACTTCAAATTCCCCCACCTTTGGCCAGTCAAATTCCCCCAGGCAGGACGGCTAAATTATCAACTTTTTGGCCTGCTTGGTTCTGACGTCCTTTCTGGGTAATTTCTCCCTG
>Ga0172381_10002249_pt1 | contig 21570 bp, 22 predicted proteins | sample Leawel6488metaG_FD_119754 | JGI IMG/M metagenome (GOLD analysis project Ga0172381, IMG submission 119754) | Leachate microbial communities from a municipal landfill in Southern Ontario, Canada - Leachate well 64-88 metaG | ecosystem: Engineered > Solid waste > Landfill > Unclassified | place...
CCCATAACGTCCAAAGTATTTTTTAATACAATTTTTGTTGCAAGTAGTAAGCCAAGTCTAGCTTCTCTTAAATTTTCGTCATCTATTAGGCAATGGCACTCATTATAGAACTGATGAAAAGAAGAAGAAAGCTCTAGGGCATATTGCGGAATTCTGTGAACCTGATAATCAATTGCTGTGTCTTCTATAATATCTTCAAATCTTAAAAGCTGTCTCATTAGTATTACCTCCTTTTCATGTGTTAGTAGGCTAACATTTTTGATATGATCCATACGGCTAATATCAACTTCTCCATTGCGAAGAATGCTGCAAATACGAGCATAAGCATATTGGACATAAAAAACTGGATTCTTTTCGGATTGTTCTTTTGCTAAAGTCATATCAAAATTCAGGTGGGTGTTGGCAGATTTTTGTAAAAAGAAAAATCTTGTTACGTCGGCTGATATTTCGTCTAATAAATCATCCATAGCAATAGCTGTCCCTAAACGTTTTGACATTTTAACGGGCTTACCATCTTTTAAAACCGAAACAAACTGAAGTAAAACAATTTCCAAGCTGTTTCCTCTTCTTTGCCATTTTCTTCGTAATATCTTAGTAATAAATTGAGAAAGATAATCCTCCCATTTTCCTTTGTGCCCCAAGGCTTCCACTCCGGCCATAAGCCCCTTAACATCTCCATAATGATCAGCCCCCCAAATGTTTATGACTTTATCAAATTTTTTAGTTTCAAACTTGTATCTATGATAAGCTATATCTCCAGCGAGATAAGTTTTTGTTCCATCAGATTTTATAATCACCCTATCCCTTTCATCACCAAATTCGCTAGACTTAAACCATAGTGCTCCATCCTTTTCATAGGTATATCCTTTCTTTTTTAAAAAATCTATTGCCTTATCAACTTCTCCTTTTTGATAAAGAACGCTTTCTGAAAACCATTCATCGTAATGGATATTGAGGTTGTCGGTAGTTTTTTTGATAATACTATCTAGAATTATTTTAGCAGCTGCTTTGCCGATGGCGTAAGTATCTGTTTCGTCTTTAAACTGCCCTGCTAATTCATCAATATATTCTCCGCTATATTTGGCATCAGCATCTTTTAGGATTGAATGCCCCAAAACATTAATTTGATTACCATAATCATTGATATAATATGCTTTTTCGGTACGATAACCAGCTTTTTGAAGCACATTCGCAAGCGTATCTCCAAAAGCACCTCCTCTTCCATTGCCAACAGTTAAGGGACCGGTCGGATTAGCAGAAATAAATTCCACTTGGATTTTTTTCCCTTTTCCAAAAGATAGATTTCCAAATTTTTCTCGTTTGCGCAAGGCCAATTGGACTTGCTTTTCTAAAAATTCGGGACTTAGATAAAAATTTATGAATCCAGGATTAACAGCCTCAATTCGTGAGAATATTTTTCCAATTCCTTTGATTAGTTGTAATTCTGTTTTAATGTTTTCGGCTACTTCTATTGGATTTTCTTTTTCAATTTTCGCAATTTCCATTGCAATACTCAAGGCATAATCACCATTGCTTGGTTCTTTTGGTTTTAGTATCTGAATATTTGGTATTGCAAATTTGGAGAATACTGCTTTTTTTTGAAGACTTTGGATGGATTTTTCGGTATATAGTTTTAATTCGTTTCGTATATTCATTTTGAGTTACATTATTTACAAGACAAGACTTTTTAAGTTTATTATATTCTAGCAGAAAAAGCCTAAAAATAAAACCTTGCAATAAAAAAAATGCTCTAGTTTTATAGCAGCATTTTAGGCCTCAGGGGCTCTAAATTTATGAACAAATTTGGTAATTCCTTTTTTATCCTTTCCTCAATAAAGCATAATTCCTCTTCAATGTCGATTATGCTTTCTATTCTACTCATAATTCCTCTTATTTTGTTTTCATCATATGCACTTAGCATAAGACGATTAAAATAAGCAAGATTGTTTTCAAAGATTTCAATTATCTCATCACTTCTGCCTGTCGCCTCTCTTTGAGATTTGATTTGCAAATAAGTAAACATATCGTATGCAACTGTAGCGTGCACATCTGAATTTAACGATACTGTCATAGAATTCCTTGTAAGATTCTATAAGGATTATAAACGATTATTATTTTTTGTCAATTTTTTAGGCGGATTTTCTGGTTTTCTAGAAATCATAAGCTCTTGTTTTTTTACCGATAAAGCCCTATTCTTAAAAGTGATGAAAGTATTAGCGGAAAACAGAAAAGCTGGTTTTGACTACGAGTTTTTGGAAAGGTTTGAGGTTGGGCTGTCGCTCTTGGGACAAGAAGTAAAATCCTTACGTATTAGAGGTGCTCAACTAGCTGGAAGCTATGTAATGGTTAGGACAAACGAAAAAACTGCCAAGGCAGAGCTTTTTTGGATTGGAGGAACAATTACTCCCTATCAGGTTTTAAATCTCCACAATAAATACGATCCAAAACGTGACCGTAAGCTACTTCTTCATCGTGGACAAATCAGTTATTTGATAAGTAAAATAAAGGAAAGGGGCTTGACTTTAGTGCCAATAATGGTCTATACTAAAAAACACAAAATCAAGATGGAGTTAGCATTGGCGAAGGGAAAAAAATCCTACGACAAGCGCGAGTCTATCAAGAGGAAAGATATAGACAGAAAGATTCAGGAAGAATTAAAAGCAAGGGGGTGATTTGCTTCGACAGAAACTTGAAAATAATATCGCAAGCCGAGTATTCTCTAATCTCGTTAAACTTGGAGAAAAATTTATAAGTGCAAACTTATTCAAAGAACCTGCACTAGCATACGCTTAGTGCTGTCCTATCTATAAACTCCCACCTAGTAGATTAAGGGCATCATTTTTGTGGGATAAGCCAAATTTTTTAATTTAAGGTATTTGGCCGACAACAAAATTAAATTCATACCGTTGAATTTTGTCTGGCTAAGTAAAACGGATATGTAATAAAGCCAGAATACGCTTGTAGAAGTATTATTGGAAAAATTTTTGGACGCGAGTTCATTACTCGCCACCTCCACAAACCCGCTTTTGCTTAGGGCTACAGTGAGGTAAAATATAAATACTTATTTTAAAATTTTGAATAAAAAACCCTTATACAACAACCAAATATTAGCTAAAGAGGTAAGATTAGTAAATGAAGATGGTGAACAATTAGGTATTGTTTCAAAGATTGAGGCCTTAGAGCTTGCACGTAGCAAAAGTCTTGATCTTATCCAAGTTACAGAAAAAGTTGATCCACCTGTTTGTCGTATTGGGGACTTTGGAAAGTATTTATATTCCCAGCAAAAGAAAGAAAGAAAAATGGGCGGTGCGAAAAAACATGCTGGAGAGTTGAAAATGATAAGGCTCACTTATAATATTTCTGATAATGATATTGAAACCCGAGCATCGGCAGCTGAAAAATTTTTGAGCAAGGGCGATAAAGTAAAAATTGATTTGATTCTCAGAGGAAGACAGAATTCCCTTGCAGAATTTGGAAAGCAAAAAATTAATAAACTAGTAGAATCGTTGCAAGCAAAAATGGAAATAAAAATAGAAAAACCTTTGACTAAAGAACCGAAGGGGCTAACAATGATTATTTCAAAAAAATAATATGAAAACCACAATAAAAAGCAAAACAAGAAAGTCTATATCAAAAAGATTTAAAGTTACTAAGAATGGAAAGGTTCTCCGAAGAGCAGTTGGACAGGATCACCTTTTATCCAAACAGACAGGACACAAAAGAAGAAGACTCAGAAAGATGGTTGAAATGTCTGAAGCAGAAGCAAAGAAAGTCAAAAAATTATTAGCTAAATAAAGTGAAATCATAAAAAAATGGTAAGAGTAAAAAGAGGAGTTGCCGCTCACAAAAGAAGAAAAAATATTTTAAGACAAGCTAAGGGATTTAGATGGCACAGAAAATCAAAGTTCACTGCTGCCAAGCAGGCTTTGATGAAAGCTTGGTCTTATGCCTACCGAGATAGAAAAGTAAATAAAAGAGCTAGAAGGTCATTATGGCAAATCAGAATTGCATCTGTATGCAAAGCAAATGACACATCTTACAGCAAATTTATTGCTGGATTAAAAAAGCAAAAGATTGAAATTGATAGAAAAATATTAGCTGATCTAGCTGAAAATAATCCTGAAATGTTTGCAAGAATCTTAGAAAAAGCAAAGGCTTAACAAAAAATACCCCGCCAAAGGGGTATTTTTATTATGTAAAATATTAGATAAGTTCTATTACAAAATCATCGGGAACGTTTTTTGAATACTTCAAAATACTCTCAATCCCCTTGTCTATTAATTCTTCTTTGGGTATTTTTTTAAAAGCACGTAAAACAACGATGGGGCCAGAAAAATTTTCTGGCTTCAAAACAATATCAGTTTTTTTATGCATCTTTTCCAGAGCTAAACACTCTTCATGATTTCGTGCAACAATTATTAAAAGATTATCTTCAAAGAACACTCTGCCGTGTCTCATAATGACACAATCATTTCCATCAGCCTTTGGCTTTATTTTGAACAGGTTGGCTAGCGATTTTCCATAGGCAATTTCGGTCAAAATGCACCCTCCGGCTGGAGATGGATAGTCAACTACCCCCAACTCCTTTGCCAGCTCTATCTGCCTTGTTCTTGCCCTCCCAGAAATGTCATAAAATCCCTCTCTATTAATAAGTCCTTTTTTTTCTGCTTCAGTAGTATCAAGGGCTTTTAAACAAAGAGGTCTGACTATTTTACCTACGAGACCTGTTTCTTTTTCTATCAGAGCTAGGGCATTTCTATTTTGGGACATCGGCCTCTGGCCAACTACTTCTCCTGTTGCAATAAAATCATATCCTTCGTCCTCCATTATTTTTTTTGCTTCTTTTAGCATCATCGTATGACAATCAATACATGGATTATAGGCACTACCATGTCCATGTTTTGGATTTTTGATCATCTTTAAATGTTTATCAGAAAAATCCTCTATCCTTAATTTAACCCCCAACTTTTTGCAAGCTTTTTCGGCTGCCACAGAACTAAAAAAGTAGGAAGTAAAAGATATTGGTTGCACCTTAATACCGTTAGCTTGAAGAATTTTAATCGCTAAAATAGAGTCTAGTCCACCTGATAATAAAGATAAGCATTTAACTTGTTTTTTCATTTTTATTTTACTTATTTTTTAAATTCCAATATTTTTTAAGCTTTTCAAAACTCATTGTATTTACAATATCACTTTTTTCAATCCATCCCCTTCTCGCTTGATACACTCCGTATTTAATATCGTTGAATTCTATTTTGCTATGAGCATCACTGCCAATAGTGAGCATTATACCATTACTCTTGGCACGATAAGCATTTTGACTATCAAGATCTGCTCGATATGAATTTATTTCTAGAGCAATACCTTTTTCTTTTGCCATAGCAAATATCAAGTCCAAATCTAATTCATACCCTTCTCTCTTGCCAATAATTCTCGCGGTCGGATGATTAAGAATTTTAACATAAGGATTGCTCATTGCTTTTAAAATTCTTTCCATCATCTGACTTTTAGGCATTTTAAAATTATTGTGAACACTTATTGAGACATAATCCAAAGTCTTTAATACCCTGTCTTCAATATCAAGAGAGCCATCCTTTAAAATATCAACCTCCGATCCTTTAAGCAATCTAAAATCAGTATTGTTATCCCTAAAACCTGTATTCAACTTGTCTATCTCTTTCCCTTGCCTCAAAATATCTTCTTCATTGAGTCCATTTTCTATTCTCAAAGACTTAGTATGATCATTGATTCCCAAATATTTATACCCACGATTAATGGCATCTTCGGCCATATCCTCAAGCGACATATCTCCACCATCCCAAGCGCTATGGCAATGAAATTCTCCTTTTATATCTGATAGCTCTAATAATTTTGGTATTTCCTTATTTTGCCCTAGTTCTATTTCTCTTGCCCCTTCTCTCAATTCTGGAGGTATCCATTCAACTCCAAGATGATTATATATTTCTTCTTCTGTCTCCCCTTTTATTCTTTTTTCGTTGCGAAAAAGTCCATATTCGTTCAGCTTTAAACCTTCTTTTATAGCAATTTTTCTCATTGCAATATTGTGTTCTTTGGAACCTGTAAAATATTGCAAAGCTGCACCAAAAGAGCTCATCCTTATTAAGCGCAGATCCATATCTAAGCCTTGTTTTGTTTTCACCGACGATCTCGTTTCTCCCTTGCTGACAACTTTTACCACCTCGTCCATTGCGACAAATGTATTCATTATTCTTTCAACAGAATAACGATCTATATCCTCTGGCACCCCCACTAAAAAATCAACGTCGCCGATTGTTTCTTTCCTTCTCCTGACTGATCCTGCGATTGAAACTTTTAAAACGCCCTTTATCTTTCTTAATCTGTTTTCTATTTTTTCAATGTCATCTAAAATTTCTCTAAGCAAGAATCTTCCTTTTGATTGTTTTAAGAATTCCATTGCTTCTTCAATGTTTTGTTCTGTTTTTTCTCCAAAACCAAAAATTGGTGAAACTTTGTGTTTCTTAACTGCTTCTTCAAGGTCTTTTAAGTTTCGTATTCCTAATTCGTTATAAAGCTTTTTTATTTTTTTAACTCCCAATCCCTCAACTTTGTTTAATCCTTCAAAATCAATTGGTGATTCTTTTTTTAGTTGTTTGTAATACGCAATTTTTCCTGTTTTCAGATATTCTTCTATTTTAAGTCCAATACTTTCTCCAATCCCTGGTATTTCTTCCAACCCTTTCAATCCTTTGCTTTTATAAATAGCCAAAATATCTTCTTCCATCCCATCAATCACAATAGCAGCCTGTTGATAGGCTTTTGGCTTAAAGGGCACTTCTTGAAGTTCCAAAAAATCCCCTATCTCAAAAAGTATTTTTGCCAAATCATGATTAATCATAAAAAATCATTATTCTTTTTTTGAAGCTTTGCCAGTTAAAATATTCTTTATATTATTAGTGATATTTTCATCAAAAACCCCTTTGATGTCTTGTCTTAAATTAAGAACTAAAAATACACTTAGAAGGCCGAAGAGTCCGGCGACCATAAAAGTAACAGTAAATCCAAAAAAGACAACACTCATTCCGCTTAAAAGCCCAAAAACTCCTTGACCAATCCCGAGTAGGGCATCATCTAAACTCCACTGACTCCCCTCCCTTCCTTCGTCAATACTTCTGGTAAATAGTGCTCTCCATCCAGCGATATTCATTGCCATACTTATTCCATAAAAAAATTGCAAAGTATAAATATGCCATGCCGTTTGAGCTAGAGTATAAAGTATTGGGATGACAGAAGCCAATGAAAGCCCTAATACTAAAAAGAAGAAGTCATCTTTGTCACCTTTTTGACTATCCAAAAAAAATCCGATTGGATACTGAAAAAGTGATTTTGTAATCCAATAAACTCCTGCAGCGGTACTGGCAATAATCACACTTCCACCAGCGATTCCAACCGTGGAAATATTTTGCTGTATAAAAAGTGGGAATATTGGATTTACTAGTCCCCACCCGCTGTAAAAAGCCAAGTCGGCTAATATTAAGTATTTTACAATTCTATTTAATTTTGTCATCTTATATTGAAATTATTAGCTATAATCCAATTTTAATACAAAAGGGTGCCCTAATCAAGCAAAATAAAAAACCTAGTTTTATTTCTAACTAGGCTTTTCTTTTAATTCACTAAAAGAATTAGTTTTTTATGCATCTTCATAATTTATTTCCAAAATTTGGTAAGTTGCTTGCGCTGGTCCAACCGAAACCACTTCTCCAACACTTTTTCCAATAAATGCTCTTCCTGCTGGAGATACGTCACTAATTTTACCTTCAAAAGGATTTGCTTCCAAAGTTCCAACTATTTTGTACTCTGTTTTATGCTTATCGTTTTTTAAAGTAATACTAGCGCCAAGAAAGACTTTATTTCTTTCTTCTTTTGGCGGTTTCTTAATAATTTTGTGGTTTTTGAGAATATTTTCTATTTCCTCAAGACGGTTTTGATTCTGCTCTAGGGCCTCTTCATAACTGGTAAAGTCAGGATTAAGATCACCGCTCTCAAGTAAAGATGGTACTTCTCTAGCAGTTTCTTCTTTAATCATCTTTTTTAGATGCTCAAGTTCATGCTCTAATTCTTTTAGTTTTTGCTTGGTTATGAAATATTCCATATATTTATTATTTAAGACCTGTAAAATTGTTGATTTAAACACAGCGCTATGTTTAATGTTTCCAATTATTACAGTTTCTTATTATAAACTGAAAAGCCCCCTTACTTAGGGGGCTTGTTTAGTTTTTTGTTTTATAAAAACCTTTATGCTAAACGCCCCCTATGTATCCCTGTAATTACCAATACGAACATGGCCCAAATGGTTTGGGATTTACATTTTGCGTATCTAGTTGTAATACTTGGATATTGCATATTAGTTCTTATGCTTCAATTATATCCCCCATTATTTTTTTGTCAACAAAGCTGTTGATAAAAATAAATTTGACTTAGCTTAATACTAACGATAAAATATTTTTATATGAAAAAAATATTAACATACCTAATCGGGTTTGCATTGCTTATTTTTGTAGCAATTATATCCTTAACTGTTTATTACTTATCAAGTTTGCGAGCTGTAAATACAGATGGGAACCAAAAAGTATTTACCATTAATAGCGGAGAAGTTGCCAAAGAAATATCAGAAAATTTAAAAGATGAAAAGCTTATTAATAGCAATGTTACTTTCTTAATAAAATTATATTTAGAAAATAAACAGAATGAAATACAGAGCGGAGATTACTTACTAAGTCCGAGCATGAGTGTTAGCCAGATTATTGATATCATCACTAATGGAAAAACATCGGCAAAGAAATTAACAATTGTTGAGGGATGGACATTAAAAGATATTGCCCAAGAAGCAAGTAAGAATAGTATTACTTCAAAACAATTTTACAATATCACTGGAATACCTGCCAAAAATTACTCAAAAACAGCAGAAAAACCGAAAGATTTTTCAAAAGAATTTTCTTTTCTGGCAGACAAGCCAAATTGGGTTGGGCTTGAGGGATATCTTTATCCTGATACATATTATTTGGCTAGTGGCGATGATGCAAATATTATTGTTGAAAAAGCGCTAAAAAACTTTGATGGAAAATTAACTCCTGAATTACGAAGCGAAATAAAAAAACAAGGAAAATCAATTTTTGAAATCGTAACTATAGCATCAATCATTGAAAAAGAAGTAAAAGGAACCGAAGACCGAAAAATAGTTTCAGGAATATTACAAAACAGAATGAAAATCGGAATGGCGCTCCAAGTTGATGCCACTACCCTATATGGACAGCCCGACGGAACTAAAATTGACAACAAAGCCGACTCTCCCTACAACACATATCTTAACAGAGGGTTACCATTGGGACCGATCTGCAATCCATCGCTGGATAGTATAAAAGCTGCTATTTATCCAACAGCCAATAATTATTTATTCTATTTATCCGCTAAAGACGGAACAACAATTTTTAGTAAAACTTTTGAAGAACATAAAAGAGCCCAACAGCACTTATAAGAAAAAGCACTCCTTAGCGGAGTGTTTTTATCTATATCTATATTAATTTTCTTTGGCGGATAGGATTAATTCTTGATTTCGGTTCGGAAAAAATACTGACTATTCCATACTCTCCATCATACCCAGGAATAATACTTATTCTCCCCTCTCTCATTCTTTTTATTCCGTCTGCAAATTTTTCCCCTGAAACTTTTGCTAAGTCACTAATCGCAACATTCAATAAAATATTAAATTCCGAATCAAAGTTTTTTATTAATTTTTCATATTCGGCTATTGCTCTTTTGGCCGTTTCTCCGCAACCCAATGATTCGGCTATTATTTCTTTCAGCGGAACTAATCTCTTAAAAGGAATTGCGTTTTTAGGGATATAACCTTCGGGTTTATCGGCAATTTTCGCTACCCTATTCAACACCCCGACTGTCATTTTTTTATTACAGATTGGACACACTTCTCCATATTCATAAGATTCTTCTGGGCTTAGAGACAATCCACATGACCTGTGTCCATCAAAATGATATTTTCCTTCTTCTGGATAAAACTCAATCGTGTATAAAAACTTTTTACTATTTCTAGTTTTAATTGCATCATAGACAGCATTATAATTTAGCTCTGTGTCAAATACATTTGCTTCTCGGCCAATTTTTTCACTGCTATGGGCGTCGCTATTAGAAATAATAGCAACCCTTGATCCATCAGGAATCCGCCAAATCATCGGCGGATCAGATGAAAGTCCAGATTCTACGGCAAGAACTTTTTCTGTCATATCCTCAAAACATTCTTCAAGCGAATCAAATCCAGACTTAGAACCAAAAACACCAAACCAAGGAGTAAAACAATGCGCTGGAACAAACAAGCATTTATCATCTGAGGCTAAACATATTTTCAGTAATTCTTTAGCATCTAGACCAATTATTGGCCTCCCATCGGATTTTAAATTAGCTCCTATCGCCAAAAGCTTTTCATTCATCTTTTCTGCCGATTCTATAGAGGGCATTATAATCAAAATATGCACCTTGCGAACTTTTTCTTTTTTCTTATAGATACAGCTTATTTCTCCTGTTACGACAAAACGAACGCCATTGTCGTCCTCTTTCATTTTATAAAATCCTTCTTCGGCTGGTTCCAAAACATTACGTATATGAGCAAGCCATTCACCATGCGTACAATCACCTGTACCAAGTAGATCAACTCCTTTGGTTTTCGCCCACTTTGCGAGATTTGGAATATCAGTTTTAGGACTAGTTGCTCTAGAATATTTTGAATGTATATGAAAATCAGCAATAAACTGCATAGTAGTTACTTTATATCCATTCTTCTTAAAATATCTTCTGGATTATTTATAAAAGTTTTGTAAAAATCATAACACTCTGTTTCCTTGTATGGAAGTTCTTCAAATCCTTGTTCAGTAATCTGAATTATCTTAGCCTTTGGATAGGACAAAAGTATTGGAGAGTGGGTAGCAATTATGAATTGACTGCCCTGTTTTATAAGCTCATCTATTCTAGCAATAAGAGCTAATTGTCTCTGGGGCGAAAGTGCTGCCTCTGGTTCATCAAAAAGATATATTCCCCCGCCTCTTAGTCTATTTAAGAATAAAGAAAAAAATGATTCTCCATGAGACTGCTCGTGCAGTGACTTTTCGCCGTATCCCGTGACACCAATATCATCAATATTGGAAGCGACATTGTAAAAGCTTTCTGCTCTTAGAAAATAATCATCTTTAGGTTTTTTGGTTCCTTTTACTATGCGAATAAATTCATTCAAGATTGAATGCGTCTGCCTAGTTGCAAAATTAAAATTTCTTGATCCTCCTTCTGGATTAAACCCATATTGAACTGCTATTGCCTCAAGCAAGGTAGACTTCCCTGTTCCATTTTCTCCAACCAAAAAAGTTATAGATTTATCAAATTCTATTTTTTTTAAGTGGCTTACAACAGGAAGAGAAAAAGGATAACTCTTGTTATCCTTTATCTTTTCCCTTAATAATTCAACCGAAATGATATATTGGTCACTCATCATACTATTAGATTTTATATACCCAATATCCTGGTCTAACTTTTTCTTTTACTTTAAAACCAATACACTGATTTTTCTTGGCCTTTTTTATTTTTTCGCCATTGATTTCCATTGAAACTATTTTTTGCTTAAAATTTGTTTCTTTTCCTCCTTTCATTCTAACTGTATCCCCTACGGCAATATCATCTTTTAGTTTGATAACAAGGACCTTTATCTTGTCGTAAAAATGAAGAACCCTACCAAGCTTTTTTTCCTTTACTTCTTTTTTGATAACTAATTTTCTGGTTAGTTTTGGGGCGATAGCTTTTTTAACTATCTTTTTTGCAACCTTCTTGGGTGCTGTTTTTGTTTTAACCTTTGAGGGTTTGATGCTTTTTGGGGCAACTTTTTTTACTGTAGTTTTTTTAGCTATAGCTTTATTTTTTACCTTGCTTGGACTAGTAGTTTTCTTTTTAGGTAATAATATTTTTTTAGCCATAAATTTATTACTTATATTTTCTGTTTCTATTTGGTTTTTTTGCTATATTCAAAATCTTACTGGCTTTTTTGTTATCGGCCTCAACCAGTTTCATTAATTTTTCAACTAATGATTTTGGATCCCTGTCAAAAACAATTGGAGATTTTATTTTTTTGCTTTCATCCAAAATGAATTTTATTTTATCTGCGGTTCCTCCTGATTTTTCTAAAATACCAACTGGCTTACCACATTCAACTGCGGTGGCAAATTCATGTAGAGTTCCGGTTCGTCCGCAAATAATAATAACTCCATCGGCCGATTTCGTCATAATGATATTTCTGCCGACATAATCAGAACCGGTATAAATAATTAGATCAAATGGATCTATTGGTAGCTTATATCTCCTAACATGATCAATTTTTGATTCGGCTGGAGAAAATCCAACATTTTCACCACCTGCCTCATGACATCCTTGTGCTGAAAAATAAGGAACACCAGTTGTTGCTCCCGTAACTAGTGTCTGTCCTTGTCTTGCGATTTCTGCACCAACTTCTTTGGCGACTTCTTTGATGTTATCACAGCAAAGATCTGTTACTGCTGCCCCCGAAACAACAATATTAAATTTTCTTTTTGATTCTTTGTAGATTTTTTCTTTTTTTTCCATTTTAAAACTTTTCTTATTTTTATTTTTATTTTTTCTTTGCAACAATATAAAAATTACGATACGGTTTTTTTCCAACAAGGATTTCTCCATGCTCTACGATAACTAATTCTGAATCTTCAACTACCCTTTTAAACGTTTCCATAGTAAAGGCGTGAAAATAACAATCTTTTGCTCCATACCATGGAATAAACACATCATTTTTATCCATTCTTTGACGAAAAAGATTAAAAATATTAAACTTTTTCTTGCCATCTTCTTGTTCTCTCTTTTCTTTCAAGTCCCAAACTGTTAGTATGAGATAGCCACCTTTTTTCAAAACTCTCCTTGCTTCTTCCATAAAAAGATGGCGCAATTCCTCAGATGGGATATGATGCAATACTGCAATAGCATAAACTGCATCAAACTCCTCATCATTGAAAGGCAGGTTTAATGCTGACGCAAGAAGAAACTCGCCTTCGGAATGATTTTTTTTGGCAATATTAATAAGATTTTCTGAATTATCAATCCCTGTATAAAAAACGTTGTTTTTAATGAAAGAATCGTAAAATCTACCATTTCCACAACCAATATCCAAAACTTTATCCCCTGTTTTTAGAAACTTTCCAAACAAAAAATCCATTTCACTCCACGCCTCATCTCTAACAGATGCATATTTTTCAGCAATCTGATCATATACATCTTTTGTTTCACCTATTATTTTTTGTGCCTCATCTTTATTCATACTAAAACAAAATTATGGACCCAAAAGAATTAATAATTAAAGAAATTGCCTCAATTGATAATATTTCGGCAAAAAATTTATCCGACGCAAAGCGAAAAATCTCTAAGCGTTTAAAAATTTCTTGCCCAAGTAATATTGAGCTACTTAAAGTTTACCATAATCTGGCTGAGAAAAAAAGCATAGAAAAAAATGAATCGCTTGAATTAATCCTTAGGACACGGCCAATTCGTTCTTTGGCTGGAGTTGTAAATGTTTCGGTTTTAACAAAGCCGTATGAGTGTCCTGGTAAATGCATTTATTGCCCCAGCGAAAAAAATATTCCAAAGAGCTATCTTTCGGGAGAACCTGCGGTTGAGAGAGCAAAAAGATTAAACTATGACCCGTACGAACAGACAATAAAGAGAATTGAAGTTCTTAAAATGAGCGGACACCCAACAGACAAGATTGAAATAAGAGTGATTGGAGGGACATGGTCGTTTTATGATCGCAAGTATAAAATTTTGTTTGTTAAAAAATGCTTTGATGCTTGCAATGAAACCAAGAATATTGATGATAAAAAACTATCTATTGAAGAATTGTGGAAAAAACTAAAAATAGCCCAGAAAAAAAATGAAACGGCAAGACATCGTATTGTTGGAATGTCGTTTGAGACACGCCCTGATTTTATTACCCTCAAAGAAGCGGAAGAAATGAAAAAGCTTGGGGCAACAAAAGTTGAAATCGGAGTCCAGTCTATTGACGATAAAATATTGTCCTTTAATAAACGCGGACATGACACGGCGCAAACAATAAAAGCAACTAAAATATTAAAAAATGCTGGATTTAAAGTTGCTTATCAAATAATGCTCAACCTCCCCACTTCTGATACCAAAAAAGATATTCTTACTTTTAAAGAGCTTTTTGAAAATCAAGATTTCCAGCCAGACTATCTCAAAATATATCCTTGCGCCCTTGTCCGAGAAGCTCCAATGTTCAATCTATATGAAAAAGGAGAATACAAACCGTATGACGCAAGAACATTAATTGAAACAATAAAGTCTATTAAGAAACTATTGCCTCGTTATACTAGAGTTGAACGAATTATTCGTGATATTCCTGCCACATCAATAGTTGAAGGTGGTGCAAAAATATCAAACCTGCGACAAGTTATTGAGCAAGAAATGAAAAAAGAAAAATGGAAATGCAACTGCATCCGCTGTCGTGAGGCAAAAAATATTGAAACAGAAAAAGAAATAAAAATATTCCGCCGAGATTATAATGCTTCGGACGGGAAAGAAATTTTTCTCAGTTTTGAAGATGAAAAAAATGAAAATCTTTATAGTCTGCTCCGCCTAAGAATACCTTCGCAGTTTTTTATAGAGAAAGATAAAAAAGAAGGCCTTGATGAACTAAAAGATTGTGCTATTGTAAGAGAATTACATACCTATGGACAGGCAGCAGGGATTTCAAAAAGTAATTCACGCACACAGCACAAAGGGCTTGGAAAAAGATTAATAAAAGAGGCAGAGAGAATTGCCAAAGAAGAATTTAATACTAAAAAAATAGCTATTATATCTGGAGTCGGCGTAAGGGGTTACTATCGCGACAAACTGGGATACAGATTGCGAAATGGATATATGATTAAGGCGTTGTAAATATCGGCAATTCTGCCGATTTTTATTGGAAATCTTTAATTATTTATTTCGTTGAAAACAATCTTTACTTTTAAGTAAAAATAGCATAATTTGAACTCATATGGAGCAGTTTCAAAATATTAAAACAAGCATTAATAATGCAAAAAATATAAAGATTATTTTTCCTGAAAATCCAGACGATGATGTTCTTGGGAGTGTTTTAGCATTATATGCAGCTTTTAGGCAATTAAACAAAAAAGTGTCATTACTGAACGAAAGATTGCCCCAAAAAGCTAAACGGTTTTTAAGTTTTGAAAAGAAGAAAATAATGATCACGCTGAATGAGGAGGTTTCGGAAATCTACTATGAAAAAAAAGGCAATCATGTTGATTTGAATATTGTTCCTAAAAATAAAGATTTTAATTCTGAAAATTTTTCTTGGGAAATAGTTCCCGAAAAAACAAACAATAAGGACGATGGTGAACCTTCCGTTGAACCATTAGATCTAATCATAATAATCGGAATTTCAAGATTTGAAGAAGTAGAAAAATATCTTCCTACAGACGAAGAAGAATTATTTGCCTGCACTATTGTGAATATTGATAAAAATATTACGAATGAAAACTATGGTGATGTAAACATAGTTGAGAAAGATTTTTTAACAAAAACAATCGCCCTTTTGATTAAGGAATTAACTGAATATTCCTTTGCAATTGAAGTATTTGATTTTTTGCTTTTTGGTTTTTTCTCCCAAAAAAGGCTGTCCCCTAGGGACATTTCTACAATTAAATGGATAACTAATAATAATGGAACATTAGATAGTTATTTCAAATACCAAAACGAGCAAAAACCATTATGGGCGACATACCTTGAAGAGGCTCTGAAAAATATTTCTACATCAGAAAATAACGATGTAGTTTTTTCCTATCTTCCAATTGAAAAAGAGATTAATGATAAGGAAAAAATTAAAAACATACTTCAAGTAAGCAAGCTTTTCCGTGAATGGATTAATCCTAGTACTTTTTTCTTATGTTTTGAGGAGGACTACCAAACAAAAACTATTTTTTATTCATCGTCTACTTCAATAATCAATAAGATAAGCTCTCAATATAGGGGTAAGTTTAAAGAAACAGGAGGAATTATAATGAATAAGGAAGATGATCCAATGGAAGCAGTAAATGAACTAAAGAAGGCTTTATAGTTTTTACAAAATAAAAAAGCACTTGATTGTGCTTAAAATAAAAAAGAGGGCAATTAAATTTGCTCCTCTATATCGCGTTCAACCTCTTTGCTTCTGCCACATCCTCTGGATGTGGATAGATGAGCCACTCGTAAGTGTCGCATCCATTCTGTCTACAATACGGAGACCAAACTTTTGATGTCTGATATCCAAGACCAAACATCTCCTGAGTCATTCTCCGGTGACTTGAAGAGCCCCAGTTGGTTGAGTGTTTTTTTGTCGGTTTCCTCACCCGTTCATCTGATTGCGCTTGTTGCGCTTCTGCGATGAACTGGCTTCGGAACTCCCGCCGCTTCTGTCTAACTTCTTCCATATCTGGAAGAAGTTTTTTTGCTTCAGTGATTGTTGAAGCATCCATGCCTAGGGATTGAGCGAACTCATTCCCGAATTCGTCAAAGTTCACCCAGTGTCCAGACGGCCACTCTACGTGGATAGCCGATTCGTGAATGATCTCAACCTCTACTTTAAGGACTGGAAGTCCTTTGATTTTTTCTATCTCCATTTTAATTCCTCTTTCTCGTTTTTTTAGTCAGGTGCCGAGAACACCCCCATACCCTTCTATTAACGGGTATGGTAATGGGCGAAATTAGTTTTGCCAATTACTATACCCACTAAGGGGTAATTTCAAAGAACAATCTATTTAGCAACCTTGCTTAATTCTCCTTCTGCCCGAATGACGTTTCTACTTTAGAAGAAGAATTGAGCAGGATTGCTAACGATAGTGCTAATCCTGTATACTATTGATTTTCTAACGAAATTAGAACGAAAGTGTGTGAACACTTGTCAAAATTGAGGGTTTTAAAAAGGATTGGAATTGCAATATTGTCATTTCTCTTTCCATTTCCCCCACTCACCTTGGCAAGATTATTATAACATAGTATTATTATTTGTCAATAGCTAATACCCCCTTACCTTTGCTTTACAGCTTTTTATGCTTTATAATAAAGACAAATAAGTTCAGAAATAATTCCCATCACAAATAAAGATACAAAAATTATGGAAGATCAAATTACTGGAAAGGTTATAGCCGAAGAAGAATTTTTTGAGCAACCCTTAATAGGAAATTTCAAAAATATTTATACTTACAAATTAGCACTAGAAGCTGCTGTCCAAGAAGAGATGTCATTAGTTTTAAAAAATTTAATGACAGGAGCAATCCTTCTTGGGTTTTCTGATTTGCATTTAGAGATTTCGGAAAAAGAAAGTATGCTCAGGGTTCGTATTGATGGAAGCCTTCATCAGGCCTGTATATTTACTCCAAAAGTTCATCACAATATTGTATCTAGAATAAAGCTTCTTTCTGGATTAAAATTAAATGTAGAAAAAGTACCACAAGATGGTCGTTTTACTGTTGTCCTTAATAGACCAGAAGGAGTTGAAGAAATAGAAATCAGGGTTTCAACAATTCCTACTGCTTATGGCGAAAATATAGTAATGAGGGTCTTGAATCCAAAAAGCTTAATCAGCTTGGAAGAATTAGGATTACGTAGCGACCTATTTGCTTTATTTGAAAGACAAGCAGCAAAGCCTAATGGAATGATTATCGTTACTGGTCCTACTGGGTCTGGTAAGACAACAACCCTTTATGCTTTCCTTAAAAAAATTAGAAGTCCAGAAACAAAAGTAATTACAATTGAAGATCCTATTGAGTACCATATGGATGGAATTACTCAAACACAGATTGACCATGCGAGAGGATACGATTTTGCCTCTGAATTGCGTTCTATCGTTAGACAAGACCCTGATGCAATTCTTGTTGGTGAGATTAGAGACCTAGAAACTGCTAGTATTGCTCTTCAAGCCGCACTTACTGGTCATTTAGTTTTAAGTACGCTCCACACTAATAATGCAGCTGGAACAATAGCTCGTTTGCAAGCATTAGGAGAAATACCTGTTAATATCGCCCCTGCCCTAAATATGGTAGTTGCTCAAAGACTTGTTAGAAAAGTTTGCCAACATTGCAGTACAAAACAAAAAATATCAGCTGAATTGTTTGAAGAAATGAAAGAAGGATTTAAAACAATATCTCCAAACATTCCTCTTCCAGACCTAAATGAAAACTCTGAAATTTTAGTACCGAATCCAAAAGGATGCGAGTTCTGCAACTTCACAGGATTCAAAGGACGTATTGCTCTTTTTGAAGCAATAGAGATTGATGACGAAATGGAAGATTTTATTTTGACCTCACCTTCAATTCCTGCCTTAGAGAGATTGGCGATTCAAAAAGGAGCGACCTTAATGAAACAAGATGGATATATAAAAATACTGAATGGTGTTACTACCATTGAAGAAGTTATTGCCGTCACCGGTTAATAATTTATATTCAAAAGCTGCGATAAAAAAATCTGCCTACGCTAAAGCTACGGCGAGATAAAACAAAAAACCACGCGAGGGGGTGGCATTCGTCAAATCATTCCTGAATTGGGGGGTGAAACTTCGAGCATTCGGGCTTAAAGCTAAGAATTCTTTCGAGGAGTAACCCCGTCGAAACCGAATTATCCAGCACTAGAAGAGAATCCCTTCCCCCAATTCAAGAATTATTTGTTCCAATTTGTATTTAGAATATAACACACTTTAAAATGTTTGTCAATAGTATGAACAATTTTGACAATATTGACGAAATTCCAGAATCTTTGCGTCCCACGAAGTGGGATAACTATATCGGACAAGAAAGAATAAAAAAACATTTGAAAATAATGATCGGTGCAGCCAAGCAAAGAAACGAAACTCCCGATCATATTCTTTTTTATGGTCCCCCTGGACTAGGAAAAACAACCCTAGCAAATATAGTAGCACAAGAAGCTGAAGCCAATATTAGGGCAACGTCAGGACCAGTGATAGAAAAATCTGGAGATCTTGTTGCCCTGCTAACCAACCTCAATGAAGGTGATATTTTGTTTATTGACGAATGCCATCGTATAAATAGGTTTGTAGAAGAATATCTTTATTCAGCAATGGAAGATTTTAAATTGAATCTCATACTTGGAAAGGGGCCAATGGCAAAAACGATTGATATTCAACTCCCTCATTTTACATTGATCGGGGCAACTACCCGAATAGATATGATTTCGTCTCCCCTACGCAGCCGTTTTGGTTCAATACTACAGCTTAACTATTATAGCCCTGAAGAAATAGAAAAAATTATTGATAGATCTTCAAAAATATTGAACATTGAATTGGACACCGAGGCAAAATGCGAAATTGCAAAGAGATCCAGATTCACTCCTAGGATTGCCAATAAACTGCTCAAAAGAGTACGCGACTTTTCTCAAATGGAAAGTGAAGAAAAATTTATTACGAAAAATATTGCTTCAAAGGCTTTGGACTTTCTTGAAGTTGATGATCTAGGACTTGAGCCTAGTGACCGAAGGATACTTGAAACAATAATCAAAAAATTTAATGGCGGTCCAGCCGGACTACAAGCATTATCTGCTTCAACCTCTGAAGAAAAGAATGCTATTTTAGAAATATACGAGCCATATTTGATGCAGATGGGATTGGTTAAAAGGAGTCACAAAGGAAGAAGCGCAACAAAACTGGCATACGAACATCTAAACATAAAATACCCAAAGGAAAAACTATAAATCAAAAAGGCCATGAAAGTGTTTCTAAAAATATTCATAGCTAGTTTTTTATTTTTGCCTGTTTTTGTTTTTGCCCAAAAAGAAATAGCTATCAATGAAATTGCTTGGATGGGGCAAAAAGATTCTTATTCAAAGGAATGGATAGAACTTTATAATCCTAATGACAAAGCAATTAGCTTGAGCGGCTGGAAGATTAAAATATCTAAAACTGAAATAAACCTTAAGGGACTTATTGCTGCAAAATCTTATTATTTAATGGAACATAATAATGATAATACAGTTTTAAATGAAAAGGCTGATTTTATATTTAAAAAAGCATTAAATAATAAAGGAGAGATTTTAATATTGAGTGACAATAGCGGAAAAGAAGTTGATAGGATTGATTGTTCGCAGGGCTGGTTTGCTGGCGACAACAAAACAAAACATACAATGGAAAGAAAAGATTATATGGCGGACGGAAGTGAAAAAACTAATTGGCAAACAAGTGAAAATGAAAACGGAACTCCTAAATCCGAAAATAGTAAAGGATTAGTTAGTAATAATAAAAAAGACGAAAACAAGACCTCTGTCACCACGGACTCAACGGGGACTTCTGATAATAGTAGAATTAACAAAGACGACAGTTATTCCCCTGTTTCAGCTGAAACATATTTTGTTGCCAGCATTGTAGCATTGCTTTCGGCCAGCTCTGTACTCGCCATCAAAAAACTATCTGCGTAAATATTGAATTTTTATCTTGTTCAGTGTATTATCAAGACAAATAATTTTTAAAAACAAACCTATGAGCGGACATTCCCATTGGAGTACAATCAAATTTAAAAAGGAAGTAATGGATTCTAAGAGGAGTAAGGTCTTTTCTAAACTAGCAAAAGAAATTACCATTGCGGCTAGAGATGGAGGATCTGATATGACTTTTAATCCACGTCTTAGAACTGTTGTTGATAAGGCAAAGGACTCTAATATGCCCTCTGATAACATTGATAAAGCGATTAAAAAGGGTGCTGGAGAGCTTGAGGGATGCATCTATGAAGAATTCAGCATTGAAGCCTATGGACCCGACGGAACGGCTCTTATAATTGATGGTATTACTGATAAAAAAACTAGATCGCTTGGCGAAATAAAGCTTATCCTAAACCAAAAAGGAGGAAAGATGGTTGAGGGAGGTGGAATAAAATGGATGTTTGATAAAAAAGGAATTATTTTGATAGATAAAAATATAAAAAGCAAAGAAGATTTGGAAATACTAGCCATAGAATCTGGAGCTGATAACTTTGATTTTGATGAAGAATATATGACAGTCTACACAAAACCAGAGGAATTAGACAAAGTGAGAGGATTTTTTATTGATAATGGCATTAAGCCAAAAGAAGCTAATCTAGAATGGGTAGCGAAAGAGCCTCTTGAAGGAACGCCAGAAACACAAGAAAAATTTCAAAAGCTCTATGAAGCACTTGATGATCATGATGACGTACAAAATATTTATACAAACTTACAATAAATTATATGATCATATTAGGGGTTGACCCTGGCACAGCTACAACTGGCTTTGGAATAATAGACTACACTCAAACAGCTCAAATACAATTGAGCTGTTTAAAATATGGAACAATTGATACTCCTGCCGGCATGGATACGGCCGAAAGACTTTGCATGCTAAATGACGGACTAGCAGAAATATTAAAAGAATTTAAACCGCAGATGGTAGCTGTTGAAAGTTTGTATTTTTTTAAAAATCTAAAAACTGTGATGCCAGTAAGC
>Ga0172381_10002251_pt1 | contig 21566 bp, 36 predicted proteins | sample Leawel6488metaG_FD_119754 | JGI IMG/M metagenome (GOLD analysis project Ga0172381, IMG submission 119754) | Leachate microbial communities from a municipal landfill in Southern Ontario, Canada - Leachate well 64-88 metaG | ecosystem: Engineered > Solid waste > Landfill > Unclassified | place...
ATTAAAAAACCCGCTATCTTCGGAAGCAGTTATCTGCTGAGGGATTCCAAAAATAACGGGTTATAGATTTCAATTAAATCTACGCTTAATTCTTCCCTCAAAGTTTTAAGCGAGTGTTTAATCTGATTACATTCCTACTATACAGCAATCAATGAGTCAACAAATAAAAATATTTTCTCGGATTTTTTAATGCTTCTCCGCAATAATCGCATGTATTAGTCTGGACAATTTTAACTGGCTGAATTACCATATTATCCATTTCAAGTTGAAATTCTGTAAATTCAACTTCGTACATTGCGCCACATGAATCGCATTGTAAATCTCTGAGTTTATGTATTGTTTTATTCATTTTATTTCTGCTTCAAGACTTCAATCTCTGCTTTAAGTTTTTCTATTTCGGGATTAACAATTTTCTTTTTCCCGGATATAAGAGTAACTATTAAACCGATAAGGGGACTGAAAAAAATTGATACGAAAAAACCCCCCATAAATCCGATTGTTCTTCCATTTCCGATTAGACCGACAACGATTGATAATATGATCCATGCAACTAGCATATAATTCTCCTTAGTTTTTATTTTGCGCTTTCAAGGTTACCATTTCAGATTTTAATTCTCTAATCTGGCTAATGAGACTTTGTTCCCGGGCAAAATTGTCTTTTATAACTTTGCGCTGGAATTTAAGCGAACTGTTATAATCGTATCTGCCAAGCCCCCAAAAGATTAAAGCTGTAATTATTAGTAAAAGTAATGTACTCATAAGCCCTCCATTTGGCTCTATACGCAATATAAGCAACGTATAGAGCTTTTAATTATTTTATTGAGTCATACATCAAAAGGGAATCTCATCGTCTGAAAATGGGTTATTTTCAAAAGTCTGTTGTTTCCCATCAAAAGATTTTTCAACTTTCTTTTCTGGTGTTTCTTCTTTTTTCGGATCAAGGAATTGAATCTCTTTAACATTTAAAACTATTCTTGAATGTTTGTTTCCTTCTTTTTCCCAAGTTTCCTGTTTAAGTGAACCTATCACAGAAATTTTTGAACCTTTAGATGTAAACTTTGATAATAAATTTGTGGTAGAATTCCAACATTTACAATCAATAAAACTAACTTCATCTTTTTTATAACCATTAACCGCAAGTGTAAAATTCCCGGCTATATGTTCGCCGATTGTTCTTGTCTCAATATCTTTTGTCATACGTCCGATTAAAATAACAACATTTGTATCCATAAATCCTCCTTTTATTTTTGTTCTCGGCAGATCAGCTCTGATTTAACCGGATCAATCCTTTTGAATCTGCTGCAATCTTGACATTCTTTAACGTCTATAAACTCGTCTGTTTTATGACACTTAACGCGATAATTTGAATCTTTTTTTATAATCTTTTCATGGTTCATAGTGATCTTACCTTTTCTTCAAGTTCATCTAATTCTGATAAAAATAGTTTGACTTCCCCGTTAATTTCTGCAATCATTTTTTCATCACGGTCAATACGTTTAATAAATAATCTAAGATTTACCGGGCATCTATCGTCATAAGATACAAAGTCACACCATGAACGCTCTGAGCAATACATTTGATGTTGCATTTGATAAATATAGTCTTTTTTAATATTATCTGAAATTATAGTTTCTATATGTGTTGCCGTGTTAGGGTTTTTAATCTCAATTAACCCATCTTCTCCGACAAGTCTATCAGGTGAACTCCCGGACATTAAGCCATCCGGGGATTCAAAAAAACCGCATCTTTCAACGATATTAAAAGTTTGCATTTCATATGCATCGGCGGCAGATTGTTCTTTTTCAATACCTCTCTGCATTTCTGGACTGATATAATGATCTGCCATTTCACCAGTGAGTCGTTCAAGTAATAATTGATACATATAATTCTTCCGGCTTGCTGAAGGCGCGCCCCCCTTGCCTTTAGAAAGAATATCTCCAATTCTTGAACTGGTAACCCTGCCGAGCCTGATTTTTATCCAAGCTTCAGACCCTTGCTCTACTTCGTGTATTTTAACGTTGCTGTTGCCCATTCTTTTTTTCCTATTCTTTTTTTTGTTTTTGAATCTATATGACCATGACACCATTTATGAATAGTTTGTTTTGCAACTTTAAAATAATCAGCCGCATCTTGAAGAGAATCAAAATTTAAGTTATTTATTTTTATATTATAACTACAGCTTTTATTCCGCTCCTGTTCACTTCCGGTTGACCATTTGATATTGCCTTTTCTGTAACCATGTGTATTATTTATTCTGTCAATTGAATGTCGCTTTGTCGGCGCAAACCCAACTTCGTCAAAAAAATTTTTAAATTCACTCATGAAAACTAAATCATTGTTTAATAGTGAATATTTTTTATAATCTTTACAATTCGGGTTTCTAATTCTATTTAAACAACTTTGCCATGCTGAATATTCTTTTGTATTTTTCATCCCATGCTTAATGCTATGTTTATTATCAGACATAAGACATCCACATGATTTTATTCTACCGGATGTAATTCTGCAAATAGGTTTTGTTGTTTCATTCCCGCAAGTGCATAAAAATAATCCGGTTATCCTTCTATCGTATTTTTCTTCTAAATATTTGATAAAAGTTAAATTATTGAACTTGTCACCATTTTTTATTATAATCATTTTTTACCTCTAATGACAATATGTTAAAGTTAATCTATCAGTCAACCATTATTTTAATCGGCACGCTATCCACTCAGGAGAACCCTGAACGACATCAATCATCATTTTAATTGACTCCTTTTGTCAGAGTTCGCAAAATCAAGCTCTTTCGCTTCTTCATCTGTCCACAATCTTAAATCTATCAGTTTACAGATTTTATCAAGATTTTCGATAGTCTTTGATTCTAAGATTGCTTTTAATGCGCCCTTTAAATCTCCTTTTTGTTTTTCTTCAGGCTTATTCTCTGTTTTATCTTTACCATGTGTATTTGTTGCATCATCATCTCTTGTATCGTCTATTAGAAATAAACCATTCAATGCGTATTTTCTGGCATAAGAAGAGGCTGAACCGGTTATCTGTGGTTCGCTCATTCCTTTTTGAATATCCGCCTCCCGCGCAAAGGCAGAAGCTTGTACAATTGATCCTTCATCGTTTTCAATTCTTACTGTTGATTTAACATAGATACGTCCACCAACTTCTATAATATCATCCGTAATAATAAGACAACAATTGTATTTATGAAGTAATGGCTTAACCGCTTCAAGTATATCCTCGCATGAACGATAGTTATACTTTCCAAAATCATTTCTTTGTAATTTTGGACTTTTTAATTCTGTTTGAATCTTTAATAGTTTAGCTCTCATAACGTCCTCCTGTGTTACTTATATTTTATTGTTTAAATAAGTCAACAAATATTTAATTACCCAACCCGCATTCAGCACAAAAAAAATGTAAACTATCAGCCGGTCTTTTATTCTCGCTTCCGCAATGTACGCACTTTATAATGATACATCTTTGTTTATACCAGTGCCAGACTTTTTGTTTTATCGTATGGCTCATAAATCCCCCTTAATTTATTAAGCATTCTACAAGTTTGTGAACACCATTGTTGCAATGGCAATCAAGGCATAATTTCGCGTCAAACATATCACGCCATAATCTTAAAGTTGTTTCTTGCATATTTGTTCTAATCTCCAGTTGAACAGGGGATGAGCATTTAATACATCTGTAATTCAATAATCCACATACTCTCATTTTTTTTCTCCTTTTAGGTATCTATCCCGGTTGTTTAATCCGGGGAGCGAACAAACAAAAAATATAAACATAATTAGTAAAAATAGAAATTTCATGGATCCCTCCTGTCTAATTCAATTTTATCAAGTAAGTCATTTTCATATTTACCGATCAATCCATCTTCATAATCTTTTTGAGCTTGGTCTAAATCTTCATCCTCAATCTCATACGGGCAGAGTTGACCTTTAATGTATTTGCGCTTACATTCTCCGTTTTTGTTTTCGTGTTTGCAATTAGAATAACAGATAACCCACCTCCCTAAAATTTATTTAATTTTGCAAATTCACCAAATAATTTAATAGCGTTTTCATTATAAGATAATGCTGCATCTTCTTCATTTATAAAACAACCTAAATGAATTATTTTTCTATTAAAGCCTATTTGAGCACGATATTTTTTTAACAGTTTATCAAAATAAACGCCTTTAAATTTTGAAGTAACACCGTTCTTCGGTTTTATTGAATTTCTAATATTTTCCGCATTAGTGCAAACTCTTAAATTATCTTTGCGGTTATCAAGAGTATTTCCGTTAATATGGTCGACGACTTTTCCTTTCGGATTATTCATTATAAAACGTGATAATTTAATAGTTTTTCTAATATTTTCTTTATTACTATAAGTAGCTGTTGCCCTAAATTTGTCATCTAAACCCTTATGAGCATACCATGTAAATTTTTTTATTTTTTCATAGTCGTCTTCATCTATTAAGGTTGTCTTATTTCCGTATTTTTTACTTTTTATTATTATTTCCATTTACGCCTTCTTATTCAATATTTTTTCAGATGTAATAGATAAAACATTAAAGTTATCTATCATTAAATCTAAAGCCTGTGACATCGTAATTTTATTATCCATTGATACTGTTTTAATTTTTTTGTGCCGGTCGTCCGTAATACTCATGTTTATTTGTTTCATTGAAGTCTCCTTTATTTAATTTATGTTATAATAATAATTATTATATATAATGTCAATACATTTAATTAAAAAAAGTTAAATTTTAAGCAAAAAAAACCGGCTTTTACACCGGCTAAATAGGAGAGGTTTATGAAAGTTGATAGTCATCTAAGTTATTTAAGAAGGCACTCATTATAATTACTGATCTTATCTTTTTCCGCATTCCAGTCAACAACAAAAATCTTTTTACCGTTACAATCTATTTGTTTGTTAAATACTTCCATAGCGCACCGTTGCCGCTTAACTGCTTTAAGGCATTCCGTAACCGGGGAGACCGTACCGGATTTGTCTTTATCGCCTTTATAGATTTCCCCGGAATTGAGCATCACAACGCATTCGGGATAGTCAGAAAGAACCTCACTTTTTACAGGCTTGAAAGAATCGCAACCTGTATAAAAAAAGACTGATATTATGCATATTATAAAAACGTATATAAATTTATTCATTTTCATTTTAAGTCCTCCGGTATTTTTAATGTTTTTCGTTCTCCGAATTCTTCAGATTTTCCGGGATTCCATTGACCTTTTTTACCGTTTGTATAAACTGGACGATAATATCCCGAAATTCTGCTATAAACTTCGGACGGAATAACAAGGGATTTATTTTCAGTCCCTGTCTTAACATAATTCATAAAACCCCCATTTATTTTTTAAGTCCTACACTTATGTCCGCCGGTTTCCAGTATATCCCGCCTTTGCTTTTATCGTAACCGACATTGATTATACACATTGATATGATGCCAACTACAAAAACAAGCAATAAAAATCTAAAAAATCTTTGACCTTTATTATTGCCAAGCCCTTCATACATTAACTTTAAAAATTTAGTCATATATAACCTACCTTTTTTTAATTTCCAAGAGCCATTTAAAATATTTATTATTTATTCTATTTGCGCCAACTGCCGGGACACCACAACCACGCCGACCGGTATCATAAATCAATGTCAATTCTTGCGGATCAACATCACAAATTATAAAATGCATTGGATCATCCAACTTCATTTGATAAACAGAATCTTTGTTTAGTCTAAACGGATTTATAATATCTTCAAAATCTTCGTAATATATCAAATTAAAGTCAACATTAAAAAGTTTTTTCATAATAATATCTTTCGCAATAACAAAAAAACCGTTTTCTTTGACATATTCTTTTTCTAAGAGCAATTTAAAAAACTCTTCGTACTGCATTGTGATATAACCTTGAACATAAATCCCCATCCAAAAAGATATTAAATTACAATGTGTCCTTACAATCTCAATTGCTTTTTTACTTGTACAGCTTAAAACGCTTTCGGCAGCTCTTATTGCCAGCGAATCCGGATTAAATTGTGAATGAGTTTCAGCTAATTCTTTTAATTGTCTATTCATACGTCTTTCCGTGGAAATAGCAAATCATTTTTACCTTCAGATTTTTCTATTGCTTTATGACAATGATTTGATTGCCAGAACATTAACCAGTCAATGAATTTTGACCACCATGTACCCGGGAAAACTCTTCCGGCTCTGCTTGATATAGTCTCGTCCGGGTCTCCCGCCATAATTGTATTACCAAGCTGATCTATACCTAATAATACACCCTGTAAGTATTTTTTAATGAAAATGTAAATTGTTTTTACCATGTTATTGTCCTCACTGTTTCTAAAGTTGATTGCGAAATTAAAGCTTGTTTTTCTCTTTTTTTAAAATAATTTGTTTTTGCAAATCGTATCATTTCCAGTTCAAGGTCTTGCAACTGCTGAAGTGAACACGGGAAAGAAGTTGTTTCTTCAGTGCCTTTATAATATTTTTCAATTTCTGTTAAATTGTCGTAATCTGTTATCATCCCAGTAACATTCTGTAAATCGTTTCTCGTACCTTCTCGTCTACAATCAACTTCAATACCAATAGAAACGGATGTGAACTTACCAGATATAAATTCTTGCTCAAAGGCATCTGAAATAATCTCATTTTGTTTCTTCTTTAGATACTTCAAAAGCTTAATATTATCCGGAGCTTCAATCGGATTCCCGTTATTGTATTTAAACAAAGGATTCCCTGCTTCGTCAAAAACACCTTTGTTGTTGATCCATACATCCGCAGTACTCTCTACTTCGTCTAAGTATTTTTCTGTGCCGTCAAAATGTTCGGCTTGACGCTCATGAAACAGATCAACTATATAATCTTCAGAATTTATTTTGATATATCTTTTATACATTTTTATCTCCTTATTGACCTAAATATGTGAAATTTATAGCTCCACTTCCTGTGGTTGCAGGAATAAATCCGCCGGTGTGAGGTCTTAATACATCATTCTTTTTTAAATGTAATACAACGACATGTGTATAAGCTCCTGACGCTGCAATAGAAATTGTTTTTCCCAGAGAATGTGAAGCTGTAATACTACCATAATTTGTTGTCAACTGATTTGAATTGAGGCTGACTCCAAAATATGTTGATGTTACGCTATCGCCTTCAAACGTGAAACTAATCGCATATTTCCCACTTCGGTTTATTGTTATTTCCAATCCTTTTGCGTTACTAGAATATCCGCTGACATGATTTTCCAAAAATAAATTCCCTATATTTTCTACAACATTAGTAAATCGTACAATTCGAGTATCGGTAAGTCCATAACCAGCGTAAGTATTAAGTCTTAACTGGGATGCTATACTTTCCCCGATAATTTTCCATTCTGTTGCAGTACCTAGAACAGTTATATAATTGTCTTTTTTTGGCAATTGAATTGTTGTCATACCATCTATAGTCTCACTACCTTCACAATCAATCGTGAGCATATAAGTTGCATCATTATTGTAAAGTGTAAAACTTTTATTTTGATTATCGGCAAGAGTTGGAAGTGTGAATGTTTTATTTGATCCCGCACCGACAAGTATTATTTTCCTATCTGTACCAGAATCTAAAATTACATAATCATCATCTTTGTATGATATTGTTCCCCCACCAGCTAATTCATAAATTGAATCAAAATATACTTTTAATTGTGCTTTAATAGATGACCAAAAAGTCCGCTTAGAAGTTCCCGCCGCCTCCTGTAATTCAAAAGAATCGGTATCATTAAAAACTGTTTGCTCTGCCGTAATTTGGTTTATTGTTTTAGTTGCCATTATTCTACTATTATCCTCACTGATCCGTCACCCATTATACGCAATTCATTATTATTTGTTGATCTGGTATAATATAATGAAAGTGGCGGGACAGTATATATTTTGATGTACTTTAAAGAAAGCTGAATTGTGAATTTATTAAAATCTTTGCTTATCTCTATAATCTCCCATATAGCAAGAGTGTCGGTTCCCGATCTTCTCCGACGCGGATCACAAATTACAAAGTCCATAATTTCTAAATCATAGTGCTGGAAACCGACTGTTATTTTAACAATGTCCTGAATGAATTTTGAAAACTCCATTAGAGATTCAGATTTTAATTGAGCACTTGTTAAATCAGTAAGACTTGTTTCATATGTCTTTGACTGCAACGCCTTATATGTGTCAAAGACTTCTTCTTCATATATTTTATTCTCATAAGTTTCAAAAGTATCGGCAGAATTATTTTTATTATATTGTATTATCACAGATGATAAAAATTGGTCTTCGTTTCCTTCAATTGTCGGCTTTTCTAATATTTCATAATTATATATTTGTCGAATTGGTATTCGATCATCATCATAAACCCGCGCAGTCCACAATCCATTGTCTCTCTGGAAAAATAAAGCATCCGTATCAACGCAAAGTTTCTCTATTTCTTTTTTTACATCAGATTCCTTGTCTAAATATAAATGACATTTTCTTGCAGCGCAAGCCGTAACTGCTGCCGCCGTTTCTGTTAAATCATAGTATTCATGTATATAGTCTGTAAAAGCATACTCTGACATCAAAAGCTTTATAAGTTCAATTCCATTTTCTGAAGTGTCCATTGTAAAAGAAGCAGTAACATTAGAAAACTCGTCACCCACTTGCGCCGATGTAAGCGTAAAAGTCCCGGCTGTTAAGTTTGGCGTTGGCGTTGGTGAGATTGCTACTCCATTAACTTGAACTTCATTAAGAGATGCAATAGCATTATATTCTGTATCGGCAAGCAGAAAAGTATAAGTAGCCGCCGAAAGTTCTTCAGTTAAGCATGTACATTTAGCATTATTTATAACGCCATACGCCAGCGGTTTCGGATTATCAATATTACTATCTGACAAATACGGGAATTCCGCAATAGTTAAAGTATTTTTCGGGAGTTTATTTGTAAGAACTGTCCGGGCATCTTCAAACTTAATAGAAAAATCATTCCAGCTTCTTGAATGTTCCCCTACTACCCCGGAAGCAATCTGAATAAAAGAAGCATATACGTCACCATCTTCTCCAGCTAGTATTCTTGTTGGTTGTCGATATAATTCAAAATCTCTCCATTCATCAAAAGTTGCATCATTATTTATAAGCTTCACAGTGCCAGAATTAAATTTTAGCAATCCATAAAATAAAGGGTCTTTAGATTTTTTTATTCCAGATATAGAAGTAACTTTTTCAGGGTAAAAATCTTTCCCGTAATAATTCCCGGAGGAATTAGTATTTACCGAATACCCGTATGAAGCACCAGCAAATATCTTTTGATTTGTCCAGCCTTCATAATTTGTAAAAGTTAAATACAATATTTTAGTAGTTGTATCGTAAAAAAAAGCCTCGTCCTGTGTTTCTAAATCAACAAGGGCAGAAACTTTTAAAAATAATACACCATCAACAGTCAGAGAGTTTATATTATAATCTATATTATTTGTATAACCATAATATCCGGTATTTCCGTTGTCATCTGTAACCGTAACAACGCCGGGAGTTATGCACCACTGCCATATCCCCCCGGCGTAATTTAATAACCTGACTTGCTGTACTGGCTTATCAAATTCCCATAATATTATTTTTTTTGTGTTTACGTCAGAAATCATACCTTACCGATAATTTAGTAATTTCACCGTCTTTAGGCGGCGCGTAGTCATAAATATAACTTCTATTTGAAGTTACAACTTCATGGCTACAAAAATGTGAAAAATCAAAAGTAATACAATCAAATCTTAATTGAGTACCAATAGTATAAATATCAATAAATGGATAACCTTTTCCATCTTTAACTTCGAACCAAGTCTGGATTCCTCCATAAGGCATAAACAACATATTCCAAAATCTGAAATTATATCCTATTTGAATATCGGTATAAGCGATATTATAATCAATATCCTTACCTAGTTCAATATAGCCCTTTACTTCAGAAAAACAAACAGACGACCAAAACACAATCACAACAATAATTAAACTTTTCATAAATTTACTCCTTTCTTTTTAATATAACAAAAAGAGTAAAAAAGTCAACAGAAAATTGATAATATTTTATAATTCTGCAATATATAAACTCGAACCATTTGCATTTATTCTAAAGGAGGCATCCCCGGCACAAGTTATATAAACATCTTCTCCAATCTCTAAAGGTATAATTGCGCTACTAACATTTGCCCCGGTATTAAGCCATATGGCATATTGACTCGCTCCTCCATATACAGCACTTTCTTTATAAAATCTTAGAACCGAAGATGCGTCCAGATTTGAAATATATGTTTGTACTAAAAACAAATAAAGACCTTTTTTTACTGCCGTGAAAGTATTATTTGCTGTTGAAAATTCTCCATTATAATCTGTGCTTTTCGTATCAAAAGCAATTCTTGTTTCTGTTGTGGTGTCCTGATTTCCGGCCATAGTACACATTAAATAAGACCTAAACAAATTATTTATATTTTTGTCTCTTATGTTAAAGACTTCTTTTTTATTCCATGTTGTCGAAGTTCTATATAAAATAAATTCCAAATATCTATAATTTGCAGTCCCGGAAGTACCGTAAAATCCTTGTTTGGCATCATCCCATGTTGGCGCGGTGTTAGTATATTCTGCCGTGCATGTTGCCCCAGCCGGAATAATATAAATATAAATTATACCGTCCGATACCGTGCCGGTTATTGTTTCATCCGCTGTAAATTTATATAATGATCCGTTGACTTCAATCTTTGAGCCTGCCGCAATTTTGCTTTCAGTTGTTGCATTATAATTAGTCAAAGAAACTGTATGTTTCCCTATAAAACTTGCGTCCTCGGTAAGTTGCATCTCTAAAATATTTGTGTCAAGTTGTGTATAATTATTTAAACGTTCGCCACTCATTAAAACACCTCTTTAAATTGAAACGATAATGTCCAGAATCTTCCAACCTGATTTTCATTTCTTTGCCAGTCCATATCATTAGTAATACGAGAATAAATTGGAGGCGCGAAAGTTAAATCATTTTCCCAAACTAAAAGTATTACTGGAATATATTTGTCTACTACTCTGAACATGGTGTCAATTATTATTTTTTCAGCGTCAGAAATAAAGGGAAAATTAACAGTGCCATATTTATAAAATATTCCCGGATCGCCGTAAACCTGAAGGCTGTTCGATTCTGCAACATCGCTTGTACTTGCAACCGGGAGTTTCTGATTCTTTGCCATATACGGCATTTGAACAAAATCTCCGATATAAACTTTAGATAATTCTATAAATCCATCAGGATTTGAGCCGTCATCAATAATCAATCTCCAATATTGATATGTTTGTGCAGATGTAAAATTGTATATAACGGCATCAGCATTATAAATCAGAGTTTGAGTCAAGGAAGGAGCTGTCCAGACATCCGCTGCGTTTCCTTCAATTGTTATAGTTGCACCAGATGAAATATTGTGATTGAGTATTGCTATATATGTAACTGCTTTAGCAGAGCCTAAATCAAATATTATATTCTGTGAAACATCGTCAATTGTTCGACCTGTACGGCTTAATACAGTATCTTTTAAAGCTGTGTTAAATTCATATCCCGGCAATTCTGTAAGTGGACTTATAGTAGAAGTTTTAACCCAGTTATTACTTAATATTCTCATACAACCGCCCTTTTATCAATCATCACAACGCCGTTTTTAGAAGCATTATAAAGTCCTTTGTAATCATCATTTATATAAACATGCAAAACAGGCGATTGCCCGGAAGTATTACCAGCTTTATTTATCATGCTTGCAAGCCTTGACAACGTCTGATCGTTGAGTGGAATGACCGCTTCATCAGAGCCAGCTTCTCCGATTGTGTACTTATTACCGCCGGGTACTGCCGGTATTATACCGCCTTCAGCGAGAGCCGGGAGAGGCTGGTCTTGTATCATTTTTAATTTAATCATACCTAACGCGGTTACTTGCGCCGCCGATGCTGCACCGACTATTAAATTTGCCGGAAAAGGTAAAACTTGCGCTGCGTTAAAGGCTGCAAAGGCAGCTTGCGGGATAGTTATAAGTGTGTCAAAGATAGATAACATTTTTTGCTGTTTTGCTGCTTCTCTCGCTATCTTTCTTTTTTCTTTATCTGCTTTATCTTGTATTATTTTTTCATCTCTTGCCTTTTGTTCGTCAAGAGCCTTTAGTTTTTCATTCTTTTCTTCCTCACTTATCGCAAGCCCGTTTATTCTTTCTACTTCAGCGTTATATTCTTCATCAAGTTTTTCAAGTTTTTTAGTTGTTTCAGCATCAACTACAGCTGTTTGATTTGATGCGTTCATCTGTGATAATTGAGATAATTGACTTGATAAATCAGAAGCAGCCGAAAAGCCATATTCAAAATAGCTTATCTTTTTATCCATTGCCAGCTTTTCTGCTTCTTCTTCAGTTTTTATTCTAGCTAAGGTTATTGTCTCTATTTCTTTATTATATCTTTCTGTTCCTGTTTTGCCCTTTACCCAACTTTCATTTAATTTTACTTCATAAGCGTCTATAGCTGCTAATCGTTTGGCTAAAACACCTGCTTCATCTGTAGCATTTGCGATTTTAACTAATTCTTCATAAAATTTTTGTGCTTCAGATTTACCTTTTGAAAATCCAGATGTTCTTTTTGTTTGTGTATCTTTTTCGGCAGCATCAATTTTTTTCTTTGCTTCATAAGCCATCGTTATAGTATCGGCGTATTGTTGACCAAGTACCGCGCCTATCGCATTTATGTTTTGCTCCTCTTCTGACATCTGAAGACCAAGAGAAACAATCTTTTCAAGCTGTGCAACTTGTTGCTCCGTAAGTTTAACCGCACCGCGGGAATACAGAACATATAATACGGCAGCAGAATTTATGTCTCCATATTTTTTTAATATCTCGTCAAATTGCCCTGAGATACCACCCGTCGATTGACTAGCCGCATTAAGTGAATCCCTTAATCCAGTCTGTTCCATTTCTGACATATTTTTAACAATGTCCGCGAGTCTTTCATTTAGTCCCGATGCGGCATTATTAGACCTTTTAACCATGCTTGTAAAAAATCCTAAAGATTCAGTCGATGACTTCGTTACATTGTCCTCTGTTTTTGCTAAAGCATTTAAAGCAATTGTAAATGATTTTAGGACTTCCCCGGTTAATCCCGATGCAGAATTGCCAATTGATGTTAATGCTTTGCCCATTGCATCTTGTAGATTCGACCATTTACCGCCGAGAGTATTGGCTTGCGCGATCATCAAGCCGCCAAATTGCGAACCCTCTTTTGTCATATTTGTAAAAGCTTTCTCTAAATCAGAAAAAGTTATTTTACCTTCAGAACCCATCTTCTTAATCTGGTTTTCATTAACTTTCATTACTTTTGCAAGCTCTGAAAATATTGGAATTCCTCTTTCCGTTAAGACGTTAAGTTCTTCAGCTTGAATAACCCCGGCGACTTTCATCTTGCCATATATCTGAGATAATTCACCAATCGGAATACTTAACCCGGCAGAAACATCACCTAGTTTTGTTAATGTTGGAATTATATCTTTCGCGGCGAATCCGAAAGCGAGAAGTTTTTTTCCACCTTCTACAATTTCGGGTAATTCAAAAGGCGTAGTAGAAGCAAAGGCAGTCATTTCTTTAAGCAATGCAGAAGCTTTTTCGGCAGAGCCTAACATCGTTGTGAATGCAACTCTATTCTGCTCCATTTGCGCGGATGCGGTAAGGGCGGCTTTCCCTAGACCTATGATAGCACCAGTGACGGCAGCCCCGGAAAGAAATTTACCCATAGTAGCGAGAGTACTTCCAGTTTCTTTTCCTTTTCTGTTTACGCCATTTAGCTTTTCTTCAAGCCTGATTAAGTCTTTTTCAAGACTCCCCATCTTAGCTTGAATTTCTATATATACAGAACCGACTTTTTCAGCCACTTATCGTACCTTCCATGCTTTTTTCATGAGCTTCAATTTTGGCATAAAGTATTTTTCTCTGTTTCTCAAAAGTATCATCATCGACCTTTGCGCTTTCAGTGTCCTCGGTTTCAGGAATAAACTTAATTCCTCTTTGGCACATCGCGCCATGAATCTCAATCGCGCGTCTATGCCAATAATAGAATGTTTCCCATTCCAGCCCCATGATAAAATCAAGGCTGAAAGAGGGGAAAGCATTCATAATTAAAGCTATATATCGACCTAAGACTTGCGCTTTTTCCGTGGTTTTTTCGGAGTCACGGTCTCCGTCTGCTTTACTTGTTCTGGATAAAATATTTTCATAGCATAGTTTAATAATGTTGAAGTAATGCCTTCATCTGTAATATTTTCTTTTACCCATTGAGTGGATATTTCGGGATAATACGATCTTATCCATGAAGCGATGTGGACATATCCCGTTTCAAGTCTGTAGTCAATTTCTGACATCGTGTTTTTGATTTTTACCAATTCAGCCATATCATACTGAGAATATAAAGATGTTTTAAGCGTACTTTTTACCGGCAAGATATAATCTTTCCCGTCTTTTTCACCTTTAATTTTAACAGTATCATATGGTTTTTCAACAAGGTTTCTTAGGTCAATAATAGCCATTGTTTATCTCCTTATCCTATCACTGTGCGTTTCATAAGCTGTTTACCAGCTGTTAAAGTAATATCCTGTCTTACTTGTATTTCAACAGGAATTGGTATTCTGGTATCATCCGCGTTGTACTTCTTAAATACGATCTCGTCCCCTTTTGACAGGTTACATTTACCGAGAGTTTCCCATTTTACAATCTTTCCATTCTCATCTGTATTCGTAAGCCTTACATAGAAATAGGGGATTGTTGATTTTCCACCTGTCTCATAAGTAACTGAGGCAGCCGGAGTGTAATCCATTGTAATAGTAATAGATAACGCCGGGTCTGTAGTTACATTGCTGACAAGAATTATTCCCCATTTACCATGATCATTTTTAGTAATATAATAATCTGTGTCTTTTGTAAGAGCGGTTGCCGGAGATTGCACAACCCCACCGGCGTCTATTGTCGGGACTGCGCCGGACGCGTTTTCATATGCGAAAGGATAAAATTGGTTTTCAACCCATGTCGGGGCGATAACTTGCGTGGCATCAGTAATCGCCGATGCCGGTACGGTAGTTATTGTGTCGAGAGTACCTCTCATTATCGCCCTGGCTGCTTCATTCAACATCTGAATTTGTTCAAACTCAATCTTGCCTTTTTGTTCTGTTACGTTATCACGGTCTACGGCATTGTCGCTTTCCAGTGTGCTAATCTTCATTTCTTCAGTGTACTTTGCACCGTTTACCGCGCCAATATCAACCGCCCCGGAGAAATTTGACGCGCTTGAAACTTCTACTTTTACAGCACCATATAAAACCTGTGCTAATGTTTCTGTGGTTTGTGGATTTGCCATGTTATTTTACTCCAATGTTCTCATTTTAAATTTATAATCTTGTATTACTATGTAACAATTACTTGCAACGTCAAAGAATGGGTCTTGATTTGAATCATTTTCTATAAAGTGAATATATGTAGAGCCGAAAGAACCTCGCATATTATGAAGCAAGTCTAATAATTTATTCCCGGCGATTAAAGAAGCTAACTTCGGATTTGTTCCAGTTTTTGGAAAACATATCCAAAATCGCCAACGCTGATTTCTAAATTGACTTTCCGGTATTCTTACATCTGACAACATAGAATAAACAATCATCTTTTTAACCGTTGCGGTATCGGGCATCTGCCCCCACCCGATCCCGGAAGTATCTAAAAGACTGGTCAAGCTTGCCTGTGCGTTTAAATATGCATATATATCATCTTTCAAAGATTTGTTAGCCAAAAATCTCCTCCTCAAATCGTGCCATAAATGGAATCAACCGGTCTTTAGTTACTGCCATAATTCCATATCGTCTTTCCAGATAAACATCATATTCCAGAGGAGCTTCAATTCTTATAGTGTCAGGGCTTGTAAATACAAACTGTTTAGCGTTTTGACTCGCTCCAGTATCTACTCTTGAATTTATAGCTGCTAATACAACGCCTTGAAAACCAGTTTTAGTCAGGAACTTTTTTCTTTTGTCTTCATACATTTTCATAACTTCATTATGGTCGAATTTAACTGTCATTCTCCCACCTTTTCCAGCATCAATTCTAAATGCCTGTTCATCATGTTCGGATTTTTAATCGGAGGTACAATTGTGTAAATATCTCCATCCGCTTTTCTGCCTGTCCCGGTATTTGTTGACGCTTGATAAAATATTGCTGTCGTTCCTATCGCTGCCGATGCCGTTAATGTCCACGCACCGCCAAGAGTCTTATGATAACCGGATAAATCAGCGGTTGCAATAATGTGATCTTCTATAATCTTAATCTGATCTTTTGTTGTTACGGCAACATCACTATCACATGCCATAAAAGCGTCTATTGTAACCGTAGAACCTCTTTCGATCCATGCTCTTAATCCCCCGGATGTATCAAGCAAACAGCATAATTCATCTTGTAAAGCATAAGACGGCTCAAAGTCCGGAGCTGATCCTTCAGAGAATTTATTTACACAAAACAGTGTATTGAAATAATCTTGAATCATGCTGTAACATACCTTTTAATTGATCTGAAAATATCGTCCGGTACTCCATAAGGATTTCCTGTACTGCCTTTGCTCCACGAATAAGAACCAACCGATTCAGATTGTAAACCGTTCATAGAATTTGAATTCATTAAATATTGTATAAGTTTAGCCGCCGTTAATTTAGCTCCTTGCGGATAGACCGTAAATAGTGCGCTTGTCGCCGTTGTAGATGGGGCGGTATCAATTTCTACTGTATCATCATAAATGTTTATATCAGTAATATAATTATCAATCACTGAATTAGTAATATAATCAAATCGATTCAAATATTTAACCGGAGTTGTATAATTAAAAGAACAGTTTATTGTATTTGAATATGGGTATAAAATTATATTAGATAAAGTCTTATCCCCGCTTTTATAATCAGCTTGTATCTGCAAAAAAGGAAAGTTCCTGATTTGCAAATACTTTGCTTCAGCTTCCGGGATCAATGCAGATATTAAAGTATCGTTTGTTGATCCGGTTATCTTCAAAAGTGCCTTAGCCTGTGTTAAAGTAATTATCATTAGTAACCAGACTCTTCATAAAAGAAAAAATCAACATCAATATCTGTTGCTGTTGCCGCGCCTATGTTTTCAAAATAAGCGACATAAGATGTATTTGGCTGTAAAACTAGTTCCAAATCAGAACCACCACCGCTACCGCCTGATCTACTGGAAGTAGAACCGCTACCAACCGATGTACTTGATAAAATCTTTTCCGGAATAGTTACCGATACAGTTCTTGTTGATTCAACCGCTCCTATCAAGACTTTAGAAAGTGAATAAAATATTGAGCTATTCATTGGAACTACTGTTGCGCCATTAAGTGCAATAACTGAAGTTAAGGCTGATCCATCTATACCAGTCCCAATAATCCCGACCGGCATGGTAGTTGCACCGCCCCCGGCAACAATAGTCACTATCTGACTCCTCGAATTTGTTATGGTTGGTGTTTCCACTCCCGCGCTCAAAGTCCCCGGAGCTATTGTGAATATAGCCCCTCCCGCGCTAGACAAAGTGATAGTACCAACACATGCCGCTGATAATTCAGCACCTAATATATTCTGAAAAGTTGCCAAAACAGAATCAACTCCGGTCGTCCCATTAAGTTGTATAATTTCGCTTGTTATTGTTGCGGTTGCTCCGGTTTTAGTTCCATATACTGTTAATTTAGGAATTTTGTCTTCTACATTATTATCAGATACAGCAGTAACATTCCCCCCTGCTGGTTGATTTGCAAAAGAAGATCCGGCTTTTGTAGTTATAGTCAAATTACCTGTTAAAGCTGCCGTTGCTCCGGTATAAAATGTTACATTGGAATTTTGAGAAGTCCTGTTCCTATTTCGGTTAATCGGCTGTACCGGAGAACCACTTGAAAAAACCGAGCCTTCGTAAAGTCTATGTCTAACCGCATTTCCGGAAGATGAAAATTGAGCCGGTCTCCAATGGATATATTTTTGAGGTACTAAATTAGGTGTTGTAAATCCTATTTTCCATGTTCCAGCGGCTGCAAGTGCTGTTGTTATGGCAACAAGCGAAAATCCTTTGCCTTGATGTATGTAAGTATGGTCATTAGATGTAAAAACCGGGTATCCGGTTAAAGGGTCTCTTTGCGATTCGTGTATTCTGTTTCCCATTGTCTACTCCTCTGTTATGGTTCTTCAACAATCTTCTTCGTTAAACTCGCTATCTTCAAGAATTTCATCTTTTATATCTTCAGGTTTTAATTCTGGTATTTCTTTTTTAAATTTTCTTTTTAGATTTCTCTATAATAGAATATTTTGCAGAATCATGCTTTAATAGAAATATGCCTTGCACTTCATCAACTTCTAATTCTATAAAACTTCCATCTCTCATTTTCTTATTGATTATCATTATAACTCCTTAAATAAGCCGGGATATTTCACCCGGCATAATTATTAAATATCTTCTATAATCCTTACACAACGTTTTTCGTTAACCATTGTCTGTCCATACAAAATGTCAAAGGCAACATTAAGGTTAAGAGTGCTTGAATCTGTCCATGTGCTAATTCTTACCGGGAGACCTCTTACATCGACTATGCTTGAATTTACGCCGGGCTTAGCGGATGAAGTGTATGCTCTAGCCGCAAAGGCAAGCGCGGAAGGTACAAAACAAAGTGCCGATTGAGTTGGTGTTACCGTAATAACGCATTTGTCAAGAGTTGCATCTACAAGCGGAGGAGTAAAAACAATAGTAGTAGTGTCTCCGGCAGTTTGAAGAGTTGAAACAACAGAGTAATAACCTGTATAAGATTGACCTGTGAATTTAAAAAGATCTCCAGTTCTAACAGGGTTTACATCATCGTTAAAGCCGTTAACAACCATTGAAGTTACACCTGAAGCAAGGTTTCCAGCAACGTCAACAGCTCCGGCTACATCCGCAGGAGTATATTTGCTTATGATGTTGTTACTGTAAATATCAAAACCAAGCTGTCTTACTATTAAACCGTCTTTGATTATGCCAGTAGTGTTATTGGTATCGTAATCCCTGAAAACATCAATTTTACGCATTGCGCCGATAACGCCGGGAGAACCAACAAGCCGCCTGTTAACCATACCAACTTCATTTTCTGATAGTTTTGTTGCTGCATCATTTACGAGATCTTCAGATATGCCACCTGTTGCATCAATCCAGTATTGAGTTTTCATCATTTCAATATAAATAGATTTATTGACGGCTGTCAGAATTGACTTTGCCATCGGTGCCGCATAGGACTGAATCAGATCATATTTAGAAAGTGAAAGCTCTTTATCGTTAAAGCCTCTTGCTTCCTGTTTGGACTTATTAAGAGTTACTGTTGCAGTTGTTTGAGTTGTGTTATTCGGCGTAATTGTAGCACCCGGTACCCAGTCAGCCGCTTCGCCAAAATCGGGAGTTATAGGCACGTTTACAGTGTCTCCAAATTGAGCAAGTAAAGACTGAGTATCACGATTGACAAAGTTCTGAAGATTATACTCGCCAATATCAAGCTCGTCAAAGCCCGCAGCCCAAAATTCAGGATATAGATAATCCATATTTACGTTTGTTACGGTCATTAGAAAAGACCTTTGAATCATTGCGAAAAGTGCGAAAAGTAAAAGTTTAAAAAGTTTCATGCTTTAATACCTCTATTCATTTTTAATATAAGCCCCCTTTGTCTCGTTATACAGCTTACGATTAGCGGGGTCTTTTAATTCTTCTCTTGTAAATTCAACTTTACCGGCTATCGTTCCATTCCCTGCCGGCGGGGGTGTTCCATTTGCTTCAAGAATCTTTATCTTATCTTCAAGTGTCTTTATAGTCTTGTCTTTATCCTGATTAACTTTATCAAGTAGAGACTTAACTAATTCAGCACTTTGATTGATTTCATCTTTTGAACTTCCTTTTATAAGTGCTGAGTGTTTCTCATCTAAATTTAAAGCCTGTGCTTTTGTAAGCGCGATATCGGAAAGCCATTCTTTACGTTCCGCATCGGCTTCTGATTTAATGCGCTCTTCCTCTGTCATCTTGGCTTTTAAGTCTTTTTGATATTGTGTTAATTTTGTGTCACGAGTTGAAATTTCATTCTTGTATTTCCCCTCGGCTTCTGCGTATGCGTCGGCTTTTGCCTTTGCAATTTGTTCTTCTATTGTTGGCTGTGTTTCGGGTGGAGTTACCTGAACTGTGTCAAGCCCCTCTATTTTTTCTGCCATTGTTATTTTACCTCTTTAATAGTTTATTAAGTACCAATTACACAATATTCTAAAATTGTCAAATCATTTTTATTATGTTTGTGGAATATTTAAACGACGGCAGCGGCAATTTATATTTTCCCCCGCTGATTTTGCACCTGTAAACAATCGGGGGGAAGTGCCCTTGCATCCGTTTGCATAAAAGTAATAATTGCCGTCATCTGCCAGCTTGGCGTAAGTACCATTTAAAGCAATATGACTTTCTCTTTCTCGCCCATCATTACGCCCAAGCCATTTGAAGCGAAATTTTATTCCTTGCTCTTCGGCTTGCCTGATTGAATCCTCTTGCGCTATCGAATAGGCAGTCAACATTTCAGTGCGGGCAGTTGCCGCGTGTCTTGCGATATTGCTTCCGAACTTTCCCAGTAATTCTTTTTCAAGTTTAACAGGGTTTATTCCTCTATCAATGGCACTTTTGACCATTCTTTTTAACTCATCTTGTAAAACTTTTCTCATTTCTGCTTCATGAATCATAAAACTATAATCGCCTATTGTTGCGTAAAGATTCTTTTTAATCTGCTCTTTTGTGATTATTTCAAGATCATTTTCGACCATAGGATTAAGAATTGTTGCGTATGATTTGAAGGTGTTTGTATAATTTAGAATATAAGCTGCTGTTAAGGAGATTATAAAATACTCTTCCATATATCTTAATGTTTTTTCTTGCTGTTTTATTATTTCTTCTACTCGTTTAATTTTGTAGGTTTCCGACCATGAAGGATCAACCGATAAAAAGAACTGTTTTAATTTATCGGCGATTTCCTTTTGAGTTTTAAGATATACCCGAGCGAGTGCTTTATTTGTAACTTCGACATTTGCCAAGGCTTTGTTGTATATCTCAGTTTCAGAGTCAGACCAATTCATTTATTTTTTCTTAATTGGTTTTTTCTTAGTTGAGCATGCCATTATTATTTACTCTCCTTACCGCATATTTCGCATTTTAAACTTTTGTCATTCTGCTCTATGTAACTATGTCCTGATATTAAACTGTTATAGCGGATATAGTAGTATAGTTATCCAGCATATAGGTTTAAACAGGAGCATTTGTTTTAACCGTTGGCTTACCTTCTACCGCTTTAATAACTGCGCCTTGTTTTAACGCTCCAGTTTTAGTTCCGGATTCTCCGATTATTCTTTCTGCCTGTTCCGGCGTAATTCCGAAAAGTATTATTAACTGGTTTATTCCAGAATCTCTTGAGATGTCGCCACTTGCCACACTTGAAACTATATCGTTTATAGCCTGAAC
>Ga0172381_10002252_pt1 | contig 21563 bp, 21 predicted proteins | sample Leawel6488metaG_FD_119754 | JGI IMG/M metagenome (GOLD analysis project Ga0172381, IMG submission 119754) | Leachate microbial communities from a municipal landfill in Southern Ontario, Canada - Leachate well 64-88 metaG | ecosystem: Engineered > Solid waste > Landfill > Unclassified | place...
AATTCTTCATTGTTAAAGACGAGTATGGCTCGACCATCACCGTGAACCGAATTTAAGCGCTCAGCAAAAGAAACGAGATTCAAATTATCGCTAGACTTAGAAAGATTAAGATCAATATTTTTTCTTTTAATAGAAATCGCCGACCAAACTAAAGAAACAAAAACAATTAATAGAACCAGAGCTACCACCACCCAAAAAGTCGAAAAAGATCTAGCTTTCTTGTCGAGATCGGAAAAAAAATTTTCCTTCGGTTTGCTGACTTTTTTCGTCAGCCCATCAACTGATTTATTTTTTACCTTCTTTGGATCCATTACCGTTGACACCTCTTCTTATTGCCCAAAACAATTCTTCGGAGCCGAGTAAATATGTCAGGAGTAAATATACAGCGATGCCCCCAAGTGTGGCAATTGCAGCTTGAGTAAATACACCCCAAAATCTTTGCATATCAACAAAATTGTAAATAGTATGAGACAATTTTCTGGTTACAAACGCCATGATAATCGCCACGGCGATAATTTTTAATGTTGAAATTACAACATTTTTGTTGAAGACATTGTGAGAGATTTTATAAAGCAGAAAATATAAAAGAATTGCATTTAAATAACTGCCGATCGAATAAGAAAGTGCTAAGCCTGCAACACCCATACTCTTTGAAAGCGGATAAGCGGCAACAATGCTAACAATAATTGAGACTACTGAAATAATTGTAGGAGTTTTTGTGTTGTGTCTTGCGTAAAATGCTTTAGCAAAAAGCGGTATAAGTCCCTGGGCGACAAGTGAAAAGGCAAACCAGCCCAAAGTAATTGCTGCCATTCTGGTATCCTGCCAACCGAATTTTCCGCTTCCAAGAATCAAGCGGATAATTTGAGCACGAAGAAGAATAAATATTACGGTTGATGGAACCAAAAGAAAAATTATTACTCTCATCGACCGAGAAAGATATGACGAAAAAGAATCCTGGTCGTTACTAGCTGCCTTTTCTGCAAGAAGGGGAAAAACCGCCGTTGAAAAAGAAGTGGCAAAAACCACCGTTGGCATCGTTTGAATATTATTTGCCAAATTGAAAACCGCAATCGAACCCACTGCCAGTGCTGAACTAATTGCAGTGTAGGCAATAAGCAAAATATTGTTTGCTCCCATGCCGATTGCTCGCGGGATCATGAGTCTTGCAACCTTCACAACTCCTGAGTGTCGAAAATCGAAAACAGGTTGGAATCTAAAACCCAAAGAAATTACCGTTGGGAGTTGTATTAACATGTGAAGTATTGATCCTGCAACAACAAAGTAAACAACTCCAGTGATACCCCATCTTGGAGCAGCATAGATTGAGCCGACAATTATTGATAAATTATAGAAAATCGGGGCGAAAGAGTAAGCGACAAAACGTTTGTAAGAATTTAAGACACCACCAAAAAAGTAAGAGACTGAAAAGAAAATCGGCGTCAACATTAAGAGCCTGGCCAATTCGGTAGTTTTCTGCAATCTATCGACATCGAAATTCGGCACGAGTAGGGGAGTTAAGTACGGCATTGCAAAAAATAAAATTACTGCTAAAACCGAAAGCAGTGTAACAGAGATTGTTATTAATGAATTGGTAACATGCCATGCGGTTTTTTCATCTTTTTTCGATATATAAGAAGAAAAAACCGGAATAAAGGCAGCACTAATTGCACCAAAAATTAATATGTTAAAAATAAGATCCGGAATACGGAATGCTGCGTAGTAAATATCAAGATTGGAAGTTTCAACATTACGAGCTAGGTAGTGATCCCGCAGAAGGCCAAGAACGTTTGAAAGTGTCATTGTGAAAACCAACAGACTGGCCGCACCGATGAGTGAATTTTCCTTATGAACAAATTTTTGCAATCGATGCCACATATTTTTGTTTTAGTTTTCCCCAGATTTCACTTTTTGTTGAACCGCTTTCGGGAAATATCCCAAAAACTCATCTTCAGCAATAACTTCTTTTTTAAGTAGATCGGCGGCAATTTTATCTAGGATTTTTCGGTTTGATAAAATGGTGTTCTTTGCCGATTTGTATGCGGTTTCAATAATGGAGGCTACTTCTTTATCTATTCTAGCAGCAACTTCTTCACTATAGTTTTTTTGTTCAGAAATTTCACGACCTAAAAATACCAGCTCTTCTTTGTTGCCATAAGTTTGAGGACCTAAATTTTGGCTCATACCGAATTCAGTAACCATTTTTCTGGCCATTTTGGTTGCACGCGATAAATCGTTTTGGGCTCCTGTGGTAATTTCGGAAAAGACAATTTCCTCCGCTGCTCGGCCGGCAAGCATAGCCGCTAAATCATCTTGAAATTTTGACTTTGTCATGAGTCTGCGATCTTCTTGCGGCGTGCTCCAAGTATATCCCAACGCCATTCCGCGAGAAATAACGGATATTTTATGTATTGGATCTGAGTTCGGCAAAATATGAGAAACCAAGGCATGTCCGGACTCATGAACCGCTGTAACTTTTTTCTCATCATCGGAGAGAACCCGACTTCTTCGTTCCGGGCCCATCATAACTTTTTCTATCGCGCTATCCAAATTATCCTGTGAAATTTGTTTCTTACTATCTCTGGCAGCCAAAATTGCAGCTTCGTTCATTAAATTTTTTAAGTCTGCCCCGGAGAATCCGGTAGTTTGTTTTGCAATTTTTGCCAACTCAATTTTTTCAGCCAACGGCTTGCCTTTGGAGTGAACCACGAGAATTGCTTCTCTTTCAGTTTTATCCGGCAAATCAATAGCAATTTGACGATCAAATCTGCCCGGTCGCATTAAAGCTGCATCAGGAATATCCGGTCTATTCGTGGCAGCAATGACAATGACATTTGAATCGGTATCGTAGCCATCCATTTCAACCAGAATTTGATTCAAAGGCTGCTCTCTTTCGTCGTGGCTTCCACCCAAACCAGCTCCGCGCTGTCGACCGATTGCGTCTAATTCATCAATAAAAATTATTGAGGGGGCATTACGTTTAGCTTTTACAAATAAATCCCGCACTCGCGACGCACCGACACCAACAAACATTTCAACAAATTCAGAGGCAGATATTGTGAAGAAGGGGACATTGGCCTCTCCTGCTACAGCTTTAGCCAAAAGAGTTTTTCCCGTTCCCGGAGGTCCTACTAAAAGCACACCGTGAGGAATTTCTGCACCCAGTTTCTTGAATTTTGCCGGTTGCTTTAAAAACTCAACGACTTCATAAAGTTCCTGCTTCGGCTCAATTAGTCCGGCAACATCGTTGAAGCTAACCTTTGTTTCTCCAACCAATTTTGCCCGAGATTTGCCGAAACTCATCGCCTTGTTGTTGTTCCCTTGAGCGGAGCGAAACATAAACCAGATAAATCCTCCGATTAAGAGAACCGGCAGAACAGTGGAAAGTATTGTCCACCAGGCGACATTATTGGTAGTATCAGCAACATTTATTTGAACTTTATCGGAAGTCAATCCGTAATCTTTTAAAGATGCCGTTGTTTCCTTGGTTGCGACTTCTTTTGATCCGTCTTTCAAATTTGCCGTAATTTGGTTGTCTTTTATATCAATTGAATTGACTTTACTGTCAGCAACTTCAGTTACAATGTTAGATATTGAAACATTTTTTGGTTTGTTATCATTTGGTTTCCAATAATTTGAGGCAAAGACAGCAATAATAATTAGAATTATCACATACAAAGCTATTCGGCTCGTCCATGAAGGCCGTGGGTTCATGCGTCTCCTTAAAATTTATTTCGTGACAGAATAATTCTACCACCGATAAGCTCAAATTTCAACTTGCCGGCAATAATTTTATGCTTTTTTCCAAAATTTTTATTTATCATCTGGACAACCTCATCCACCTGCCCAGAAGTCAAATCGTGGGCAAAACCATTTTTTTCAGCCAAGAGGCGAATAATTTCCAGTTGAATGGCGGGGGAGAGGGTAGTAAAACTTTTTTTTTCGATAAAAATTTTTTTTTTATTTTCCTTCAGGATTTTCTCAAGAGAAAGCTGTGCTTCACGGCGAATAAAATCATCCGACAATGCTGCAAGATCAGCAGTTCGAGAAAGAGCGGTAGCAACTTTGGGGTTTAGCTGTCGTAAAAGCGGTATAATATTATGTCGCATAATGTTACGAGTATATACTAAACTATTATTACTCTTATCAATTCGGTATTTGATCTTATTCTGTTTCAAATAATCCACTATCTCATTTTTTTCAGCAAACAAGAGGGGACGGACCAAATTACCGTTGACTGTCCTCATTGATCTGAGCCCCCTAATTCCTGCACCGCGAATTAAATTAAGAAGCAGAGTCTCTGCTTGATCATCTTTATTGTGAGCAATAAAAATTTTTAGTTTACCTCTCCCCTCACTCGCCCGCTGCAAAAAATCATAACGCAACTTTCTGGCATCTTCTTCGCTTTTAATTTCCCGGGTTCCTTTGGGCTCCCCCCTCAAAAACTCCCGGTTGTATTTTTCCGATAATTTCCGGACGAATAGTTCATCGGCATTCGCCTCTTCTCCCCTTACTTTATGATTATAGTGCGCAACAATAAAAGAAAATTTAATTTCCTTCGACAAGCGCTCCAAAAGATGAAAAAGACAAACCGAATCGGGACCACCGGAACAAGCCAGAATTAGCTCACTTTCCTCTTCGATTAAAGAGTTTTCAATAATATTCTTTTTAAATCTTGCGTATAAATTTTTTTGAGACACTTTTTCCATGATTTTCCTTAGTTGAAATCAAATGATACGCTGAATTGAGCTTCAAATCAATACCAACCGACTTTTATGCGTTGCCAAAAATAAGAAAAAGTGATATAAATGAAACATTCGCTCGCTGCAAACAACGCTTAGGAAGGTGAATGACATGCGCAAAAGGGAATTGCCGAGAGACAGCTTTCTCACTTCTGCAGATGCACAAGAGGTCATTGATGTTCTAGCGCCCTCAATCAATGCTGCCCTGGCGGCTTGGGGGAAACGCCAACACCTCGCCATCGTGATCCACGATCCCACCGATCCGAATAGCATGCTGTTGGAGCACGGCATCGGCAATCCGGCCGACTGGGAACACGACTACATGAAGATCGCCCATGCCAAGGCCGCTCTCTGTGCCAGGCATGGCTGCGACAGCGCTGATGTGATTGATGTGACGCCGTTCCTGCTCCAGGAAGGTGACGTCGTATTCCCGGGCGGTATCAATCGCTCCGGTCTCGTCGTCGCCTGTTCCGGTGTCCAGGGCTACTACGACGTCATGTTTGCCGAGTGGATCGCAGCCGCACTTTTGGCTGTGGCGCGTGACGGCATGGACTTCGTCAAGCAATCCGGCATCAGCTTCATTGGCGAAGGAACCGAAGCCCATGGCTGAACAGCCAGCTAGATGTGATCGACAACTTGACCAGCTTGGCCGCTGGTCATTTTTTTATTGACCCAAAGCTAAAAATTTGCTATCATCTTTGTGCGGGGTGGAGCAGCCCGGTAGCTCGCGAGGCCCATAACCTCGAGGTCACAGGTTCAAATCCTGTCCCCGCGACCAAAATCATTTGGTCTCTCGATATAAACAATTGTGGCAGGGTAGCTCAGTTGGTTAGAGCACAGGACTCATAAGCCTGGGGTCGAGAGTTCGAATCTCTCCCCTGCTACCAAATTTCAAAAGCATTTTAATGCTTTTTTTGTTTTTTAGTTCTATCCCCTGTTTTCGTTTCTGTAATCTATGGCAAAATATACTACCAGAACAACTAACTCAAGCGCCCAAAACCAGTGACAAAATACTGTCGGCTGATAACTTTTATCAAAATAGGCTTGAACAAAATATAGAACTGCAGCGATGATAATCGGCCAAATCCACCAAAACATTGGCTTCTCTTCTTTAATGTAGCGGTGATACGAAACTAAGAAAATTATTAAAATAATCAACATAATTAGCCACCAGAAGCAAAGATTCCTTGCCACTGTTGTTTCACCTTTAGCCGATTCTACTCCGGCGACCTGATCTCCTGAATCACCACTCGGATCGGCTGGCGGCGCAACTGTATCCGCAGACGAAGTGCCGGGAGGAGCATATGTTATTGCCCGACTACTTCTGCGATCTACAATTAAATTTGTTATTGCTGAAATTAGATTGCTAGCAGTCTGCCCGCCAACCACTTCATTATTCAACTGTTGATTCGTAACTGCATCAGTTGATTCATTGCCAACGACAAAATCAAAAAGAAAAGTCGATTCACCCATATATTCATTGCCAACATTTGTCGGAAGGTAGGCAGTTAAAACAACATTCTCAAACGCTCCCGGCGCGAGTGAGCCAATAATCGGTTCACTATTGGAATATTTGGCAATTTCCGATAGTGTTTTGTCCCAAACATCAGCACCATCATAACTAGCTTTAATGTGAAGAACATTGGCAAGCGGACCGAGTGGCTTGTCAATGGCAATAGAAAAAGAGTGCACAACAGACCCGGTGTTGGTAACATTAATATTTTTAGTTACCGAGAAACCCGGGACAATATTTGATTCGCTAAACAAAGCACCCGGTCCATCATATTCAATTTGCAAATCTCCGGCGTTAACTGTTTCGGCATTAATTTTTATGCCGGAAAAAATCAATCCAATTAATCCAAAAAATATTGAAAATATTGAAACAGCAATAAAAAAATTTCTGGAAAAAAGCTTTTCAATTTTTTTTCGTTTGGCTACCCTCATTTTTTCGCTCATTTTTTTCAAGAAGTACAGTTTTTTTCCGCTTCTTCAGCTCGCTAACTTCTTTACTCAACTTTCTAAATTCTTCGTAAATAATAATCGTTGCAGGAATTACAATTAATAGAATTAGCCCGGGCAATGTTTTTGCGTAGCCCACAAGATAGCCGACAAATGGAATCACAAAATAACATTTGCCAATAATATCTTTTTTATAAACCAGCCAACCATCAGTCGCATTATTTGCATCGCCTTTTGTGGTGTAAATTTCCGCTTGGCCAGACTGATTAATTTTATCAAGACGATGAGTAGTATAATCTTTTTTGTCCTTACCGGAAGGAGTAACAAAAGTAATAACATCATTAACCTGATATACATCAACTGGCTTAATTAAAATTAAACTACCGGTTTTAATTGTCGGCTCCATTGATCCGGACATTACAGAAAGAATTTTTATATTGTTTTTTATTGGCAAAAGGGAAAACAGAATTACAAAACCAACAAACAATATTAGTGTCAAGACAACATTTAACACAATTGATAATATTTTTTTTGCCATAAATATTTTTACTGTTTTTATCGTTCCGGCGAAGAATCACCGGAACTGAAAAACAACATTTAGTTGGTTCTGCCCTCAATAGCAAAATTCCAAGTCAGTGTCTGACCCATTAACGAACCTTGGTCGCTACCATCGTCTGGCAAATAAACTTGATATCTGAATGATTCTGAGCTGCCGGGAATTAATTCAGTCCAATTGGGATTTAGCAAGTCAACATTTGCCAAGGATTTAATGTCTCCATCATAAGCAACTTGCCATGCTGGCCAGCCACGGTTAACCTCTACTTTAATCTTAACTTTGTCCCAAAGACCTGAACCAAAATCGTTCGGATTTGTGACATTAAGAATGAGTTTTTTCGCTGTTAAATTACTGGGGCCATTAAACCATGGCTGCCCATAGTTGTTAATTTCATACTGGGGTGAATTGGCAATTTGATCCGGAGCCATTGGTGAAAAAGTGGCACCAACAACAGACGGCTCACCGTTGACTCGAATATCCAATGTGCCAGTAGAAAAAGTGTTGTTTGTAATTGTCGCGGTTGAGCTAAAATACGCTCCTGTTGCACCAACAGCTATTGCTGCAACTGCAACGATAGTCAATAAACCTTTTGCAATTTTAAACATAATCTCTCCTTAAATTTTTTTTAAAACAATTTAGAATATAGGCATCGACCTTGCCGTTATATTAAATAAGAATTACTCTACTTGATGAGCTGTAACATTTAGTGTCGCTGTATAGGTTTTGCCTTGAAAATCGTTTCCGGCAGCAGGATCAAATTGCGCTCTCATTTTTATTGTTAGAATTCCACCGTTCGCCGCAATAGGATTATCATATGTAAAAGTGCCATGACCGGTATGGTTCAATGATAGCCAATCTCCGGCTGAATCACTCCAATAATTTGCAGACAGTACATAAACCATTTGATCTCCAAGATCGCCACCCCATGTGCCGTTGACTTCTCCTGAAAGTGTAACCGGTACCGTGCTGGTATTTACAACATCAAAAACAACATCTTGCTCCTGACCAGGCATCCAATTATTCAAAACAAATGGTACTTCATTGTAACCATCGTGTTTTGCAAGATTAATACTGATGGTTCCGGCATTAAATGTTGCGGTTTCAGTAGCTGGATCTTCACTTGAAAAATAGGCCCGAGCACCCAAATACGAAGCGGCACCAACAGCTACCAAAGCAACAAAAACTAATAACTTTTTAAACATAATTCCCTCCATTTAATTTAATCAATTTAATACTCGCAAATTTTGGGCATCGACCAAAACCCAACAAAAAATCAGCGGCGGGGCAAACTAAATTGCTACCCTTTCCGCTGATTTCTTTCTCCAAACAAACTTATTCATAAAATGAATATTATTGATTCTGTTCTTTAATGTTACCACTGCGTATATACTTGTCAAGTATTTTCTATTCTCCAAAAAAGTATATTTTCCAATAAATATAGTTCGGCCGGTTCAATATTAACGGAGAAGCATCTTCTGTAATTTTTTTCTCTTTAATTTCGTCGTATGGAACGGCAACGGCATTTTCACCGGGCAAAGAGTATCTAAGTTTGCCACGAGCTACCTTTTCTTTGAAAGTGTCTGTTTTATAATAAGCTATATTCAACCGTATTCGCGTTACCTCTTCTCTCAATTGCACGATTTCCTGCCTCTGTTGCTCAATCATTTTATTCTGCTGATAATTATCGTAAATTACCTTCCCCACTACCACAAAGGAATAGATGATAAAACCGATAATTAAAAAACGCCAAAAACTTTCGGGCAAGTTCTGTTTTATTTTTGTAAAAATATTTTCTTTTTCCATTTCTCCGATTATATCAAAAATCCCCTGCTTTCGCAGAGGATTTTTGTATCAGAATATTCTGAAGTTTTTACCAACGCTTACTGTTCTTTTTTGCTGAAGCAGATTTTGAGCTGTCCTTTTTGGCTTTTTCACTCTTGGCTAGAACTTCTCTAGATATAAGCTCCTCCTCTTCGTCTCTGCCAAACCAGTAGAAATAGCCACCTGTGGCGGCACCAGCCAGGATAATCAAAATAAATAGAATAATCCAAGGCGTCCAGTTAATCTTCTCTTCATCAGTTGTTTTTTGTTCTTCGCCCTTAATTTGGCCAACTTCAGGCTCTGCAGTTGCCTGCGTATCAGCTTGTATCTGACTTTGAGCCGGCTCAGCTGTTACAACAGTTGTAACAGCCGGCGCCGTTCCGCTTTTCGTCGTAGAGGTCAAAATTACCGTTGACGCAATTGGTGTAGCTGTCGTTATCGCTGAAATACTTTTGATATTATTTGAACCAATCGCTGCTATCTGAAAATCATAACTGATACCATTAACTAACCCAGCAATCTTCGTCGTTGTGTTTGAGATTGATATTGGCGCACTATATATTGAATCAGATGACTTTTTGTATGAAACTTCATAACTCGTTGCGTTAATGACTGCATCCCAGAAGAGTGAAACCTCCCCATCACCAGCAATCGCAGCTAAATTAATAGGAGCTGGAAGTTGTGACGAATCAATAATAAAGCTTGTCGACGTATTGCCAACATTTCCCGCGGTATCTGTGCCAAGCGCATCTACCGTATAACTACCATCGGTGCTGATTAGAAAAGCGCCAACATAGACTTCCCATGATCCGCTATTTATTCGGTATTGCTTATCCGTTGATGCATCACCAAAATTAATAGACAGTTGGTAATGTGTTGCTGACAAATCAGCATTGGGAATTCGATCAATAGTTATAGTTGGACTTTGTGTATCAACATCAAATGATGAATCATCATCAATTATTGAAACATTGCCAGCCCAATCAATTGCACCAACCTTAGCTTTAACTAGATTTAAGTTAAGATCCGCAGGAAGAATATAACTGGCCTCCCAAATATCAGCAATATTTGTAGCATCCACAACCGATCCACCAAATTCGGAAAAATCTATCCCCACCAAGGCAATATCATTATTATTATCGCCGATCACAGCATTGTCCCATTCAACATTAACTGAATCGCCGACTTTAAATTCACCGCCCAAACCTGTGTTGCCTGTTACAGTAATTTTAGAAGCTGAGACTTTAGGATATTGAGCATCAACATCGAAATATAGACCATACACTGTGCCACCATTAGTGACAGCTTTTATTCTTTCCTTACCCTTGTAACTGGATGTCGAGCCAGAATGAGTTGAGTGCAAACTAATTCCCGCAATCGTTAAATACGATCCGGCCGGGGCTGAAATTGTTGTGACAGAAATTATTATTTCAGAAGCTGCTGGTGTTACTAATACGCTGTTTCCTTCCCCTGCTCCTAAGTCCAAACCGGATGAAGGATCAGCAATGATTGGTTTCGATGTATCAAATTCCAAATCTGCAGCTGTCGTCGAACTTACCGTAATTTTTACATCGTCAGTTGAATCAATATCGCCTGCATTATTGGAAGTGACAGTAAATGAATCCAGCATAACAAAATTTCCTGAACCATTTACGACTGAGCTGCCACCGCCAGTGGCAGAGTTTGCCGCTTCAGCTTTGGCTGGAGCCCACATTTTACCTAACCAAGTCGGTGTCAGCATCCCGAATGCCAGAGCAACGACTAAAAACTTGTAAAGAAATTTTTTCATTTTTTCCTCTTTTTTAATTAGACAAAAAAGGTTTCTCAAGAAACTTTTTTAATTCAAGATCAATTTAAATAACTTACAAATCTTGTTAAATTGTTAATCTGCCAAAAGGGTCAGCGAAATTTAACTTCAACTTCTTTTAACAAACGGCAAATTATCGCCCTCCATTCCCCTCGACAAATGTTCTTCGTGGTAGACCACACATGCTTCCCATAGCAGGCATTTGTGACATATAAAGTATGATTTTGTAATAACATTTCATACTTATCACCCGCCATAGGTATTAGCGCATCCACGGCGAAAAATTAACATTCAAAAAAAACCTTGTCAACAATATATATCTCAAAATTTTTTTGCATTAAGAAAAAGTCGCGACAGGCGCGACCTTTCTTTATAAGTTCATCAATGTCTTTTATTGAAATAAATCACTAAATGCTTGAGTAATTCTTTCAAAAATCTGAGTGACTACCGGTTTTGGAGTTGCGGACATTTCCGTGGTTAAAGTAGTATCTACAGCCTGACCATTGTCATTGTACTCTCCTTTGACTACTCCAACACCAATCTCCTGAAATTCCGGGTTCAGGATATTGGCACGATGTGCGGGCGAATTCATCCATGCACCGACTACTCCCTCAGCCGTTTTATAACCCATCGCCAAATTTTCTCCGGCCACGGAATATTGATAACCTTCGTTCAAAATAAACGCCCAAGGAGACATATTAAATGCATAATGTTCAAAGTAATTTCGAACAATCATATCTGTTGACTTCTTTTTTGCTGCAGTTTCAAGTCTTGGATTAACCTTTAACGGCTGAAGGAATCGGGCTTCGCGTTCTTTGTTCACGGCATTTACAATATTTTCTGAAGTTATTTCCGAAGCATAACTTGAGACAAAAGTTGTCAAACTGACAACAACCAAAGCGATTATTGTAACAGCAGGGACAATATTTATATTTTTGTTTCCATCTCCTGTCATTTTCCCTCAAGACTACTCTTGATTATAAGCACTACATTTTGATATTATCATAATATCATATTTCAATAATTATCTGGGCCTGTAGCTCAGTGGTTAGAGCGGCCGGCTCATAACCGGTTGGTCGCAGGTTCGATCCCTGCCAGGCCCACCACTAGATTATATCAAATGATTCGAAATACTAGCCATCGTTTTTTTTCTTTGTTAGAATAGCGATATATGGAAACAAATTACAAAAACAAAAAAAGATTGCTGATTGGGATCTTTACAATTCTTTCAATACTTTTCTTAGCTTCTCTATCGTTGTTTTCATATCAAAGAGCCTACGCCGGAAAAATTTACAAAAATATTTTCTTCGATGGTATAGATCTCTCCGGGAAATCAAAATCGCAAGCCAAAACAATTATTCAAAATAGGCTGGAAACTCAATTCGAAAGCAAAATTATCACGAAATCAGACGAAAAGGTTTTTGAAGCCAAACTTTCAGAAACCGGCGCATTCATCAACTCAGACCAACTGGTCAAAGAAGCCTATGGCATCGGAAGAGACAATAATTTCTTAAAAACTCTTTACTTGCTCTCATCTACCGTTTTCGATAAAAAAAATGTTTCGTCGAAATTGAGTTTTGATGAAGACGTGTATAATAACTATCTCTCCAAAGCCTCTGACGCGCTCAATATCTCACCAATTGATGCGAGTTTGTCTATAAAGGATGGGCAAGTAATCACCGATACTGGAAAAAATGGCGTTACCATCGATGCCACAAACTTAAAGGATCAAATTTCTGCCGATTTTCTAGCCGGATCGAATGAAATAAATATCCAAATGCCAACAACGCCGATTACGCCGGCGCTTCTTGAAGAAAATCTTATGCAGGCAAAAACCGATGCAGAAAAGTTTCTAACTCATAAAGTACAACTGACGATTAGCGATCAAGTCTATAACACAGACATACAAACTGTCTCCAGCTGGATAAGCTTCGGACAAAAAAACGGTAATTATGCCGCCTGGTTAAACAACGCCGCAATAAAAAATTTTATTAATAAAGCTGCAGCAAAAAATGATATAGCCGTAATTGATACTAAAATCTCCGCGGTGGACAATAGTATAATTCAACAAGGTCGTCAAGGTATTTACATCGATCAAGAGGATGCTTTGGCAAAAATTGTTGCAGCTATGAACAGCTCTTCGGCTTCTGCAACCATTGTTCTTATACAAACAACAAAAGATCCGCAAATTGTAACGGTTTTCCCCGACGAAGGAATTGTCGCAGGTAGATTTCCCGGTAAATACATCGACATTGATTTAGCGAAGCAATTATTGACAATTTTTGAAGGCGCGACTCAAATGGGACAATATGTTGTCTCTTCCGGCAAACCAAGTATGCCAACACCTACTGGAACCAGAACAATCATTAACAAAGATCCAAGGGCATGGTCTGCAAAGTACGGGCTTTGGATGCCATGGTGGATGGGTATTGGTGGTGAATACGGAATTCATGAACTACCAGAATGGCCGGGTGGCTACAAAGAGGGTGAGGCTCATCTCGGCACGCCTGTTTCTCATGGTTGTGTTCGTCTCGGGGTCGGCTCAGCCCAAACGGTTTACAATTGGGCCGAAATTGGTATTCCGGTATATATTCACAAATAGATCTTATTTTTCTAGAACTAATATTTCTTTTGCCATGTTCTCTTTGGGCCCGGAAATGGCATCCGAGAGAATTTTTTGGTTATAGACATAACTTTTGCCGTTCCTAGTTCCCGGATCGTTTGTTATAAAAAGTGATTTATCATTGTTGTAACCGATAACGACCAACATGTGATACTGCGGTCCGATACCGCGAAAATTCGGGTTGCCAAGCTTTCGGCCGGCAGATGGCGCAATAATCGGTTTTCCCGAATGGATAATTTCCTCTAAATATTGTGTCGAGTATTCACGTACAACTTTACCAGACAAACCAAAATACTCTTTTGCCAGTGTAGCAGTCGCATGAGCGTCTAAATCTCTGTGACCTCCCCAATTCTCTATCTCCCATGCGACGGCATTATCGATTTCTCGCTTCATTGTGTCTTTTGATAGCTCTTTCTGATCAAAATAATACTTGACCATAATAATCGAGGCTTCTTCACAAGCATTCTCATAAGGCTCAGACCAGTCGCCCATCGGTGCCTGCGGTTGAAACGGTACACTTAGTAAAAAACTGCTGGGCAAGCTCTGCTTTTTCGGTGCTTCTTTGTTACTGATCTCAGTCCCTATACCGGAATTGGAATTTTTGAAAACATCTGTTTGGTCAATCGCGGTTGGCACTATACTTAAAGTTCCTTTCGTTCTAAGTTTTCCTTGCGCCCAAAATATTATAAAAAAAACACCAAACAGTGCTAAAAGTCCAAAAAGTACGGTTAAAATATTTTTCGTGCTCTGTTTCATCCTCGCTTAAGTATACAATTTAGAACAATAAATTCAAATTTAGAACATTATTTAATGTCAGTTTCATGAAAAACAATTTCTTGTCCTTTTGCAACTTCACCTCGCAAAATTTTGTTAGCCAAAAAATTCTCCAATTGTTCTTGAATAACCCTGGCCATTGGTCTGGCACCCATTTCCGGATCAAAACCGAGCGCGGCTAATTTTGTCAGGGCAGAATTTTCAATTCGGAGAATAATCCCTTTCCCGCTTCGAATATCGGCTGCCAATTTGCGAATCATAATTTTAGCAACTTCAGTAATTTGTGTTTGGTTTAGTGGAGCGTAGTAAACTACGGCGGAAAATCTGTTCAAAAACTCAGGACGAAAAATCCCTTGATCTTGAACATAATCAACAACAGTTTTTTGCGCTTGATCATAAGGAGTATTTTTTGCCGTCAACTGTCGGATAATATTTGCTCCTGCATTCGAGGTTGCAATAATAATCGTATTTTTATAATATACCTTTTTCCCGGTTGAGCTGGTAACAAACCCTTCATCGAGAACCGCTAACAATAAATTTAAAATGTCAGGATTGGCTTTTTCGATTTCGTCAAAAAGAAGCAATGAAAAAGGCTTGTTTCTGACCTGAGAAGTTAGTTCACCTTCCTGTTTTTCGCCAGAGCCTGTTGGTGCTCCGATTAAGCGATAAACATCTGCTTTGTTTTGATATTCGCTCATATCAAAACGGATCATCGAATCTTTGGAACCAAAATAAACCTCAGCCAAAGCCTTGGCGGTTTCAGTTTTTCCAACACCAGTTGGGCCAACAAACAGAAAACTTCCGATAGGCTTTTGGCTATCCGTAACGCCGGCACGAGATCTTTGTAGCGCTCCGGCGACTGCTCGTACAGCTTGATCTTGACCAATTACACGCTTTTTCAGTTCTTGGTCCAGAGTAACCAATATTTCTCTTTCGCGGCCAACAGCTTCTTTAACCGGAATATTGGTTTTAGAACTGACATAATCATCGATTACCGACACTGTGATGACCTTTGCCTCTCCTTTATTCAATGAGTTTGCGGCGCCTTCAAGCAAAGCAATTGATTTTTCCGGATTCGGTTGATCGAGTATATATTTTTTCGCCAATCTCACTATTTCTTTAATTGCTGAATATGTAACCAAAATTCCGTAGTGATATTCTATACTTGGTGCAACATCCTCTAATATTCTGATCATTTCTTCATCTGACGGCTCGGCAATTTCAACTTTTTCAAGCCTTTGCATTAAAGCCGGGTTGTCCCCAATCAAATTGTTATAATCGGAAATGTTTGTCGTGCCGATAAAGCTAATTTCCGGATACGATAGATATGGGATAAGCACTGAAGTCGCATCCACCTGCCCCGCTTCGCCGGATGATAAAATCTTCTCGATACCATCGATAAATAGTACAACATTCCCGGCGTTGGCGGCTTGAGAGAATATTTGGGTCAATCTTTCTGTCAATTGGCCGGAAGTGCTCAGTCCGGAGATGAGAAGGTCAACATTAAGTTCAACAACTTTCTTGTGTGCCAAATTCGGCAAGGTATTGCCCTCATTGACCTTTTTGGCAAAACCTAGAACAGTTGTTTTTTTGCCGACGCCAGGCTCGCCGACCAAAATTGCATTTGCGCCGACTGTTCGATTAAGCGCCTCTTCAACCATGCTAATTTCTTTATCATGACCGATCAATTCCAAGCCGAGGCCCTGTCTCTCGATACCTTCGGAAATGTTCACAGAGTAACTGTTTAAGTCCGGAGTATAACCATATGCCCAATCTTTTCCGATGCCACCGGTTAAATGCAGATTGTTCGGATTAAAATAATCGTGTTTCTTTTCGATTTTGGCAATTACAGCGGTTTGCCAATAAACAATATTGGCCAAATCCTCAGAAGTAACATTAATTTTTGAAAGATAGGCAGAAAAATACGGATCAGCCTCCGAAAGAACAACTAACATGTCACCAATTTCTATTTGTTGATGTTTTTCGGCAACAGCGACTTCGAGCGCTCGTTCGACAATGTTAGAAAAACGCGACGCTGAAATTGCCTTGGTTCTTTCAAGCTCGGTAATTAGTTTCAAACCGGATATTCCGATTCTGTTTAAAATGAAATTGCTCTCCTTTGATTTTACTAGGGCTTTCAAAACATCCAGCGAGTTAACTTCGGATAAATCTCCTCCGATTGAAAGTAGTGCCCTTGTCAATGGAACGGAAAAAGAATCAAAGACATTTACCGGAGCCCCGGCTTTTAACGCCTCCAGCGCTTCCTTCGGAGATAAAATTTGCGGACTGTGAACAAAGTAACGCAAAAAACTTCTAACCGCGAGGAAAACCAGAAAGACCGCTAGAAGAATTTGGTCGTACCCGAAGAACTTATCAAAATTGAGTGAATTGAATATAAACGAAATCCAAATTACTAACGAGCCGGCGCCCGTTAACCAAAAAAGTAGCGAGATCATTCTGCCGACTGTTCCTGAAAAAAATGAATTCACTCGCACCAAATTGGCGATTCTTGTTCCCTGGTAATTAAATTTCAGATTATTATTCATTCTTTTAATAATTTACCGAAATAATATTGACGAAACCGATGATAATCAAAGCAATTATTGTTAAGGGGAAAGCCAGCCAAATTGCATAAGCACCAACCGTAATGATTATTACAACCAAAAAAGTAACAAGAAAAGCGCCGAGAACGGAAATTTTAACCAAAAAACCGATGAACCGTGAGGCAATATTCAGCATCATAACGCTAAATTTCTCCTGTAAAGAAAGATTTTCGTAACTGACAATGTCTCTGCGCCACGGAGCAAAAAGAGTGGAGAATATTAGCTTGACTGAAAAAAGATCAACGATGGAAATTATCGATGCTTTTGAAGCCAAATAAAGCCGGTGCGGCAAAAAACCGTACCACCAGCTGAAAAATAATAGAACTAAATTGTTCGTCCCCTCCTTAACCATTGGCGTTTCTTAGGCTGCTTTTTTCGTTTCCTTTGACTCCGTTTTGCTGATTGCTCCTTGCGGGCAAACGGCAATAACATCGGCTATGTCGCAATCTTCGCACTCTGCGGAAGTTTTTACTTCTGATTTTCCCTGATCATCAAACTTAAACAGTTCTTCAAACGAGGCTATGCAAGCACCGCATCCGATACATTTTGATTTATCAACCACAACATCTGTCCCTTTTACCATGGGTCTCCTTAAAATTCATTTAGATTTTCTATACATATTATAGCTCAAAAATTTGGTAAAAAAAAGCACAAAAAAATCGCCTTTGATATAATCTTGGGCGATTCTTTTGGGAATACTCCCTTTTTTTTAAAAGAGTATTGTTCCATAAACAGTTCCAACTGCAACTGCTAGTATTGCTACTATGCTCATGGTTATTGCTTCAAAGAGCGTAAGTTCGCGCGTTGGCGCAGACCTACCCTCGTCTTCGAAAGCAACTTTTTGAGCATTAAGTGCTTTTGGCGTCATGATAACCCTCCTATTTACCCTGTTAAATACGATCGTATTGCCCTTGGCAATCAGATCGTCCCGCAAAGCGGGATTTAACAAGGGTGAATTTTTAAGTTGCTGATACTATTATATCAAATAACAGCTAACTTGTCAAATTTAGCCCTTGGAAAGTCGGCGAATTGTGTTCTTTAGTTCTATCAGTCGATCTTTGTCAGCAAGCTCCAGTTCCTGGTCAATAACTTCGAAAAGTAGTGAGTTCACAGCGGAGCGAACGGCAGAGAGTTGAACGACAATTTCATCGGCCGAGCGCAGAGTTGAAACCATATTCTCTACCCCACGGATTTGTCCCTCGATTCTTTTTAATCTGTTTTGAATTTTTACAACTTCCATAAGAATAAAACGTTAGTTGATTAAAACTTATCCACAATGATACCCCCTCTTTTTCACATTATACCCCCACCCCGTATTATAGCAAGCTTAAATCACAAAAAGCAGCCAACTTTGGCTGCCAATATACCAACCAAGAATAAATTAAACGAATCTACTGGCGGCAAAAACCAAAACCGCTCCGGAGATCGTTGCCAAAGCCAGTGCAAGAGTATTGCCCCGTTCATGAGCTTCCGGAAGAAGATCAGAGGCGCCAATATAAAGGAAGAAGCCGACAAAGTAAGCCAGAATGTAAGTTAATGTAGTTTGGCTAATATTTATTACCTGTGGCAAAAAAATACCGACAATTGGCGCTAAGGCAACAGCAAGCAAGAGCCCGGTAATTTTTGCTCGGTCATTTTTATTAGTTAGCATTAAAGTCACGGTGCAAAGCCCATCGGAAAATTTATGGAGAATTACTCCCAGGGAAATCAAAAGTCCAATCTGCGGATTAATCAAAAAACCGGCACCCATTGCCAAACCATCAAGCAAACTGTGAAAAGTAATTCCGGCTCCACCCAACAAACCAACACTTTCATGGTGCTGATTTTCACAATCATCTTCCGTGCAGGTGTGGACGATCATAAACTTTTCCAAAATATAGAAAGACAAAAAACCGATCATAACCGTGATCATCGGCTTGATTAAATCGAGATTGCTGCTCTCCGCCAGATCGACAACTTCGGGCAAAACATCAAAAAAAGCCAAGGATACTAGAACACCGGCAGTAAAAGCCATTAAAAAGTGGAGTCGGTTTTTGAATTTAAAGGCAAAATAGCCACCAATAATCGTGGCAAAAAATGCAAGAATTGCAAATAGTATCAACATAAACAAATATTAGTTCATAAAACTCTTGAAGTCAAAAGTCTGTAAAGTTGCAAGATAAAAAAATTGCTTGTGATCAATAGAATGCTGTATAATTGATCTACAACAAAGAAAAATAATTTGAGGAGCTTGGCGAAGGCTAAGTAAAGTCATGAAAAAATTACTATTCTCCGTGATAGGAATGACCGCCGTTTTAGGTAGTGGATTGTTTTATATTGGTCATCCGCAAGCAGAAGAATCAACACAAGATCAATATTGCGCTCCAGGGCCAGAAACGGACTACGAAATGCTAGGCGCAGGAGGCGTCGTCCGTTCTCAGACATTTAAACCGACACAAAATCGGCTTTCAGAAATCGATATAAAAATCGGCGGGCTTGGCTTGAATGGTGGAACTCCAATCACCGTCAAACTCTACGGCCCTGGTTTTGGCGGGCCAGAACTCGCAACAAAAACTATTTTGCCGACCATAGCAGAGCCATCAATTCGAAGCTGGACATTTGGAAGCCCAGTCACAGTTACTCCCGGTGAAACTTATCGTTTTATATTGGAAGAAAGCGGCGCTGGCAGTGTTTATTGGTATTATGGGGCAGGAGGCGTCAACTGCGATGGACAAGATAGAACATATGCTTTCCGCGATGATACTCACATGACTTGGGACTGGAATTACAAAACTTTAGGCTATACTGTGGCTGATCCAAGTACGCCAGGTACAACCGATACCGGTGCTACGGCCAAATCCACAACATCCGTAACTTTAGGTGAAACTCTTGGCACTGCCACCACCGCAATTGCAAAGCCTGCGAATTTAACAGCAGCATATTCCGACAGTGACAAGGGTATCAAATTATCATGGAAAGCTTCAACGACAACAGATATCGATGGCTACAAGGTTTTTAGATCTGAAAGTGCAGACAAAGGCTTTGCCAAAATTAAAGATATCGCCAAAAATGTTGCAACCTATTTGGATCAGGACATCGCCGCCAGCAAAACTTACTATTATCAGGTTCGCGCTTACAAAGCCAGTGAACAATCATATAGTTCAAACACTGCTTCCGCCCAAGTGCCTGCAGATATTGCCCCCGTCAAACCAAAAAATCTAACTGTTGTTGACACAACATCCAAATCAATAACAGTACGATGGGCAAAAAGCACTAATGGCGATATAAAAGGTTACACGATTAACCTTTATCGGGGCAAAGAAAAAATTCGAACCAGTGAATTATCTCCCGGCCATAACACATACGCCTTCCTTGAACTCGATTCCGGCGTTATTTACAAAGTCGAGTTAATAGCGAAAAGCGATACCGATAAAACTTCAACACCGGCAATTACCTTTGGCTCAACAGATTATCCACAAATAATTCAATCAATTTACAACAATACCATTTTAGTTGCAAATATTGCGGTGTTAATTGTTCTACTTTTGTTGCTTATGCGCACAATCAGCCGCAAGCAGAAGAAATCATAAACAAAATTAATGATAGGAAAAGCCTCCGAAAACGGAGGCTTTTTTTGCGTTAATTTATATAGAACATCAAATTCCCTATTGCATTTCTTTCTATAATGTATTTTAATAAGCTGTCTGCTCACGGAGCAGGGATCCTGCCTAAGGAGACAACCGATGAGCCATGTGTGGCTCCTCGGTTTTTTTTAAGACAAAAAAACTATTTCATTTCCTGAAAATCACCTTCTTTTACTTCGTTAACCAAAAAATTTCCATTTTGATCAACTACCATATATGAATTTACGGAATAGCCGACTTCCTCCGATTGTAAATTCTGATAAACTGTCGCCGTTATCTTATAAAGATCGGCGGCAGACAAATATTCTGCCTTTGAAATAATGAATCTGCCCATTGACGGGCTGGAAACCCCGGCGAACTCCTCTTGATTCGTCGCTTTGTACCAAGCATCAGTTGTGTATGGCTTTGCATTCGTTAAGCCTCTGGTTTTTTTTGCATCAAGAAAGTTTTTAGTTACCTCTTTTGCCATATCCAAATTGGCGGTTGAAGATTTGCCACTGGAGTCAGTTGATGTTGATACTGTTGACTCCGAAGAAGTGCCTTTAAGTGCATTTACTTCGTTAGTTAAACTATTAACCTTGGCGCTAAGATCGCTCTTATCTTTGTCATTTTTAATTTTCATATAATAATAGCTGCCACTTCCGACAATCACAGCCGTTAAAACAATCGTGATAAGAACCGACCAGAATGCCTTCATTTCCCCTCCTCGTTTTTGTTAAGTTCGGACACCGCCCAGTTATGGACAATTTTTAATATAAGTATTGTTTGAATAATGTATTTTATCAGCAAAAGGGTTATAAACAACCAAAGAACTCCCGGCCTCTGATCCAGACTAAAAGCAGTTGTCGACAAGCTTAGAACAATCGCCAAATATATAATATCCAGTGAAACCGAAAGCAAAATTATTCTTACGACAAGCGGGTAATACTCTCGCCCAGATTTTAGAACTATTACTTCTTTTTCCATATATTTATTGTACAACCGAAATTCGGGATTATCAAATTTTATCAGCACAGAGATTGAGAATTGGGTTATAATGTAAATAATGGAAACAA
>Ga0172381_10002253_pt1 | contig 21548 bp, 30 predicted proteins | sample Leawel6488metaG_FD_119754 | JGI IMG/M metagenome (GOLD analysis project Ga0172381, IMG submission 119754) | Leachate microbial communities from a municipal landfill in Southern Ontario, Canada - Leachate well 64-88 metaG | ecosystem: Engineered > Solid waste > Landfill > Unclassified | place...
CACCTTTAAGGACATGATCCCTGCCGATGTTTTGCTGTGGGACATTCCGGGTCCCTTCTTTCACATCGTGTCAGCATTTGACGGCATGGAACTGAACCACGCCTCGTTGTACCTGGGGGCCGGGCAGGTGGCCGAGGCGGTCCCGCAGGGGATCGTGGTGAGGCCCTGGGACCAAGGCCCCCTCCGCTCGCCACAGGCGATCGTGAGGAGGGCCGGCGGGGCAGACACCTTGGCAGTGTTGGCCAAGGCGAGTGAGTTCGTCTCCCAGGGGAATCGCTATGCATATGGGCAACTGCTGCTGACCGCTGGAGTGTGCTTGCTCCGGCAGTCGGGGGTTGAAGATCCCATGGCGAAGGCAGTAGAGTCCATGTTCATTCATCAGGCAGCAGTGTTCATCGACCACCTGCACGCCGTCGGAAAGAAGCCGATGATTTGCAGCGAACTGGTCTACCGCTGCTTCGCAGAAGCCGTCCCGCCCCATGCCATCTCCATCGCTTTGTTTCGGGGGATGAAGCCCAGTCAGGAACGAGTGGAGGAGATCTTGGTGGCCCTGGCCAGACTGTCGGCGAACTTCGTCTCCCCCGGCGACCTGCTCTTGACACCGAGCTTGAAGACTGTTGGCGTCATAGACGTTCTGTAACCTGACCATCATCTACAGGAGCATCATTTTGGCTGCCAGACATGAGCATTTAGAGGATTACATCACCAAGGAGGCGTGCGAGGAGAAGCATGGTTCGTCCAGGACCAACAGCATTAGGATCTGGGGAACCATCGCCCTCCTGGTGCTCGTGGGTGGAAGCTGCCTCGGCTTCTGCATCGAAGAGGCCAGAAGATCGCTGCTCGGAGCGGAGCAGTCTGAGAACGCCGTCGGTGAATTGAAGTCCGAGCTTCGTGGAGTTGTCGCCAAGGAGATCGAGCTGAAGGAGCGGTTCATCAAGAGTATCGACGAGGTGAAGGGGGAGGTGGGAGAGGTCCGCAGGGAGCAGAAGAGCATGATGGACTTTCTGCTCCACTCCTACAAGAGGGACTCTGCTGGTTCTGATTCATCGAAGGGTGGGGATTGATTAAATGGGAGCTACTGGTGGTACCATCACGTATTCTGAGGACTACACGATACATACGTTCAACTCTTCCGGTGACTTCGTTTCGGACGAAGAGTTGGTTGTGGATGTGCTCAGGGTGGCTGGTGGCGGTGGTGGTGGTCACGACTACGGCGGAGGTGGGGGAGCTGGCGGCATCGTGTTTTCTGTGGGACTCACCCTGGCTGCTGGAACATATCCGGCTGTAGCTGGGGATGGTGGAGCAGGGGGAACCACTGGAGCCGGGTCGAGCGGCAGCGATTCATCGTTCAATGGTCTGTCAGCTCTTGGGGGTGGGGGAGGTGGTGGGGGAGATGGTACTCCTGCAGGCAGCGGTGGATCTGGTGGAGGTGGGAGCTTCGCTTCTGGTTCAGGGGTGCCGGTACTGCTGGCCAAGGCTATGCTGGAGGCGACGGCACGAACGATCCGGAGCATTTGAGGTCAGGCGGTGGCGGTGGAGCGTCGGAAGTAGGGACGGCTGGTGTAGACGATACGTCCTCTGGTGCTGGAGGCGATGGAATAGCCTCGACGATTACAGGTACATCGGTCACGCGAGGTGGAGGCGGAGGCGGGGGTGGCTACTCTGGATATTCCATTGCCGGCGGTGCTGGAGGTGCTGGCGGTGGTGGGGCGGGTGCCACTACTGATGGAGCGACTGGAACGGCTGGCACTGCAAACACGGGTGGTGGCGGTGGCGGTGGCGCTGGCAACCATGGCAACGGCGGTGCCGGTGGCTCGGGTGTTGTGATAGTTCGCTACCTCACTCCAGACGAGCAGTCATCCTCCTCGTCTTCTTCGTCCAGCATCTCCACGAGCAGTTCGTCAATATCCACGAGTTCCGTCAGCTCTTCTTCCAGTTCGCAATCTTCGTCTTCCTCTATCTCGACCAGCTCGTCGGGATGGGGAGTCTCGGGAGTCTTGTGGTACAAGGACACCGCGACGGGCAGGACGATCAAGGGATGCGCCGTATCGAAGAACAGGATGTACGTGTGGAACGGGTCGGAGATGGTCTTGTGGAGCACGATCTCGCTGGCCCAGTGGGTCGGCGGGTTGATCTCGATGTCGGAGCAAGTCCTGTCCACCTCGGAGTCCACCTCCGTGCACGTCGGGTACAAGCCGGACAAGCTGCCGATCCCGTGCACGATCCTTTACTACTCCAGTCCAAGCTCACCGTCTGACACGATCGTGGGGACGCAGGAGCTGAAGATGGAAGAGCTGATGGATTGCGGGGTGGTCGCAGTAGATGCAGGCAACTCGGACACGTCGTTCAAGACTGACTTGGCGGGGACCGATGAGAAGCAGTATGTGGGCCGTGTGCTGGTCCCGGTGAGCGGAGCAGTGGTCAACCAGCCCCGGAGGGTGACCGGGTTCAACGCGGGGACCAAGTTCATCACAGTGTATCCAGCCCTGTCGTCCGTGCCGGATGCTGGGGATGCCTTCACGCTTCTGGGCTTCATAGAGGAATGAGATGTGGTGGTGGTTCGGTCGAGTTGCATTGCAGAGTTCTTCATCGAGTTCAAGCTCGGTTTCTGCTAACAGCTCCAGCTCTTCGCCCAGCTCTACGAGTAGTATATCATCTGCGAGTAGCACCAGCTCTTCATCCAGTTCTACAAGCAGCCCTTCGTCTGCAAACAGCTCCAGCTCAGTATCTTCCTCCTCCAGTAGCCCATCGAGTGTCAGTAGCTCTAGCTCTTCCAGCTCCACAAGCAGCCCTTCGTCTGCGAGTAGTGCCAGCTCCTCCTCTTCTCCTTCTAGTAGTTTGTCGAGTGTCAGCAGCTCCTCGTCGTCTAGTTCTTCTGTCTCGACCTCCAGTGCCTCTTCCTCCAGCTCCAGTTTTTCATCGTCGGCCAGTAGTGCCGAGATGCTTTGCACTGATGATTTATTGTGTCAGGTGGGAGAGAACTCTGGAATCTATGATGCTCCCTGGTGGTATCCTGAGAGAATCACTATATATGACGAGGGATTGTTCAGGTGGTCGTTCAGTATGTCCATCATCCTTTCGGTGCACTGTGATTGGCTGGTTGGCCGCGATTTCGGGGCTGCCGTTCCCGAAGGGGCTGTCATATATGGAATCGTTGGGAGGATCGTGGGATATGAAACTGGGGATGGGGACGGAAGCGTTTCGGTCGCGATCAGTAAGGATGGTGGTGCTAGCTTTAGCAGCCTCAAGACTGACGTGTTCCCCAGCAGTGAGTCTGATAACTACTATGGATCGTCTGATGACCTGTGGGGTTTCTCCTCGATTACCCCTGCTGAGGTGAACGACCCAAATTTCTCTATTTGCATAAGAGGAACCAACCAACAGGCATCTACGGGGAATACATACTTTGTAGATGCCATCTTCCTTTCCATCTGCTATCGTTGGGGTGGGGGTTCCAGCTACAGCTCTTCGTCTAGCTCTAGCAGTAGCTTCAGCTCGTCCAGTTCTATTTCCACATCGTCCAGTTCGCAGTCTTCTGTGTCAACATCATCTGCAAGTTCAAGCTCATCCTCGGAGAGTTCTGCAAGCAGCATCAGTTCAGTCAGCTCCAGTTCCATTTCTACGTCGTCCAGTTCGCAGTCTTCCGCATCATCTAGCTTGTCTTCATCGGTCAGTTCGCAGTCATCCAACAGTTCATCCGCATCTAGTCAATCTTCTGAAAACAGTTCGGTCAGTTCCATCAGCTCAACAAGTAGCCCCTCATCGGTCAGCTCTGCTTCAAGCACCAGCTCCTCTGCCTCTAGCGGTTCGAGTGGGAGCAGCGTCAGTTCAGCGAGTAGTTCAAGTTCAACCAGCAGCACTTCGTCGGCGAGTTCGAGTCCCAGTTCTGCAAGTAGTGTGAGCTCGACCAGCAGTCTCAGTTCTGTAAGTAGTCCTTCCAGTTCCACATCCTCAGTCAGTTCTTCTAGTTCGACTTCGAGTTCCCTCAGCGAGAGTTCTACCAGTAGCCCCTCGTCGGTGAGTTCTGGTTCTAGCAGTGTGTCCTCCCCCAGTTCTGCAAGCTCAGAATCTTCGGCATCCTATTCTGAATCCAGTTCAGTCAGCACTAGTTCTGAATCTTCTGTCAGCTCCAGCAGCCCTTCCTCTGTAAGCTCCAGTGTTAGTTCAGAGTCATCGTCAAGTAGTCCCAGCTCGGTGAGTTCTGTTTCTTCCACCAGCAGTTCGAGCAGCTCGTCATCAACAAGTTCTTTGAGCAGTCCCAGCTCTACCAGCTCTGCATCTTCTGTGAGCAGCACGTCCAGCTCGACCTCCTCGCCGAGCTCGTTGAGCAGTCCTTCGTCTGCTTCTTCAAGCATCAGTTCAACATCGAGCCCCAGCAGTTCCGTCAGCAGTCTATCGTCGGTGAGTTCAACATCGAGCCCCAGTAGTTTGAGCAGCTCGCTGAGTAGTCTGTCATCAATAAGTTCGTCCAGTAGCACCTCGTCGGTCAGTTCTACGAGCAGCGAGTCCAGCTTGAGTTCCGTTTCTTCGATTAGCTCCTCTAGCAGCTCCAGCAGTGTAAGCTCTGTGAGCAGCACTTCGTCGGCGAGTTCGAGTCCCAGCAGTGGGTCCTCTGCCAGCTCGGTCAGCTCCGAGAGTTCTCCCAGCTCGATCTCGGGTTCCAGTGTGAGCAGTTCGTCCAGTGAGTCGAGCCCCTCGTCAACCAGCAGTTCGAGCTCGTCCGTCAGCTCTGTCAGTTCGACCAGCAGCACGAGCAATGAAAGTTCTGTGAGTTCCAGTTCGACTTCCTCACCAAGTTCTGCATCTTCAGTCAGCTCCACCAGTTCCGGATCGTCCTCTACTTCGTCGAGTACTTCCAGCCCTTCCTCTTCGTCGAGCATGTCCACCTCATCGGTGAGCAGCAGCTCCAGTTCTTCATCCTCGTCGGTGTCTTCATCCAGCAGCATCAGCTCAGTTAGTTCCACGAGCAGCTCCAGCTCCGTCAGTTCTGCCTCCAGTACGTCGAGCCTCAGCAGCAGTTCCAGCTTGAGTTCGTCTGTCAGTTCCTCTTCTTCGGTTAGCAGTCAAAGCTCCACAAGTTCGGTTAGTTCCAGCTCCAGTTCCAGCAGTGCTTCTTCCTCTTCCAGCAGCATCAGTTCCAGTTCCTCCCCCAGCTCTGTGAGCTCAGAATCGTCCTCCACCTCATCCAGTTCCTCGGTTAGTTCTTCCAGCACATCGTCCTCGCAAAGTGGTTCCAGCGAATCCAGCTCGTCGAGCATATCCACTTCATCAGGTAGCAACTCATCGAGTCTGTCATCTCAGTCAGAGTCTTCCCGATCGTCGAGTTCTTCGGTCAGTAGCTCCAGCGTCCACACGTTGTTCCCGGCCGGGAAGACTGTCATCACGATCGGGGCTACCCAATGCACCATCGCGGTGGTGGGTGCCGACGGATCAATCGAGGAAAGAGATGGTATCGTTTCGGGGTCTTTCGGGTATACTGGGCTGGAGGAGGGCACGGCGAGCAAGGTGGGAGCCGCCGGCAAGCTGGCGGTGAAGATCGGTGGATCGTCGGCCTCGGTCGCGAAGGTGGGGGCGAATTCAGTGACGACGGAGAAGCAATTATGAGCCTGATCTATGCCTACTCGAACAAGGGACTGACCGAGGACATCACGATCCAGGATTCCGCCGGAGCCACCGTCACCCCGGGAGCAAGCGACAAGGTGCGTGTCATCATCGGAAGGGATGGAGAGACTGCCAAGCTCACCGTTACCAGCGACGCCCCGACCGCCAACGGAAGCAGCATCACGAAGGGGGTGATCAACCGGCTGAGGCTAGACGCCAGCGACCTGAGCTTCACCCCCGGCATCTACACGATGACCGTGGACCTGTACGATCATTTGGATGCGGCTGAGTGGAAGTGCGTCAGCCGCCAGGTGTTCTGCCTGGAGGGCTCCACGGCGTCCCACATTGTGGACGTCTCGGAGATCCTGTTCGAGTTGGGGCTGTCGGCCACCGTGACCGAGGAGCAGCGGGGCATGGCCCTGGGGGCCATTGCGGGGGCTGAGGCGGCCGTGCGTAGATACCTGGGCTACGATCCGTTGATCGCCTCCCGCGTCGAGTACCACCCGTCGCAGCCCTTCCAAGCTCAGATCTCCCGGGGCATCTGGGAGGTAATGGAGCAGCGGGCGGTCTTGCGTCAGGTGTCGGAGGCTGCGACGAACGAGCTGCAACTCCAGCACCTGCCGATCCGCGGGACGCCCTTGGTCGTCGTGCGGGTGGACTACGACGGCCGGAGCGAGTCGAGGGTGGGGTCCTTTCCTGTGGAGAGCGAGAAGGTGATCGGTCAGGACTTCTGGCCGAACTACGATTGCGTGGATGCCTCCGGGGTGAAGGTCTGCCGGGACGGGGTCCTGAGGACGATCGGCCTGTGGCCTACCACCGCCGGCACAGTCAAGATAACCTACACCGCCGGCTACACGCCGGATGAGTTGAGGGGCAGCGATCCGATCATCAACGGTGCCCCGATCTGGGAGGCCACCAAGGAGGAGGCGGTCCGCAGGGTCCGCAGGATTGCGGCTCAGAAGTACGGCAGGGTGGGACTTCCTGCTGGGGTCTTTACGAGCGAGAGCCTTGGGAGCTACAGCTATTCGATGGACTCGGCCACTGTGGCCAGGTTGTTCGGCGGGGACCTGTTGCCGGAGTCGAAAGAGAAGCTGTCGAGCTTCGTCAACATGGGTTGGTACTTGGGGTCGTAGTTAGAAATCAAGAGAAAGAAGGTGGAATGATGACGGAGAGAGAACAGTTGAAAGAGGAAATGAATGTCCTACTTCGCTCAGGTTTTATTTTGTCTGGACATATGGAGGTCGAATCCAGGACTAAGGATCGTTTACCAATTCTCGATGCCAGGGAAATTGATTCGTTTAGAAAGGGATTCATGGAGGAATTGGGGAGGCAGAGTGCCAGGGATCTCATTGCCTTCCTGCGTCCTTCAGGCAAGGTAAGTAGCACCGTGACAAGTTATGGAGATCCGGCTGTTGTGGATAGAGTCCTTGAGTCTATTACATCATCCAGTCAGGATCAGAAAGTGGAATGATGTCTCTGCTCGAAAACCTCCCACACGTCTGCACGGCGAAGAAGAGGGTCCGAACCGCCGACGGGATGGCCGGGTCGATCGACACATTCACGACCGTGTTCTCGGATCGGCCCTGCTGGCGTCAGGGAGCCGAGGACAGGGAGGTTGCCTGGTGGCAGCAGCGGTCGATGAACATCACTCACAACATCTACTTCGCCGACAACCCTTCGATTAATGAGAACCACGTGATCGTGATGGGATCTGAGATCATGGACGTGCTCAGCCAGGCGGAGCCCGACGATTCCGTGGGGCTCGGAATCCTCTGGCGGCTGGCGGTCAACAAGATAAGCAGGGTGGCATGACCATGAGAGTTGAATGCAATTCGATCAATGACTTCATCGAGAACCTTTGGATGCCTGGTGATACAGTGGTGGACGTCTTCGACAAAAAGGTGTTCGTGGACATCACCCGCCGTCCGGTTCACGGGGATTCCAGTTGCGTGGTCTACCTCGTGGACATCCATGCCTCCGTCATAGTGAACACTTCCGACCAGGGGCAGTATCTGTTGGTCGCCGGGGAAAGCACGGGGAAGGACTACGACGATGCCACCAACGACAAGAGCGGAACAGATCGGGCGTACGATCTGAAGGCGAAGCTGGGAGATTTCTGCAAGGTCCATGGTCTGGAGGTCAGACCTGGCATGTTGTCCGAGTGAGGAGAACGAACGATGGAAAGCGAAGTGACGAAAAAGCACGTGGAGTTGGGTGACGCCGAAGAGAAGTCTAGGGAGTCCCTGAAGCTGGCCGTGGGGACGGGCCGTTGGATGTCGGCGGTGTGGTTCTTCCGGGACGGCAAGTTGGTTCTGCACCGTACCACGTACGACTTCCCCAGGGAGCGGTTCGACGAGGCTGTCAATCAACTGCGTGGCACGCTCAACAACGAGCGGAAGGAAGAGACTCGTCCCTCCCCGGAGCCGCTGCCCAGGGTGGAAGAATTCCCCACGCCGGAACCCGAATCCTACATGGTGAATCCTCCGGTGGATGCCGTGATGTCCATGGATTCCCTGCCCGAGGATGATGTGAATCCCTTGGTCGATGCTGCGAAGGATGTTACGTTTGAAAGGATCGATCCCCTGCCACGGGATCTTGATCTCGATCAGTACAAGGCTACGCCTGAGATGTTGAATCAGCTCGGGATCGGACCGAAGTCCGAGGAAGATCCCGCCGAACCCGATGACCAAGATCCCTTCGCCGAGGAGCCGCAGCCATGAGGTGGCCCAAGCTGCTTCGATCAAGCAAGACACCGGCCAAGGCCTATGCCGCCGATTGGGAGAAGAGGGCCGATGCCTTGCTGGCCCGGATCGAAAAGGACAGGGACGGCTTGGAGGCACTCAACGCCAAGCTGCTGGCCATGACCAAGCAGATCGACTCCGACCTGGAGCAGGTGGAGGAGCTGAAGCGGAGGCATCAAGTGGCCCTGGACGGCCTGGGCTCCGAGCTTGCGGTGGCCGAGGGAACCGTGGAAGTCCTGGAGCGGTCCCACCGATTGATCCTGAAACGAATCGACGCCGACCTCGCCGTTCAGACGAGGCGGGAGGTGGCGTTGACCAACAGAGAGGATGATGGCGAATGACTGCTCTGTCGAAGGCGAGGGAGAAGAGCATGGCCGTGCTGAACACGGCCCATGCCAATGCCGTTCGGATGAAGGCGGCTGGAATGTTGGATCGCATGGTGACGCCGTCTCTCATGTCCGGCCCGGTGGACTGGCAGCAGCAGTCCAAGAGCCGCGAGAACTACGCGATGTTTCGCAGTTGGGTCTACGCTGCCATCAATGCCCTCGCCTCCGAGGCGGCCGGGCAGCCGGTGAACGTGGGGAGGTTCACCAACGGAGCGGGATCGAAGCAGCGTGCTCCGCGTGGACTGAAGGACTGCAACGCCCGCACGATGACGAAGAACATCCGCAGGAAGGCAGAGGGTGGTTCGGTCGAGATGGTTCAGGATCATCCCCTGATAGACATCCTGGACCATCCCAACCCCTTGCAGCACAAGTATCAGTTCGTGTATTCGTTCGTGGCCAACCTCAACCTGACCGGCCGTGCCTACATAGTGAAGGACGAGGAGGATGGTAGGACGGTCTACTATTCCCTGCCGAGCACATGGGTCAGGCCGGACCACAGCCAGGGGCCGTACAAGCGGTTCTACGTGGCGAACCCTCGCGACCTGGACTTCGCATCCAAGCAGGAACCGCTCGACGCCTCCCAGGTGGCCTTCGCCTTCCTGCCGAACCCGGCCGATCCCATGGGGGCGATCAGCCCGGCGTCGAGTCAGTCGGCTGCCATCCGCATCGACGACCGCATCCAGGTGTGCGAAGAGAAGTTCTTCGACAACGGCGTGTTCCCCTCGGTGATCGTGTCCGTCGGGAAGGATCCCCACCCCGACGTCCCCGGTGGCATCCGCCCCAGGTTGTCGGGCACCCAGCGGCGTCAGGTGACCGGTGCAATCAGGCGTGCCATGGCCTCGGTGGCGAACTACGGCAATCCGGCCATCGTGGATGGGTTGATCGAATCTATCATCCCGTTCAGCCGCGGTCAGAGCGAGATCGGGTGGGACAAGAGCGAGGGCACCCTGAAGACTCGTATCCTGTCTGCCTTCGGGGTTCATCCGTTCATCCTCGGCGAGCCCGTTGGAGTTGGTGGATACGCCCAGACCTACGTGATCGAAGAGCGATTCTGCAAGCGGGGAAACGTGTTCCTCGATCTGCTGAGCCTGCTCATGTCCCACTTCGTCGGCAACTTCTCCGCGTCCTCTGAGGATGTCCAAGAGAAGTTGTTGATCTGGTGGGATGCGATGATGCCCTCGGACCCGTCGCTGGATTGGTCGAACTGGAAGTATGCCAGGACCAACGGGGACGTCACGCAGAACGAATTCCGCACGAGGCTCGGGCTGGCACCGACGGACAACAAGGCGTCCGACCGGCAGGTGATTGGGTCCGGGGCGATGATGTCGGCCGTCGGAACCCTCGTGTCCCAGGTTGGCATGGGGGCGTTGTCCCCGGAGCAGTGCTCTACGATCTTGGAAGCCTCGGGCATTCCAAAGGAGTCGGCGGACAGGATGAGTGGAGTAGGAGTTCAGATCCCTATCTCCCAGCCAGCCCTGCTCGGTGGACCATCCGCCGATCCCCTGGGACAAGCTACCGGAGCCCTCCAGGCGGCCATCGCCGAGCTGAGGACGCCGATGGTGGCTTCCGTCAAGGACGTCTTGAGGTCTCTGGAATAGCAGAGGGAGATCGGGATGGAGCACGATGAGCAAGTTCTGGTTGCCGCTCTTCAGGTGGCCGAGGCTGCGGTCGGGATGAAGTCCCTGGCCGTTCGCAACGTGGTCAGGCGGAAGGTGATGGGCAAGGTTCACACCATCCTGACCGCCGAGACCGAGCGGAACATGCAGAGGGCCTTGGAGCCTTTCTTCCGGGAGCAGATCGGGGACATGGCGTCCCGCCTCGGCTCGGGGAAGTCGTTCCAGCGAACCAAGTCCCTGGACGGTCCTCCCAACCTCGAAGTCCCCAACATCCGCCAGCCAGATCATTACAGTTGCGGTGCATGTGCCGCCATGTCCGTGGGCCGATTCTTCGGGGTGGGATCGGAAGACTTGGGGGAGTGGAAGAGCTTGCTTGGCACCACGCTGGAGCGGTCCACCGATCCCAGGATGATCGTCGGGGTGCTGTCCGATCTGGACTTGGAGGTGGAAGAACGTCATGGCATGACAGTCGATGACCTGGCCGAGGCCACCCGCAATGGACGACCGGTGATCTGCCCGGTCCAGGACTACATGAGCAAGAGGGAGCCGGGGGCCGAGTTCGACTACGGGCACTACTTGGTCGTGATCGGGGTTGTCGATGGTCATGTCGTCTGCCAGGACTCCAGCATTGACAACGTGCAGGGAAGGCCCGGTGGTGGAGTCTCGGAGTCGGATGAAGAGGAGAGTCAGAACATCGCAGCCCCCGGCCGCATCCTGGTGAGGGTCGAGGATTGGGAGGCGAACTGGCATGACGTGGGTGAGGACGGGACGAAGTACGTTCGATACGGAATCATCGTGGGAAGAAGGGGATACAACCATGGCAGCAGCGATCATATCGGTGCAGCAGGTGAAGCCGATGCTGGACCTGCTTCAGGAGGCAGCCAGCATCGAGCTCACGGTCAGCCAGCACTACTGGGCGAGGGCGGCCTACTGGCGAGGGTTTGGGGTGAAGAAGCTGGTGGAGATGTACGAGAAGGAGGCGGAAGAGGAGCGGGGGCATGCAAAGCTGGTGACCGACCGGGCGGTGTTCCTCGGCAAGCAGCCGACCCTGGAACCGGACAAGGAGGCCCCGACCCAGGGCAGTCTGAGGGAGCAGATGACTCAGGACTTGGCGGGGGAGGTTGTCGTTGCGGATCGCTACGTTGCCTGGGTGAAGGTGGCATTGGATGCCGGGGACTTCGTGACCATGAACATCTTCAAGCAGATCCTGAAAGAGACGGAGGCTCACGTGGACTGGCTCCAGGGGCAGTTGAAGATCGCGGGGGAGCTGGGCGACGAATTGTTCCTGGCTCGCTGGGTGGACTGAAGGCCAAGACCGAGGCTCAGCGGGTGGTCGGCAGGATCTTCAGTCCGAAGCGGTGGAGGTCGAAGCTGGTGGACCGACTGCTGCCCGTGATGGCCCTGGGCATGGCCAAGGCCGTAGCCGCCGAGTACAAGGTGCTGGGGATCGACATCAGGCGGAGGAGGAAGCAAGCCAAGGAAGTGGCTACCGGGATCTACGCCAAGGCTTCACGAGCATCGACTTGGCTGGAAGAGAACCCGGAGGATTTGGAAGAGCTGGACGAAATGATCCGTGCCACTGGGCTCCCCGGGACAAACCTCTTCACCGAGATGCCCAAGGCCATGAAGCAGAGGGTCGTCCGCAACCTGAACGAATCCTTCAAGCAGGATTACTGGGACAACATCAGCGAGACCACCGGGGGCAACGCCGAGACGATCCTTGAAGAGGGATTGCAGAACGGGTGGTCGATGCAGGAGATCGCAAGCAAGCTGAGGGAGGAGTTGGGTGGGGATGACTATGCCAGGACGCGGTCCAGAAACATTGCCAGGACCGAAGCTGGCAATGCGCTGAACGGAGCCCGCAAGGAGGAGATGGAATCCCTCAGGGCCGACGTGGGGGACAAGGTTCCGATGCGATCCACCTGGGTCAGCGTTCTGGGAACCACCACCAGGGCCGAGCACGCAGACCTGGATGGAGTCCCCGCCGACGATGACGGGTTGTGGGATCTGGGTGGCTACATGATCCCCTGGCCTGGACATATCAGCCTTCCTCCAGACATGAGATGCAACTGCCAATGCACGGTTGTGATGGAGTTCGGGGTGGACGACGACAGTGCCAGGAGTCAGATCGACGATTACATCGACAGGCAGGAAGCGGGTCTCGAAGAGGAAGAGGAGTGAGAACGATGAGCAAGCGAAGAGCTGCGGATGTCTCCGAGGAATTGAAACCCAGCGACAAGGATTGTATCGCCCTCGCAGCGGCGGTCCTGGAGCGGTACACGGACTTGTTTTACAGCCATCAACGCATCATGGGCACCGCTCTTCTGATCCCTGCATCCATGCGGGGAGACGTGAAGCGGTGGCAGTTCATGGTCCAGAGGCATCAGCGGGGTGACTTCCGCAACACGGACGCAGAGTACAAGTCAACGAAGATGTTCGCCCAGTGGACGTTGGACATGAACGCAGAGTTGAGAAACCAACCAAAGCAGGCAATCACGTGGAGGGACTGAAATGGACTGGCTCAGTTTCACAGTTGGCATCGTGCTCGGAATCGTGATCGGAGTGGCATCTGTCAAGAGCATGCTTTTCGATTCAGTGACGAAATCGTGGAAGTCACACTTGGAGGGTCTCAAGCCCGGGGAAACGGTGTTCATGTCTGTGACGATCGGGAAGGACAGCGGGGACGACGATGGGGGAGACGAGGAAGTCTTGCACGATCCAGAGCCGTTGGAGAGTTGGAGGAACAACTGATGGGAGTCGCCCCGAGGATAGCCGACGTGCAGTGTTCGCGGTTGACCTTCCAGCCTGGGGATCGGATCTTGGTACGGTCCCATCATCGGTTGGATCGGGATCAAGAGCGGAGGCTGAGATCCTCGATCGTGAAGTGGGCCGGTTGCGAGGTTGAGGTTTTGATCTTTTGCCTCCTTGACATGGACATCGAAGTTGAAAAACGGTGACACCAACTACCGGGAAGTCCTCCAGGACGACGAATCCCTCTGTCTGTTTTTGAAGTCGCTGAAGAAGTTCGACCAGGCCTTCTGCGATCACATCGCCGACGGCGACGACTTCACCTTGAAGATCGAGGTACATGGGAACCAGGGGAAGATGCTCCACGTGAGGGTGAGCAGCGACGGGTTCAAGCGACCCCCTGGAGTCGAGAGGGAGATCGACCGAAAGAGGTGAACAGGTATTTATGAATGAGGGGTCCATGGGCTATACTGGACTCCATCAAGGTTGGTCTAGGTGTCCCAAAGAGCCGCGGCTTGCCGGAGTTGTCCGACATTCAGCGGCTTTTCTTTTGGAGATGGGTGAGATGAAAAACGTGACTTTCTACCTCGGCGTGGCAGTTGGCCTCACCTCCCGGCGACTCGTCATCACCAGGATGATGAGGGCCGAGGACATGCTGACCCGTCCAGCCGCCTTTTATGTGCAATCCTTGGCGGGGGCCACCACCTCGGTCACCGTTCCGCTGACCGACAACACCTTGTGGCAGGCCCAGCTCCGTGACTACAAGACCTCCGGGGAATCCAGCGACATCGACGTGCTGAACTTCCACACGGGCTCCCTCCAGTTCCCCGGGCCGAAGAGTGGGGACCGGTTGCAGATCCTGTCGATGGAGGATCTGTCTAGCTCCAGCAGTTCGAGCAGTTCGAGCAGCAGCACGAGCGAATCGTCCGCGAGTTCGGCCAGCTCCAGCTCCAGCAGCTCTGGATCGAGTAGCAGCTCCGTATCGACCAGCTCCAGTTCCATCTCGACCAGCTCCAGCAGCCAGTCGAGCATCTCGACCAGCTCCGTGTCGAGCAGCAGCTCCTCAGAGTCTTCTCCGAGCAGTGCCAGTTCCAGCAGTTCCAGCTCGTCCAGCGAGTCGAGTCTCTCCACGAGTTCGGTCAGCTCCAGCAGTTCGAGCAGCAGTTCCCACAGCACCAGTGAATCCAGCGGTTTGCCGGTTTGATAGGAGTCCTGAACATGCCAGTGGAAAACAAGTTGCCTCAGGGTCAGTTCGACACCGTGATCCGGTGGGTGAAGAAGACGGATGCCGACAGGCTCAAGCAGCTTGACCTGGCGTTCAGCGATGCCCTCCGCCGGCTCGGGAAGCGGAAGGTGTCGGGCCGGGCGGCGGTGGTCGGAACCCCCGAGGGAAGCGATCAGTTCGACGGGGGCTCGCTGGTCGAATGGTTGAAGCGAATCCCGGTGGGAGACGTGGAGGCCACGGCCCAGGTAGAGTCGATCCTCGCCACGATCCGAGCCCGCATCGCTTGAGGAGCAGTCCATGTTCATCGGATACCAACAGGTTGCGGTCACGGGAGCCTTGCTCACCAGGACTGATCTGGTCATCCCCGCGAATGCCACCAGCGTCATCCTCCAGGCGGACACGAACAACATCCGCTACACGATGGACGGGAGCAATCCAACGCAGGTCCGCGGAATGGTTCTCGTTGCGGGGCTCCCGCCCGAAGAGTTTCTGATCGAGAATTTGTACCGCATCCGGTTCACGAGAGGGGCTGCCGCCGACGCGGTGCTCAACCTCCATTACTCGGGCTCCCAGGAAAACTACCTGCCCGACCCGGGCAACCTCGACGTGGCGATCAGCGATCCGTTTATCAGTGGAATGTCTCAGACTCCTTGAGGGTGATGGTCATGGATCCAAACGACAAGCTCTTGAAGGCGATCCGCGGCAGAAGCCGGAAGAGTGCCGAGTTCAACTACGGCATCATCACCGCCGACCGCTACGTCAAGACCCTCCAGGATGCCATCGGCCTGGACCGGTGCTATCGGTTCCTGGCCAAGGGGACCACGAGCTTCGACGATCTCATGACCAAGGCGGCCAGGACCCTCGTCTACAGCAACCCCGACATGGAGTTGCAGGGGATCGACTTCAAGTCCGAGGGTGGTTCCATCGCGGGCCTGGAGCTGCCGAAGAACACCCTGATGTCGTTCCGGCACGTGCTCACGAGCAGCCGGAAGGACCGCGACGGCGATGTGCTTCACAGCGACGGGGCCTCAGTCGATCCCAAGATGCTCCTGCTGTGGCAGCACGTTCACACGATGCCCATCGGCAAGGCGGTCAAGGTGGCCGAGCAGAACACGAACCGCCTGGTGATGGTCTCCGCCATCGTGGACATGAACGAGGTCTGTCATGATTCGGCCGTGATGATCGACAACGGCATGGGCCGGTTCTCCCACGGGTTCCGGGCGATCGACTTCGCCGAGGTGAAGGACGACAAGGAGGGGCTCGGGGACGTCGGCGGGTTCGACGTGAAGCGGTTCGAGATCCTGGAGGAATCACTGGTGTCCGTCCCCGCCAACCCGGATGCGGAGACGGAGGAAGTCCTGCTGAGCCTCGTCGAGGGAGGCAAGCTGACGAGCACCCTGATGAAGGAGTTCGGCAGGGGGATTCGCTCGCGGCATCCCGCTGCTGTTTCGGTGCCCATCGAGCTGAAGGTGACCGTCGATGTCCAGAACAAGGCGAAGGAGAACGGCGATGAGAACAAGTCAGGAAGTCGAAAGGCAGAGGGAGCAGAAGGCGGAGGAGCCAGCACACCAAAAGAAACCGATGGCAAGCCCACCGGCGGTGAAGAGGAAGAAGCCAACGACGAGAAAGTAACCTGCCCGGGGTGCGGGGAAGAGGTGGTGCCGGACTCCGATGGCAAATGCCCGGAGTGCGGGGCCAAGATCGAATCGGCGAAGAACAATGACAAATCGGTGAAAGGCTCTAAAGGCATATATGGCACCATGAGGGGAAGTTGGCAATGGGTCATCGAGGAATTGTCGAAGCAGTCAACTGAATTCCTCAAGGGACAGGGGACCCCGATCCCTTTGGAAAACACCTATTGCTCGGTCATGTCATTGTTCTCGGATTATGGCGTGATCTCCTTGAACAATTGGCAGGACAATTTGGAGAAGTACTTCAGAGCATCGTGGAACAAGCAGATTGAGAAGCCACGTTGGAGTGGGAGTGCAAAGGAGATCGAACTGACCATCGAAGAGAAGAAGGCTTGGGCGGGAAGCAAGACCGGCCGGGTTCTCTCGACCAGGCACGAGAAGGCGATCCGCACCGCCAAGGAGCACGTGGACGACGTGGCCGCCGAGGAGTACATCAAGCGGGGGCACGGGGCCCAGCTACGGGAGGCGAGCGTCAAGCTCGGTGAGGTTCTCGCTGCCGCCACCGTTGCCCAGCCGGATGCCGAGGGAGACTCGGGCAACAGGCTCAGTGTCTACACGACCCAGACGGCAATGGCCCATTTCTTGGCCACCGCCACCGCAAACGAGCGGCGGAAGCTCCTGGCCATCCTGAACACCTTCGAGGAGGTCGAGAAGACCTCACGGATCGCCGAGGAATACGCCACCTTGCTCAGTGGCAAGGCGAAGGAGTCCGTCGAAGACGACGATGCCGAGGAAGAAGAGACCGGACCCAAGCCGTTCAGGGGTGACCTCCATAAGGAGACGCACAAGGGTGCGACGTTCTTCGACGGGAAGACGATCGAGGCCTACCTCGTGAAGGAATGCCAGGCTCAGGGGGTCAAGGCGAACAAGGAGTCTGCCACCTGGGATCTTGAGGGCAAGGGGGTGTCGGCCTTCATGGTAAAGGCCGGATGGGAGCATACGTATTTCCAGGAAGAGGACGACAAGGCGGAGGGGAAGCGGAGGGTGGAGGCCTTCTACACCAAGGGGATGAAGGCCACCGCGATTCACTTCGTGGGGAAGAAGGGCACGGAGTTGTTCATCAGCAAGCCCAACGAAGAGCCAAAAGAGTAGGGGTTTGGGGTGGGTTGTATTTACATAGTTTGGTTCCCGAATGGAAAGGGGTATGCCGGGAAAACCTCCTTGGGTTTGGAGCATCGGAAAAGGGGACATAGACGTGCTGCGGAATTGGGTTGTTCAAATCTCTTACATCGGGCCTTGCGGAAGTACGGGATGGACAACGTGGAGTGGGTAGTTGAACACGACGGAGTCCCAGCAGAGGACCTGGACCGCTTGGAGATCGAAACCATTGCTTGGTTTGGTTTCTTCGGTCCCGGTGGCTACAACATGACGATCGGTGGGGATGGTGGGGCTACGATGATTGGAGCGATTGTTGGTGAGGAAACGAGACGAAGAATTTCCTCAGCCCATGTCGGAAAGGTTCTGACTGAAGAGCACAGAAAGAAGATAGGAGCCAGTCTCACTGGTAAGAAGAGAGGACCTCCATCGGCAGAAACAGTGGCGAAGATGAAGGCAGCAGTGCTCAGGAATCCTCGGAAGCATACAGAAGAAGCGAAGCAAAGGATGAGCGCTGTCAGGAAGGGCAGGACGTCGACCATGAAGGGAAGGCACCATACGGAAGAAACCCGAGCCAAGCTGAGTGCCTTCCAAAAGACGAGGAAGAGAAAACCGCTTTCTGAGGAGCACAAAGCAGCTATCAGCAAAAGTCGGATCGGTCAAGTTCCATCACTGGAAGCTAGGAAAAAGTCCAGTGAGTCCCACAAGGCTTATTACCAAGTTGAGGAAAACAGGAAGAAGATGGGGGATAGCATGAGAGGTCATCATCATTCTGAGGAGACGAAAGAGAAGATGAGGGCCTCTTGGAAAAGACGATGTGAACTCAAGTGTGCTGCTGAGATCACCTTGGCTGCCGCTTAGTGTGTTTTTCGTAGACAAGGAACTATGTGATGCGTATTACAAAGGAATTGAAAAACTGGTTGGTGTCCAACATGGGTGTCAAGGCCGATGCGAGCGACGACGAGTATCGAAAGGCCGCCGGGGAAGCTTTTGCCACCGGCAAGCTGACGGCGGAGAACTATGCATCCCTCACGAAGGATGCGAAGGCCGAAGAGGCGAACCAGTTCGCCACGAAGCTGGACGCCATCGCCGGTGGGCTGGAGAAGCTCGTCGGCCTGATGTCCACCAAGGCCGAAGAGAAGCCCCAGGAGAAGACCGAGACCAAGACGGAAGAGAAGCCGGTCGAGAAGAAGACAGAGAAGCGGTCGTCCGGTCTGTCCAAGCTCTTCACCGGGGAGTCCTCGGACGACGAGATCGAGGTCCGGGTCAAGGAGGCCGCCGAGATGTACTCGACGACCAAGAGCACCCTGACCTATCCGATGCACACGAAGTCCGGTCGTGGGCATCCGTTTGCCGGGGAGGTCGTCAAGGACTTCACCGGGGAGGGGTCCCGTGCATTGGAAACCCCGAGCGAGCGGGACAAGGCTGTCGCCGGTGCCTTCGGGAAGCTGCTCTGCAACACGGCCAGGCAGCGGTCCAAGACTCTGGCATGGATGGGGTTGCAGGATCACGACAAGGAGTTGATCCTGTACGCGATGAAGAACATGCTCTGGTCGGGTGCCAGCGACGGCGGGGACCAAGCCGACATCGTCTGCCAGAAGCTGACCCCGATCCAGCAGAAGGCCATCATCGACGATGCCGTCAGCGGCGGTACCGAGGCCGTGCCGATTGTGTTCGACGACATGATCGTCAGCACCCCGATCCTGAACGGCGAGTTCTTCCCGCTAGTCAACCTGATTCCGCTCGACAAGGGTCGCCGGATTCAGGGTGCTCGTGCGGGGATCGTGGGCTCCGAGTGGGGTGGCATCGACGACACGTCGGTCACGCTGTTCAATACGGCGGCCTACGTGACGGCCTTCGACACGACCATCTACAGGTGGCAGGGGTCGATTTGGATCGGGTTGGACTTCCTGTCCGACACCCCCATCGACTTCGCCACGTTCCTGACTCAGCAGTACGGCGAAGTCCTGCTGCGGGACATGGATGAGGTCATCTGCGTCGGCAACGGCACGACCCAGCCCGAGGGCATCATGGTCAAGGCCGGAACGACTTCGGTGGCTTGGGGTGGCCTGACTACCCTTGGCAACTACGAGTCGCTGAGGTTCGGCGTTCACAAGCGTGAGCACCTGCCGGGCCTGATGAAGACGGCCGTGTTCGGTGGGACCGACGTCAGCTACCAGCGGGCCATGGCCATCCCGGTCAGTGCCACCGACGCCCGGCGTCTGAGCCAGACGAACACGATGCCGAACTACGACGGCTACACCTGGATGGGACGGGCCTTCAAGGTGAACGAGAGCTTGCTCAACTCTCAGATCTTCTACGCCATCATGGGTCGGTACCGGATGTACCGACGCCGCGGGTTGACCATCAAGAACTCCGTCGAGGGTGACACCCTCATCCGGCGGAACGAGATGCTGATGGTCTGCATGGCCCGCTACGGCGGTCAGCTTGAGAGAGGTGCCGCCGCGGCCGTGACGAGCACGGCCCCGGCTTGATCGATGAGGGTGAGGTTTGGTTAGCTGTCCCCGTCGGGTTCTTCTTCGTTCTCGCCCGACGGGGACAGGATTAAACAACAGAGAACGAACCGAAGGAGAACGAACGATGGCGGAAGTTATGGAAAAGAAAGAATCGGCGAGAGAAGCATTGTCGGTGCAGCCCTGGGGAATCGAAGCGGATCACCCGCGTTGCTGCGACCTGTTGCTGCAAAGCATTCCGGGGGAGCGGTTGCGGAGCACGATCATCGCATCGAAGCCGGCGAGGGACGTCCACTCCGGGATGATGATGATTCCCCCGGACCAGTCGGCGTTCCTGGCACAGTTCCCCCCGATGCCCGGGATGCAGTTGCACGTCAACCCGGCCAAGCTCACGTACACGATCATCGACCCGATGTTCGATGACGAGGATCTGTGCCGCAAGGTTCAAGGAGCATTGGAGCGGCAGACGTCCTTCCGCACCTCCGGGAAGCTGCGGGGGCAGGAGACGAAGCGTGGCACGCTGGACGTGCACCGCATGAAGACCTTGGTCCGCGAGATGACATGGCTGATCGATGCCGGGGAGGCCCGGGTCGTCAAGGGCGTGAAGCCGGACATGGAGCAGATCATCCAACTGCCGGGTGAGTTCCTGCTCAATCCAGGGAGCCGGGTCACGAACCTACAGCCGCGGTTCGAGAAGGACTGGGACGCCTGGATCGAGAGGCTCACGGCGTCGGGAGGTTGAGGTGGCAAGGAGCAACGCAGCGGCAGTTGCAGCCGCGAAGGCCAGGAGGGAGGTTCGATTCAAGTGGAACACCGCCGCGGTTTGCAGCAAGGTTTCCTTGACACTCGAACAAAGGGTCCGCATCGTGGTCGAGCACCTCAAGACCAGGATCACGCGGAACATCAGCGTGCCCGTGGTGAAGGAGAGAAGTAGGATCACGGGGCGGATCATAGTGACCGAGAGAAGCAGCCCGGGGGAGTTCCCGAGGGCCGACACCACGAACCTGATGAAGACCTTGATGACCGACGTGGTGGAGATCGAGCCGGGCAACTGGGTCGGATACGTCGGAACTCCCACGATGTATGGGTTGATCCTGGAGTTGGGGATGAAGCGTGAATTCCTGACCAGGACGTTCAGCGAGGAATACGAAACCGTGATGGGGATCTTGGGTGGACCGGTGCAATGAGCGTGGGAACGGCAGACTTGTTCACGGCCATCGCTGCCTCGTGGGAGGCTTGCGGGCTGAACCTTTTGTTCAGTTGGATGTGGCCCTCCGATGTGAACCACGCCGATTTCACCGCCCTCAACGACCAGGAGGCCAGCCCCCACCAGCCGTTTCCGTACTGCGTGATGGAGGTTGTGGGTCCGAGGGTGTCCGCGAGGATGTCGGCGGGTGCCGGATCGAAGCGGGAGTTCAGAAACTACGATGTAACATTCAACATTCACACCATGGTCAGGGAAGGGGATGCAAGATCCCCGAAGCAGATAGCGGCCCACCTGGCCGAGGAAGTGATGAAGGTGTTCGGCGGACATCCGACGGTGCAGGCGACGGGGTCGGTGGATCTGGCTCACGGGGGTCACTTGATCTCCCAGCTCGCATCGGAGTATTCGATGCGAACCGAGCAGTATCATTATCTGTGGGTTTTGAAGTACTTGGTCAGGGTTGACGTCCCCGTGGCCGTCTGACAGGAGAGTGAGTGATGGGAACCAGAAGTCTGCTCAGCCCGAAGATCCAGCTCAAGGTGTCGGGGACGTACCGAAACGAGCTCACCGACGGGACGGTCGTCAGCATCTCGCAGCCGAACATCAACTTTGCCCAGACCCTGACCGACGGTGTTGCGGCAAACATGGCGAACCGTTGCTGGCAGACGTCGGGCACGATCCTCGCCGGGGAGCAGGCTACCTTCGACCTGTACGCGATGACCGGCGTGGACATCGGTGCCGGTGCGGGGAACGACGCCCTGGGGCAG
>Ga0172381_10002254_pt1 | contig 21544 bp, 25 predicted proteins | sample Leawel6488metaG_FD_119754 | JGI IMG/M metagenome (GOLD analysis project Ga0172381, IMG submission 119754) | Leachate microbial communities from a municipal landfill in Southern Ontario, Canada - Leachate well 64-88 metaG | ecosystem: Engineered > Solid waste > Landfill > Unclassified | place...
AGAAGAAACAAGAGGAACTTGATAGCGAACTCCAAAGGGATAAAATATGGCGTTGGTTCTATTCTGATTTAATCAACCGACTCACTCCTACAGGCAAGATTTGTGCGGTAATGGCACGCCGCCACCCTGATGACATTATGGGAAGGCTGAAAGACCACAGTACCTTGGACGACCTTCCCGCTTCAAAGCGTTGGGCCTTCAAGACGTATAAGGCCCTCACGGACGGAGAGCCTTTATGGCCAACGGAATGGCCAAAGAAGAAACTGGAAGACATACAGAAAGACTACGAGCTTGCTGGCAACGATTATCTCTTTCAATGTCTATATCAGGGCGACCCGCTTACCTCACCTGCCGGATTGGAATGGTCAGCAGATCTGTTCCAAGGGATTGAGTATGATGAGCTTCCACAGGGAACACAAATCAAGGTAAGGGTGGTCGCGCTTGATCCGAGTAAGGGAAAGAATGCCAAGAAGGGAGATTTTGGTGCACTCGTTCATCTCATAGTAGACTCCACGGGGTGTGTATGGGTAGATGATGTTACTTTGGTAAGACTTCCAGGACCTCAGTTAGAAGACAGATTTATAGCCTGGATGGAATCACACCATCATGATGGAGCTGCTATTGAATCCGACATGGACGGGGGTTCTATTGCGGAGATGATAGGACGCAAACTCATTCAGAAGAATCGGTTAGATCTGGCCAACAAGATATGGAATTTACCATCCGCAGGATTAGGAGATAAGTCAGAACGACTTCGCAGAGACCTTAGCAGATTGCTAGCAGCCCGTAAGTTAAAGATAAGGAGAACAGGACATTATAAACTGTGTCTGTCCCAATTCAGGAACTTCTCACCCCACGGAAGGGACCATGACGACGGTCCCGATGCGGTTTCTATGGGTGTAAGGATGGCTGTAAAACTCTGCGGAGGTCAAACCTAGACTATGAAATTCCCTTGGAAACGCACAGAACGTCAGAAACTAGAACAAGAGTTATCTGCTTATCAGGAGCAGGCCGACCTGAATCAATTAAAGATCCAGGTTGCTGCCCAGCGTAGTAGATCTACTTTACCCGGACTTCCAGGGCCACAACCTGTTCAGGAATCAGTGCTAGGTCTGTTAAATAACGGTTTAGGTATTGCTCCCGTTTCGAGTCTCCTAGATCCATACCGTGAGCTGCTTGCTATCCCCGGTATGATTAGAGAGCGGATGGTTTATAAGTCCGCCGTTGTCAGAACTATTCAGCAGCAGGATTTTATACGGTTTGTAAGTAAGTCCCTTTATGAGGAATGTACCCATTTCCGCACGGCTATCAGAATCATCCAGGCCATGATATTCGGTAGAGATGGCCTGGCTATTGAAATAGTAGCAAAGAAGGGAAAGAAGGTAAGCGATGAACAGTTAGCTAAGCTGAACGATATTGTAAAGGAATTCTGTAAGGCTAATAAGTTGCCAGTGATGACTAAAGAAGGACACCGACGTTATGAAATTCACGGCGAAGTCTTCATCAGAATCATCGAAGACAAACGAGACATACCGGCAAATCGCAGGAAACCAACCAGAGTCGTCTTTGTTGAACCAGACTTCATCAGACCATCAGAAAAGCATGCAGCAAATTTCGAGGACCCAGCCGTTGCAGGAGGACTACCATCAACTAGAGGAACGGATTGGTCGTTTGGAATTAAAAATAAGAGCCTTGATTACACAGCTCCGGAAGCTTACCAGATAGTGTGGCCGGACACATCAGAGGAACAGGTTAATGTGGATCGTATGGTCCACATAAAGCAGGTTGCTTTCCAGAATATTAAGCGTGGTGTCAGTTCTGCTTTCGCTATCAGTGATGAATTAATAGGTGCCACAGTCCTGCGTGCTGCTTTGAGGGAGGGTGCTAAGGTACGAGCGGCTATCGCTGGCGTTTGTCAACACGAACAGGCGAGTAAGGATGACCTAACCCAGGTCTTTGGACCTACTGGACAATTAGCGGTACAGAATGGGGTAACTCAGACACAAAGAATTGACCAGAATGGAAATTCCTATACACTTAATGCCGTCAACACCGAAATAGGTGGAATTCTTCATATAGGTAAGACAAGCCAATGGGTTGATGCACCTGCTCTTCCTGATGGTCCGGCTATGCAAATGGTTTATTCTCAGACCATCAACACAATTGCTGCACATTACCAAATCCCCCCAAATGCCCTTTCAGGTGAATCGGCCAGCGCTGCTTATGCGTCCGCTTTAGTTGAAGAGAACAGCTATACTAGGGCCCGCGAGGAAGACCAGGGTGTCCATTGCCAATTATGGCATGACGTTATGGACATTATCCTTCCTATTGAATTGGAACGGAATGGAATCGACCAAGCCATCATAGAGGAAATAGACGTTCAGGTCAGTGGCCCCTCTTTGGTTGTACGTAATAAGTTGGAAGAGGCCAAGACGGATACTGAACGGCTCGCCCAGAAGGTGAAGTCCCGTGAAACTATTCAGATTGAGCAAGGACTCGACCCCAAGGAAGAGGATGAGAAGATAGAGACGGATGAGATGGCCCCGGAAGAGGAAACAGAAGAGGGCAAAGATACCCCAGAGACAACCGGTGGTCAGAGACAGAGGGACGAAAATGCCGTTTAAATCACAAGCACAACGCGCGTGGATGCACATCCATCATCCTGAAATGGCCAAACGGTGGGAGAAGGAAACAGCCGACAAGAAGCTCCCACAACACGTTAAGAAGGAAGAGAAGAAATGAAGACAGTAGCCGTCCAAGAGTTCGCAGGGGAGCCGGGAGTTAGAGTGGAGGGTCGTGTCTTGAAGAATGCCCTCCTCCTAGGCACCAAATCCCAGAATCGCAACCGCCTGTATCGTGAGCTTGTTAGGAAGGAAGCTGTTGCCAAATTCAAGGGTAAATCCGTCTTCATTGACCATACCATTGAAGAGGACGGGAAGAAATATTATCGCCGCCCATATACTGAACTCCTAGGTACCGTAAAGGAAGCCTGGAATGATGAGGACGGTATTCGCGGCGATATTTTTCTAGCACATCATCCTGTCTGTGAATCTGTCATAAAGAACATCAATGACAAGCTTCCTATTGGTGGCTTCTCACCGGAACTTGATGTGCAGTTCGGCGACCCGGAGGATGGGGCTGAGATTGTTAGTAATATCCTAAGGGTTAAGTGTATTGCCCTCACGTCCTGCCCAGCTACAGCTTCCTTGGTTGAATCTATCGTGGACGAGACGACCACCGCTTTGGACCTGGATGAGGATGGTGCTTATCACAAGAGACGCGCGTTAATGGCTTCCATTGAATCGATACTAATGGAAATCAAAGATGAAGAAGAGAGTAGCGACAAGAAGAAATTCTTACGTATCCATCAAATCCTAGGTGAGCACCTGGGAATATTCCAGGAGGACTGTCCAGTGGCTGAAACAATTCAAGAAACAGTTGATGAGCGCGTTGGTCGGTTAGAGAAGAAGATAGTTGAACTGGAAGCTATGATTCCAGTTAAGGTCCAGGAAACGACCGTTCAGGAGACAGAAGGACCAGAGATTAAGACCGCTCTCCCTCCCGATTTCATTGTTCCAGATGGGAAGCGACTGACAGACAAAGAACTCTTCGCTCAAATATGGTTGTAGAATCTTTGTGAAGAATAGAAAATAAGGAAATAACAAATGGCCACGATTAGCAGCACTCCCACTGGGGTTCAGAATGTAGAAGACGGTCCTCTCGATGTTGTGGCCGTTCCCGCGATTGCCGCCGTTGAATACCAACAGGGCGATATTATCGTCATAACAGGTCCCGGTGGCACGGAAGGTGATGACCTCACTTATTGCGTTCCGGTACAGGAACTTGCAGCTGATACTGTTAGCAATCTGCAAACTGATGTAAGTTCCTACTTCCTCGGTATTTCGAACGGCTACCTGTCCAGTTTGAATACCCGAACAGACAACGTTCTACCAGTTATTACTCGCGGTCGGGTGAGATTGGCTTGCACAGATACCACTTTCCAGCCTATCGGTACTCTGATGGCTGTCAGCTGTACAACGGATGGTCTTGGTGCATTCACCGTTGACGTTCGGAGTGTTCAAGCTACCGCAACCGAAGCCAAAGCAATAGGTCGTCTGGCTGCTCCGAAGGCAGCTGCGGACACTACTGTGCTGGTCGATTTCCGTGGCCACATCACAACTGGCCCACAGACCTAATACTCGCAATCTTGTGATTCCTTTGGATAGGATAAAATACAAATGAAAGTCAAAGAACTAATCAAAGCCTTCACCGAAGGTCGCCAGAATGAAGTGTTCGGCATTCAAGAGACCATCGGTGAAGATAATCTAGCCAAGTCATTCCGGATTGATGAACAGGCAATTCCTGTGATTCAGGGAACACCGGTTCGCAAGTTGGCAATGGATGTACTTGGCCCTAATTATGAGGCAGAGTTGTTCAGCCACTTTGCTCGTCATCCACACGCTTTCCAGGCCATTCAGGAAACTGGTGGTATGGTTACGGCCAGTTCTCTGAGCCCTATCAACACGTTCACTGCTCTGACCGCTGGTCTCTTCGGTGCCCAGGTGAAGGTGGGCTGGACGTTGTTGGATATGGTTTATGAGAAGTTCTGCAATGAGACAACCGCTACCGTTTATGGTGGCCACAAGATTCCGCTCGCTGGGATGGTTGTTGGCGACTCGATGAAGAATCCGCTCGCCGAGACCCAGAAAGCCCCTGTTATTGGTGCCGCTCCATTCTGGCTTTGGACCCAGAAGATGGAGACACGCCAAGCTGGTTTCCAGATGACTTTGGAAAGTATGCTCTCTGACGTGAACGGGGCTACTTCTGAATTGCAGAATCTTGGTGCGTCTGTTGGTTATGAGTTGAAGAGACAGCAAAACAGACGTGCTCTTGAACTATTCTTCGGACGCCAGAACACCTATTGCGTCAACAATGAACTAAACAACATTCCGAATGCAAATACCTACCGTGCAACTGCTGGTGCAGGCATTCTGAACTACATCAATACCGCTGCTGGTGAATTGACCACGGCAGAGGACTTGAACACAGCTTATCTCGTCTTGGCTGCAAATAAGCATCCCATCAATCCAACTTGGCACATGGGATTCAATAAGACGTTGAAGCTGTTCGTCCATCCAGCAGCCGTCATGAAGGCAATGCAGATCATCCACACACTCCAAGCTTGGAGAACTGGTGGAACGACTGGTTTGGCATTAGCAGATAATTTCACTCAATCTGCTAATCAGCTTGTGTTGGCTGGCTACAACATTGAAGTGGAAGATTTCACCTACTACGGTGATGATGTTCTACAGGCGGCTGGTTCCGAGTATGATGGATCCGCCTATGCTGCTCTGAGTGCTGCCGATGCCAAGAAGGCGTGGGTGTTCCTGGCTGACAAGCAATTCATTCGCCATGAGAATATGCAAGCCCTGACAACCAGGACGCTTCCTTTAACCGGTGATGACCTCTTGCAGAGAATTGTCTGGAAGGGCGACGGGTTGCTGATTGACAACTTCGTACTGGAAGAGCCCCGCTACGCTTATCGTGGTGGCTACACAGACGCCTAAAGAGGGTAGGGTTCGCTTTAGAGGCCGGTCGATTCCCTGTTGTCGGCCGGCCTTTAGTGTATAAGGAGATTATTATGGAAAGCATAGGTCCATTCAAGGTCGGTGTTTCCAATGTAGGTCCTTATGCAACCACGGCCACGAATATGGGGCCATTTGTTGTCCGAGTAGCTAGCATAGGACCGTTTGAATTAGAGAACGATGGAACAAACGGCGACAATTTAGGTCCCTACGAAATCAGGTATTAATATGGCTCGAAACGACCAAGCACAAGCTGCACTAGTTCAGACAGAAGCTGCCATCATCACAGAACTTGGCAGTCTGGCTACGGTTGATGCAGCATTGGCTATCAAGGAAGCTGATTGGCTAAATATACCAATCGTTGATAGAACTGTAGCTGGACTTGATGGATCTGAAACTTGGGGTTATTCAGCTTATCTCAATTATTGGACTGGTCGTAGAAACAGCGTTATGCAGACGATAGACAGGTTAGAGTTGCTTGCAGAAAATCTAAATAAGAGGATTCAAGCACAAGACCCGCCGTTTGTCGTTCAACTCTGTAAAGTGAAATTCTAATGCTCGCTGAAATTCTTACGGGTTCTACCGGAGTTATATTGAATGGTGCTACAGGAGCATCAGGCGCTACGGGTCCCATAGGTGCGACCGGTTTAACAGGAGCTACAGGTGCAACGGGTTCATCGGGTGCAACGGGTGTTGCGGGTTCCACCGGAATTACCGGAAGTTCGGGTGCAACGGGGGCTACAGGCCCTACGGGAGCGACAGGAGATATTGGAGCAGGCGGTTCTACAGGTTCCACCGGACCTGAGGGTGGAGTTGGAGCTACAGGCGTATATGGTGCGACAGGAATTAGCGGAGCGACAGGAGCTACTGGAATTGGTGAAGCAGGTGAAGCGGGGGCGACCGGTGCCACAGGAATTGCAGCGGCGACTGGACCGATTGGAGCTACTGGCGAAACGGGATTAACAGGAGCTACAGGTGTTCAAGGTTCTTCTGGCATTAATGGAGCGAGTGGTGCAACGGGCGAAAGTGGCCTTGTGGGTGCATCAGGGTCTACTGGTGCCGATGGAGCAACAGGCTTATCGGGAGATAATGGTGCAACAGGAGCTACAGGAATTTCTGGTGCGTCTGGAACTATCGGGGTTGATGGAGCAACTGGCCTGTCAGGAGCTACAGGCTTGCCGGGAGAGGATGGAGCAACTGGGGCCACAGGACCGACAGGAGCTACAGGACAAACAGGTATTGATGGCTCGACAGGGTCTACAGGACCTGTTGGTGCAACTGGACAGGCTGGCGGAGATGGCATAAATGGGGCTACAGGAGCAACAGGACTTGATGGTGCCACCGGTATTTCAGGAGCCACTGGGGCTACTGGAATAGGAGGAATTGATGGTGCTACAGGTACAGATGGAGCGTCGGGAGCGACCGGTTTCACGGGCTCTACAGGTATTGATGGAGCGACGGGAATTACAGGCACAGATGGAGCGACTGGTGCTACAGGAAATACCGGCGACCCTGGGGCAAGTGGCGCTTCTGGGGCGACTGGCTCGGATGGCATTAACGGAGCAACCGGGGTCCCAGGCGCGACGGGAAGCAATGGTTCAGCAGGTGCAAGTGGTGCGACTGGTATTAACGGATCTAGTGGAGCAACTGGATCGATTGGAGAAACAGGTGCGACGGGAGTAGACGGAGCTACAGGAATTGCCGGAGCAAGTGGAGCATCGGGAGTAGACGGAACTAATGGGGCGACAGGAGCCACAGGACTTGCTATTGATGGAGCTACTGGATTAACAGGAGCTACAGGTGCATCTATAAGTGGCGCTTCCGGAGCGTCAGGTGCTACGGGTGTTCAGGGGGCATCGGGTACTTTAGGTGCCACAGGTTCTACAGGTATAGTTGGCGCTTCTGGCTCTTCTACAGGTTCTACTGGTCCAGTAGGGGCCACTGGCTCGACAGGTGCTACAGGTTCTACTGGTCCAATAGGAGCGACAGGAGATCCGGGTCGTTTTATTAATCCGACACAATATGGAGCGACTGGTGCTACTGGATATAATGATGTACCAGTTACAAATTTTTCTATTACCCGAATAGGAGATCAGGGTAATACTATTTATATTACTGGTGCCACAGCTATTACTGATGGTTTCATCTCTTTCTGGTGCCCAATTGGTTACTCAGGATTCACTATTAAGCATGATAGTGCTGATTCTACAGCCGGTAACCGATTCTTGAATTCTACTAGTGCAGATATATATATCGATCCTGGCTATATGGTTGAATATACCTATGTTCCGACTGGTGGTGGATTTTGGTCGCAAATGGGTGTCGTTGGACTAATAGGAGCCACTGGTCCAACAGGATCTACAGGTGCTACAGGTTTTGTGGGAGCAACAGGTTCAACAGGTATTTCTGGTATCACCGGATTGACTGCTGGTCGAATACCTTATGCTGCTTCTTCTACCTCATTAACAGATTCACCTCAAACATCTGTTTCTGTCGCTGGTGGATATAACCTTTGTTTTGGTTATTTATCAGGAAGTGGTTTAGTTACTGGTGGAACGGGAGCGACAGGATCTTATAATATTGGTTTTGGTCCACAAGCATTGCAAAATGCAACTATGGGTTCCAACAATATGGCTGTTGGATACTATTCATTGCAAGCATTGACAGTTGGTAGCAACAATACTGCTGTTGGGCGTAATGCTCTTCCAAATCTTAATAGTACAACATCTCTAACAGAATCATCTTATAATGTCGCAATAGGTTATAGAGCTGGTGCGAGCATAACGACAGGTTCGCAGAATACTATTATTGGTGGCAGTGCGGGTGCTTTAGGCATTACTACTGGTCGTGCCAACACTGTCATTGGTGCTAATGTTGCCGGTGCTACTTCTTCTCTGTCCAATAATATTATTCTATCGGATGGTGATGGCGTCATAAGAGCACAATGTGATTCATCAGGAGTTTGGACGTTATCAGGTGGTTTAGCTGGTACCAAAGTTTATTATGTTGCTGATTCTAGTGGAGGTGCAGTTACTCGCAAGCTTACTTTCACCAACGGTATTCTGACGGCAGAGACATAATGACAGTCATCTTAAGACTCACTGATGTTGGATACACTGAGGACTTCATCCTTGATGGTGCTACAGGTCCAATAGGCGCAACCGGTCCTGTTGCAGGTGCTTCTGGCGTCATTGGAGCTTCTGGGCCAACGGGAGCCACAGGACTCACAGGTGCAACGGGAATGCAAGGAGCGGGTGCGACAGGCCCAACGGGAGCCACAGGAGCTGTTGGATATGTTGGAGCGACTGGAATTGGCCCTTCATTTGCAACTATTGTTTATTATTCTAGAGAGAAGAGTGCTAATTATACTATAGCTAATGTTCATCAAACGCCAATAGGACGGCGAGAAGCACAGAATTCCAATGGAGCCTATACGCAAGTCAGAAGGCGATTTGATTTGCCAGGAACGCTTACATTCACACCAGTACCCGGCGACACCATCACAGACTCCGAATGGGTCTATAATGTCATTGAAACAGGAACTAAATCGCTTCAATATACTCCTATTGTCTGCATCGTGCCAACTCTCACTTTTAACCTTACAGCCTTGGCTACCATCTGGGAGCCGTCAGTCGCATTTGACGACTACAACAATGTCAAGACAACGCTCATACCGCTCTATTCCAATTTATCAGTAAGAATTCAGCCTATCGATTTGTCAGAAATTGATTGGTTAGCTAAGCGCGGTTTCAAGGCATCTTACAAGATGTGGTTGTATGGGGACTATGTCATTCCATTCCGTTCAACTGTTGTTTCTGAGGGTATTACCTACAAGGTAGTTGATGTGGTTAACCGCGAACGGTTGGATGAACTTCAACAGGTCTTCTTGGAGGTAAATCCCTAATGAAGACACAATCAGTACACAAGAGCATTAGGGATATTTTTCTGTCAGATAATGACTTGACCAATATCTTCGCTGGTCGTCTATCTAATACCCGTTTACCATCAGGCTATCCGAGACCATATGTTGTAATCAGTGTTAAGAACGAACAAACAGAAGTCTACACTGGTGGACAATTATGCGATTATAAGTTGAAGCTGTCTATTTATACAGAAGAAGGAAATCAAGCCGAAGAGATAGCATTAAAGGTTGATGAGATATTCGATTTAGTGCAGGGTTTGGTCGTAGACGGTGCCACAGTTATTTCTTGCATTCCTACTTCCGGTACGGATGAGGTTGCAGAAAATGTGGATTTGGGAAAAGATACCTTGTTGAATGAATTCAATTGGGATTTGAAGTTATTCGAGCCCACAAGATTGACGATATAGGAGATATGTGATGAGCGTAGTACTGACAGTTCAGCGAAATGTGAAGCTCGATAGCGAGCAGTATAACACCTCAACTGAGGATTATACGGGCACATCTGGTGATAAAATCAGTATAGCTGTACCAGCACTGAGCACCAATTATCCTCTTCCAGGATGGGGTGGCTTCCAAGCAGCTTCATTGAAGGTTATTTGGATTACCGCTGATACGGCGGTTACCCTGTCATTTGTGAGTGGAACACATTCCTACGATTTCAGTTTAGTTGCAGGTGGAACGTTCCTGTGGACAGACACAGACGCGGTAGCTAATCCATTTGGAACGGATGACATTACCGCATTAGAATTCACTTGCACCGCTCTGTGCAACGTTGTTGGACGCACGTGCGTCTAAGCTCGCAATCTCGCATCATCTTTGGTAAGGATGAAATATAATGATAGGCGGTGATATTCTCAGTGGTGTGGGCGGCTACATTTCGGTGTGGCAACCCGCACTCAAAGCAAATGCACCAGCAACTGCTGGAACGTTGATGGACGTTTCCGACTGGCAAGTCAAGGAGATGTTTGTAAATGCTGAATGTACTACAACTGGCTGTCTAGGTGCTTTGAATTATCGTAGGATTGCTGTAGGTTATAAATTCTGGTGTCGTATCCCATTCGACTTGCAAGCTCCAAATCCCAAGGTATATCTCCGCAATCAGGATTCAGTTGCTATTCGGTTCAACGTTGGAAATCCATCTATAGAGGCTCTGCAAGGGCGCTATACAGTAGCCAATTGGCAGTACTACTATTCGCCAGCCGCTTTGGCAGAGGAAGTAACCGTCATCTCTAATGCAGCGCGTGATGTAGTTAGACAAGAAGTGATGGGCGTTGGCACTTCATTCTTATTCTTATGTGGCGGTATTGCAGCTAATGACCAATCACAGCTGTTAACCACATATCTGCAACAAGTAGCCGCTCGCGGTTGGCAGACCTAGCTGCTCGTGCTATAATCTCCTGTTCCGATTAATCAAAGCTAAAACAGGAGATTGAAATGAGTCAAATTACGTTTCAAGGCATTGAGTATCCTTGTCGCTCATTAAATGACAAGGAACGTAAGCTATGGGATGAAGGCGTCCGCGTTCTAGCTAAGACGTTCTGGACGCCCGCAGAAGATTATTGGAATAATCTTGGCGATATACCCATGGAGGCCAAGAAATACTGTTTAGCTGATTATTTGAAATCCTTGGATTGGGAAAAGCCGTCAAAGGAATGCCGTGCAAAGGCGATGATTGTACCAATGGTCAAACAACTTATGGCAGTTATGGCTCCTACCTTTCCACAAGAACTGATTACAGAAGAGACTCGGAAGGAACTGCTTTGTCTGCTTGATCCATATTTCATAGAGGTAAGAACAAGTGGCTAAAATTACTCCAAAACAATTGCAATTCCTTGATAAGATAGGGCCAGGTGCTGAACACATGAAAGATGTGTTCAAGGAAGAATCTAATGCACCGCATGTTTCACAAGAACATGCACAGGAATATGCAAATTTTGCAGAAAACATTGTGAAGATGGCGGAAGACCAGAAGGAGCATGTAAAAAGCGTTTTTGCACCTCCTAAAGAAGTTGAGACTGTACAGGCAGCAGCGGAAGCTGTTCCACTTGTACAGGAAGTAGCGGCAGCAGCAGGTCCTACACTTGGTGGTGGTGCTGGATTAGCGTCTGCTGTTGGTGGTGCATTATTGGGTAGCCATAGTTTAGAAGGAGCTGTTGGAGGGATTGTTGGAGGAGCCGCAGGTGGTCCTGTTGGAGCTCTCATAGGATCTGCATTAGGAAATACATTAGCAGGAGAAGGAAAAACACAAAGCGATCCAGGTGGTAATCAGACTTTGTTGGCAAGTAGTGGTGCACAAACTGGCGACTTTTCCAGCAATGAGATGATTAAATTTCTGCGTTCTATTGACCGTGGAATGCAATCGGTCGTAAATGATGGATTGAAAATACGCGAAGGTGGAGCACGAATAGGTAATAAAGTATGAGCACAATTACAAAATTCGAACAGCGTAGTCGCAAAGAAATTATGACAGCTGAGGGAACTGAGGTTATCCGTAAATTCTATTTAGAACCATACCAGGCTCATCCTTACGTTCTGTCTGCACTTCTTGGCGGCGTAGATTCAGGTAATGATGGATATGTTCGTCGAAGGCCAGCAGCTGATACATATTATCCATGGTGTTTCTGCACGAATGCAGAAGTAGAGGTATTAGATGATAGAGTATTCGCCAATTCTGGTACATTAGGTTATGAAGGTAATGCTGGTACTTCGCCATCATCATCTCTTGTTATCGCATTGCAAACCAAAGAACTCATAGAACCAGCAGCAGGAACGCCAGAAGCTTATACACAACAAACTGCTAAGGGTTGCTGGATAACAGCACGTTTCAGACCACTTGTTCGTGTTGATGGCTACGTTCAAAACGGATCTGAGTTCAATAAAATGGTTTCAGATGGGTCTGGACAGACGGTTGATGCATTTGATTATTTGGATCCGCTATTGACGCCGCTACAGAAGTTCGTAAGCATTCCGCGTGGATTATATATGGTAATGGGTGGTAATCCTGTAGTTAAAGTAGCAGAAGAGGCACAACAATCTCAATCATTTGGTATCTTTACTATTAGGCGATATTTGGTTCCCAAAATTCCATCACAGACCATTGCGAAGTTACAAGGTAAAGTCAATCAATATGACATGACCTTTGGTGATTATCGCTTCCCTCCCGAAACTTTGAGGTTTCGTGGTTGTGAACCAAGAAAAATAATTATAACCAATATAGACGGTTCACAGAATATTTTCTATGATTTGTTGTACACATTTGATGTATGCTTGACCTATGATTTAGTTGATGTTGGCACTGGCAATTTTGTATCTTATGCTCCTGCTTATGCACCAGATTATGTTGGGTGGAATAGAATACTTTGCACTTCCACGATTAGTTTTGGTGGTTTGACCGGGGAGAAATATCTGCTCGCTTATTACCGCGTTGGCACTAGAGATAGTGCGTGGCAAATGAATCCCGTAGCAAATGCAAAGATGCAATTCCCACTAGCAGATGGTAAAGATGTGATTGCTGATGGGAGCGGATTCATGGCACTCTTCAATTGGACTGCTACATAATGCTTGGAATACCACACTCTGCCGTTGAAGGTCTTCTACAAGCGCCTATGGCATATGTGCCACTAGGCTTTTATGCCGTTATAACAGGTGAAGATAAAGACGCCCAGAAATTCAGCTGGTGTGAAGTTCAATATGACGGCAGTGTTTACTATCCACAAGAATCCGATTGGGGTAGTGATTTCGATGACTGGGCGAATAGAATATTAGCAGCAGATGATGATACTACATTTAGATTCAATGGATTACGAAGATCAGGCAAGTTTTCTAAACCTGTTTATAGCCCTAAAGATGGAACAAATAAAGATACTGAATTTATAGTAAATCCAGCTCATGAGTTGAACGGAACGGGAGCACCTAATGGTTCTATAGTTTGGATGATGCCGACACCAACTCCCGACCCCGATTTGACAGACCCGCAAGATCCTGAAAGTTTCATTTATTGTTTCTCCTATGACAATTTAGGGCCATATGGGGTTGAGTTTGCACAGGACAGCGTTCCGGAGATTATTGATAGTACCGATAGCTCTACTACGCGTGCCTATAAGGTCAAATTCTTCTTCCTCAGCGATCCCACGCAAGATTCTACCATTTATGCATATCCAAATGCGACTTTGCAGGAGAGTCAGGCTTTTTATGATTATGATAATAAGACGCCAAAGCCATCACCTGCTCCCGAAGTTCCCACTATAAGGGAAGTTATAAGAACACCGTCAACGTCATATTCAGCCGATAACAATGCGACTCGTGGGTTTGTCGTATGGGCCCAAACAGCTTATCAGAAGAGCGACACGCATGGCAATATGATTTATTATGGTCAGTGGCAAATCGTTTCCGCTTATAGTTCTACAGATTTGTGGGCCAAAGTAAAACCATCTGGAACAGCCACTCCCAACGTTCTAGCACACAATCAGAAGGTCAATTGCAATCTGTGGTGGCCCAATTTTGGTACAAATGAATCAAAGGATTCCGGATATGTTGTTCCAGTTATAAATTATACTTACTTTGATTTCGTAGAAGGTTTATTATTTAACATCATATATGACCGCCAAACGAACTCATATATAGTAAGAGATAATACATGTTTAGTTCTTGGTAAAACGGATGGAACGCTTGCACAGGGTGGATCCTGTACTATAAGCGTTTGGGGTTCTACCGGTTCATCTATAATCGATTTAGGATATAATATAACAGCCTATGATTGGTTGATGAAGGTTGGAGCTACGGCTATAGCAGCAAACAAGAAAGTCGTATGTGCTCTCATCAATAATATTTGGATTGTCATTGAAGCGGAGTGTGCATAATGGGCTTTCGATGGACACCAAGCGGTGCTTGTGGCTGTTGTATCGGGCCCTGTGATACCAAGGCTTATCACTATTTCAACACGACCGCTCAGGGAACTGGCGGGCATATGTGTGATACGACTTTCACGCCTGATCCCGCTCCCGCCGACTGGAATTTGCATTACGACGGCTTCTATGACCCGGTTATAGGCGGCTATAGCCACATGTTGAAGCTGAACGGCATTTGGTACTACATCCGCGGTTATGACGTTTCCACGCATGAAATGGATTTGGATACGGCTGGATGGACCGGCACTTATAATCCTGTCTATTGGGACTTCATACTAAAATCAACCGTTTCCGGTACAGGTAAATGGGATGAAGCCGTCTTCACACCCGACGACGCTCCCTACGGTTGGGCGGCTGATATGTTTCCAACCGGTTGTACTTTACAGACAGAGAATGGAAGCGTCTCTACTTGGACCAATTCGACCACGGCCATCACGGTAACCATCGCGGAAAACGTTCCACGATTTAACTATGAGATTCTCAATTTAACCGGTCGTACAACTAATATTTCTATCGCTTCCGGTGTTTGCACTCCATCTGTTCCGCCCGAGGGATGGTGGGCGGGCTCGCTCGTGGGTTTCGGATACACTTTACATGTCGTCGAAGGCGGTCATTGGGTTGATTATACCGGGACGGTAACCGCAAACACGACCACAACGGCAACGCTTAGCTCCTATCCGGCTGATGGAACCTATTCCAACGGCACGTTCACGATGGCTTTCTATCCTAGATTGACAGGATATTGCACCGTCAAACAGACAGCGGATTTTGTTTTAGCAACTTCCACGGGATTAGTTGGAGGTGAATTTGATGGACGCACGGTGAATTTGAGAAGATTTGACAGCATTGAAGAAGAGAAGGTAATTTCATCCAATTCGGCTACCGCATTCACAGTTTCAACTCCATCAACGTTCCACGGTAGTCAAGATTGGTCTTTCCCATATATCGCTACTTCTGGTCAGTGTTATCTCTGCACGACGACGTTCAACACGCTCTATATGGCAGGATGGCCCGGTTATTATGGCGGGGGCGGCAAGTTCCTCGGGGCTATCATAGAGCTGTTCGGTGTAGAATACACGCTCACAACGATGACGGCGAATTGGCAATGGACGCTGAACGTGGACCCCGACCCAGCCGCGAATTGGGAATGGGTTCTGGATGAAGTCGAAGGCCCCGCTTGGACAGACGAATACTGGGACATGACGACGACCGGGACGGCCACAGGGACGTTTACGGGTCTTTGTGGTAGTGGTCTGGCTACCTGTTCATCTACCTTTACAACTACGGCTGGTGGAGACGTATCGGTTATCTATCGGCTTCCTTATAAAAACGCATCTACCCAGGATTACATCTATCAATACAAGCTGAGCGTTGGTGGTTGTGTGGGTAGTTATCTTCCATTAGGAACTTACGCTCTCTTGTTCGGTCCCGATGGTCTGTTCGACCTCACATTAACCCTTGCTTCCGATTCCCTTACCATCACGCTCAATTGTGGCGATTATGTGAAGACTTGGACTACAGCACCTTCTTCTTATTATTATGAATCGGAGTATCTGTTTGCATACGGCCTAGAAGTTGATGTAGTTAAGTATGGAGATAATTATATCGTTTCTGGCTACACTACCGTCCATACAGCAGGTGTAAATTGCGTTGAAACGTTCTATCCGGATTCTTTGGCTGTTCCCAAGGATTATTGGGAAGCATATAATGGTACAGCCGCAGAACATCGCTTTGGAGTAAAGACGACCAATACGGCAGCACAATTCTGTGAATTATTGGTGTATGAAACCAGGGGCAATGGAAAGACAGAATGTGCTTTATGGGACCCGTGCTTGTATATTCCTGGGCGTACAACGACAACCCCACCTGATATATGCCTAACGATTCCATCAGGTGAAATGGCAGGAACTTACACCCTTACACGCGATGCTTACCTTAGTCTCTATTGCAGCATGTATGGCTATTCTCCATATTTTGAATGGCCGTTTATATATAGGTGTGAAATCGACGGCTCAATATATGCTGCAACATTAACCGGCAATGAAGATGGAACGCTTACCATCAGTACCGATTCATTATCACCTCCCGATACGTTCTCACCTCCGTTTACAAATCTACATCTCAGCAATGGTTTTATCATCTCTGTTGTTGATGCTGGAAATTGTCCGGCTTCTTCTAATCCTTGTATTCTTCCTCCCACAGGTGCCTGCTGCGTTCCTGATGGTGGAGGAGGTCATTATTGTATCAACGGTATGACGCAAGCTGATTGCACGAGTTATGAAGGCACTTGGCTGGAAGGAACGGGCTGCGATCCAGATCCCTGTTAATGTATTCAAAAATAGGTGATTCAAAAATAATAGGGAGATAAAAATGGAAGTAGAAAAACACGTTTATAGCTTGACTGTTCCTGAGGTCATGGAAAGCCTTGACGCCCTGATCGAGCACGCCGACGACTGCCCCTGTCTGCAATGCACCGGCGTTCAGCCCACCGTGGAGCCAGAACCAGCCGATCCGTTGGCCTATTACCAGAGCATTATTGACCGTGGTGGCGGGATTATTACCCTGGGCGACCACCTTGGCGTTCTTGTTGGTCCAGATTATACTAACACTCCGGCCGGGTGGCTTTACGTCCCGATCGAGGATACTACCACGGCCGAGCAATTGAAGCACTGGGTCGATGCCGTTCGCATGGGGCGGGCGGATTGGCCAAGCAAGGAGGTATTAATTTCAAGAATAGGTGATTCAAAATTAATAGGGAGATAAAAATGGAAGTAGAAAAACACGTTTATAGCTTGACTGTTCCTGACGATGTTCCACCACAATCTAATTATTGTGTTGAGTTTATTGGACCATCTGATAGGGATAAGCAGATGGAATTGGCGATATTTCTTAATGTAAAGAAGCGAAACTGAACTTGTTCGGCCAAATCATTCTTTGTCCATGGCTCCTATCTTGCGGATTAGGAATATTTATCGCAAACTCGCTTACAAGAAAAAGTTGATAAGCCTAGAAAAAATGCTAAACATATTTAGACTATTCTGTAATCACCTGTTTTTGAAACACTCGAACAATTCAAGAAGAACACGCGATTATAGAAGAGTTCGTAATACTATTACTATTGGTGATGGAGCCGGTCAGAATCTCGTCCGTGGCTCTCATAATATATTCTTGGGAGATAATGCTGGTGCAGAATTAGAGGAAGCTGACCATCTTTGTATCATTAGGACTCATGGTGTGCTTGTCTCAGGTTCAATAACAACCGACCAGTGGGAATCGTTCAACAATATGCTTCTACAGCTTATGCATAATGGAAACGATGAGGATGAAATTGTATTTGATGAAGTGTAATGATAAGCCTAAAAGAAACCGCTGCTTTATTGGAAACTACAGGATTGAAGGACTTGCCTGATGGGGAATATATAATCCAGGAAAAAGGAATAAATCTTATCGTGTGGATACCCCAACTAAACGAAACACGGCTGATTAAGCGACTTCTTAATACCGTACCACGCTTCACAAAGCCTCTCCCGATGCAGGAAAGGCATCAAGGAAAGCCTCAGACAGTTCAGGCCGGTTGTGGGGGCTGTGGAGATTCAAAGCCTCTTCGACCAACGACGAAGGTTCGTTAGTATTTCATCCCTGTGATTGCCTAAAAAATAACGCTCAACTAGCTCGGACTCTCGGAATTAGCGGCTACTTAGTGAATTCAGATTCTCTTTCTCCTCGGCTACTCTAAGAATTCAGACTCTCTTCGACTACGGCTGCTCTGCACTTTCAGATACTCAGAACAGGCGGCTACTCGGTGTTCTCAGACTCTCATTAAAATCGGCTCTTTCTTATATAATTCCTTTAATGTAAGCCCATCGTATTCCATCACATTCTTAGCTTCTATTTTATGAGAATGTCCAGATAGTGAGAATACGAACGGTGCTGGCGGTTCCTTTCCCCAGAAATCCCTGTACATGACCTCATGTAGATGTGATAGGAATAATTTCACCGTCCACCGTCGTGCTCTATCGTGTATGTTCTGCTGACAGATACGTCCGTCTTCCCAGTCTTTCCATCTATCCAGACTTTCCCATTTCCTGGAACCGCACTTTTTTCCTCTATGTTCTTCTATTTCCTTAGCTGCAAACGGTGCGAATTCCCTACGCATGTTCTGGCCAGTCAGATCTGCTTTCTTCTGGGCAAAGAGATGCCCATAGTAGTCGTTCTTATTGTTCTGGAATTTTACAAAGCATTCCCCCATTTTATAGACGCAGATAGCTTTCAGCTTTGCGTTGTAGGGACGTGTCTTCCCTTTCTCCCAGACGCACGTTGGATCTAATCCGGCAAACCGCCAGAAATGACCTACTGTGGGTGCCTTACGTATGTCGAAGTTTGCAATCATCGCAGCAGAAATAACGGGACCTATTCCTATCTGTGATTGCAGCCAACCCCCAACTTTGTAAGTCGCTGCGAACTCACCCAGGGAAGCTTTCAGAGCCGCTTCAAATTTCTTCCAGGTGTTGAACGTCCAGTCTATCAGTTCGTTTGGTTCCGCGTTGTCTTTTTGGGCATTCGCTTGGCTTTTCGCCCTCACCCGCGTATCCTGGATCTGATAGTAAGTGTCTAGCAACCAGCGTGCTTTCTGACACGACAACATAGATGCGGATTTGCGTATATCTTTACCCAGCTTCACGATGGGGTCCGCAAACGTCAATTCTAATTCTTCCAAAATCTGTAATCACCTTTATTTTAGAACAGGTCTGATATATTCTGACAATTCTTTACGCTGTTCTGGCGTTAGTTTCAGAATCCTTTCTGCCAGGTCATGCAGGTCTGTCGCAACTATAGTAGGCTTAGGTGGTTTTGCCAGCGCCGCCTTTATCTTCTTCGTGTAAATCATTATTTTCCTATTTTGAAATATCTATGCAAATAGAATATATGCGAAGCACGGAATAGCAATCATAATCGTAATCGCGGGCGGAATCCAAAGAGGTGCGAACACCCACCACCAGGACCACTTGATCTGATTGCAAAGCTTCAAGACCATAAAGATTAGGAAGAGCAGGAACATAGGAGAGATAGCGATAATCATTATTTCACTTTCAAATACGGGATTGGTTTCTATCAAATTTATAGCATCACGAATATCTTTGATTAATTTCAAAACAAAGGAGAATCTTATGCCTACGTCAGAATATTACCAGGAACACAAAGAGAAGATTCTGGAACAGGTTCACAAATATCAAGACGAACACAAGGAACAGAAGAGGGCTTCACACAAGAGGTGGAGAATTGCTAATCCCGATAAGATGAGAGAGATTCGGAGAAGGAAGTATGCCAAAAAGAGACAGAGAAAGCTCGATGCAAAAGTAAATAAGCAAAATTAGTTTGAATGCCGGTGCGAAGACCGGTGGCAGGAAATCAGATGCGTATTTTATTAGTACAAATTTTACATATGCGTTGGCTTCCTGCCGACATTAGAGCCCAGCGGTCTTCGCACTTCCGCTGGGCTCATTTTGTAGGCAGGCATTATGAGCACCCGTAGGGAAATCAGACAGTCTGGCACTCATTTACGTGCGCTAAATGACCGCAGGCTAACACGTGCAGCCATAGCAGTCTATGAGCGCTTTTTAGACCGTTTAACTGGCTCCTATGTCTCTGAATTAACACTTGCTTTCCTACAGCAAGATATTGGTTATAAAAGACGCCAAATACAATATGCAATTAAACAGCTTGAAAAATTAGGATATATTACGGTTATTAGAGGTGGTGGATATGTGAGACAGGGTATTGGGATGCCTTCAATTTATATCCTAGAAGTGATACCCCCCGACCAGGATGTGGTGCAACGGAGTGCACTACACAAACGAAATAAAACCTTTCAGGTAATTTAAACATGAAGTTCAATAGATTGGCGAAAAGGCGAAAAGTTTCAATGCTGGGTTTTCGCTTTGCTTAAACCCAGCAGGGTTAAAGTTAATTCAATAGAAATCCGAAAGCGCACGGCGGCGAAGCCGCCGTGCTGAACCAGACGGACGGCTTCGCCGCCTTTTGGTTCATTAATTCCTATAATTTCTCATTTTTCAAGGACTCAACTGGTGGGATTATTTCACCTAGGTTGAAAACTTGGGAAGAAATTAGAGTCCAATCAAATTTAATATAAAAGGAGATTGGATATGTCAGCTGCACAGAACAGACTTGAACGGCTTGAAAAGATAGCAGAATTAATGACCCGGCACACTCAATATGAAGTAGTACGCTGGGCTGCTAAACATTACAACGTCTGTTTATCGCAAGCTAGAAGATATACATCAGATGCTAAATTATTGATGCAAAGTAGGTGTACCCCTGAACAACTTGATACTCTAAAGGCATATATCACTGAGAATCTTGTAGCGGCATTAGGAAAGGCTAATCCGAAGGATAAAGCAGCTATTTCTAAGGTCCTGAATTGTATGTTTGGATTTAACGCACCAGTGCAATATCAAGTAAGTACACCGCCACTCTATGAAGGTCCAATTCCACAAGTTCCAGATGGAGATGTTCCAGTCCTGTAGTCCTATAGTCACCTCTTTATGAAATACTATTAATGAGGTTAACCCCATTAGAACTTGGCCGAAGGATTATAAAGGACTATCAAACTCCTCCGTTTATATTAGAATTCCAGAAGCTATACGATGACCTGCTATACAGGAATCGCTTTGATAGACTCGCACTAGTTGCACCTGTTAGACATGGGAAGACATATTTCTGGTCTTGGATGGGTATATCAGCTTATTTAATGAACCATCCAGATAGAAGAGTTGCATATGTATCCCACGCCAATCTTGCAGATGAGTTTGGTTATAAGATTCGACAGACCATAAATGACTATGGGATGCAATTCAGAGGAGTTAAACTAGCAAAGGATACGCAGGGAAAGACCAACTTCAAATTAACACAGGGAGGAGGGTTAGCCTGCTACACAGCTGGTAATCCCATATCTGGATTTGGATTTGATTGGATTTTGGTCGACGATATTCAGAAGAAACAAGAGGAACTTGATAGCGAACTCCAAAGGGATAAAATATGGCGTTGGTTCTATTCTGATTTAATCAACCGACTCACTCCTACAGGCAAGATTTGTGCGGTAATGGCACGCC
>Ga0172381_10002255_pt1 | contig 21530 bp, 22 predicted proteins | sample Leawel6488metaG_FD_119754 | JGI IMG/M metagenome (GOLD analysis project Ga0172381, IMG submission 119754) | Leachate microbial communities from a municipal landfill in Southern Ontario, Canada - Leachate well 64-88 metaG | ecosystem: Engineered > Solid waste > Landfill > Unclassified | place...
CCCGGTTCCGATTGCTACCAGGATAATAGGCCACAAATCTCCAAAATTGATCTCCGGGATCAATTCATCGGCAAGGAAAAGGGCTCCCAGGGTGATGAGTACCAACCCGCCTACCAGACTTCCGTGGGGTTGTTTCTTCTTTGGCGCTTTTTGAGGCTTGGCAGGATCAGTTCCATTATTTGACGCGGGGCCTTCCTCGTTTTTTGCCGTTTCGTAATACTCTTGTTCGCTGTTTGTTCCCGGTTCTGACCTATATGAGGGCTGAGGCCCTCCGGAAGGTTGATTCTGGGTTACAGGACCGCAATTGGGGTTTTCAGGGGTAACGATCCACAATACCAGATAAATTAAAAAGCCGCCGCCACCGGCCAACAGCAGGATAACAAAGATCAACCTGATCAGTAAAGGATCCATGACAAAATATTCTCCAAGGCCTCCGGCGACACCGGCGATTTTCCGATCAGTAATGCTTCGGTATAAACGTTTTGATTCCATGTTATTCAAATTTGTAATTGTGAAAGTTTAGACGGTTGCAAATAGAAAAGGTTACACCAGGAATAAACCGCGATTAACCGGCCAATTCATGGCTCTTTTTATAAATCCTTGAAGAAACAATAACACTGAATTCAAATAGGGCATAGAGAGGGACCGCAACAATCAACTGACTGAACACATCAGGACTTGGCGTAATGATTCCCGCTATTATCAGAATGGCAACAGCTGTATGTTTCCTGTATTTTCGCAAGTATTTCGGAGTTACGATCCCGATCCTGGTAAGGAAAAGAATGAGTACAGGAAGCTCAAACAGTAGCCCCATTAAGAGGGTCATCAGGGTGATGGAACTTATATATGAGGTTAATGCAATCTGGTTGGTTACCGTAGGACTCACCAAATATCCACCCAGAAAATTGATCATGAGCGGGGCGACGATAAAATAACTGAAAACCACCCCAAGAAGAAATAGTAGGGAGACAATTGCCACTGCCCCGCGTGAATTCCGGATTTCGGTTTCAGTCAGACCTGGTTTGATGAAGCGCCATAGTTCCCATAAGACATAAGGCAACGAGATGATCAGGCCAGCCACGAGCGAAATATTCAAGTGTGAAGTAAACTGTCCTGCAAGGTTTATATTGATCAGCTGAAAAGCCGAGGGATCAACGCACAAAGATGGCATGGAAAACTGACGCCCCAGGGCGCATAAAATCCGGTAGGTAATAAAACCCTTTGATTTCGGAGCTAAGATAATATCATCAAAAAGGATATCCTTGAAGGAAAAAGCCACAATGGATGCAATAAATATGGCGATTAAAATTCGCCAGAGTGTCCCACGTAATTCTTCCAGGTGCTCCCAGAAAGTCATCTCCTGCTGCTCTTCAGGCAGGGTAGAAGGGTGGTGTTTCATCCGGTGTTTTATTATGGGCAAAGGTAGAGAGAAATTTTTTCCTAAAATGTTATTTACCAATGATTAGTTGTATATTTGAATAAAACAAAAACCATGGCTGAACGCGAAATTCTCCTGGAACAGATGCTGAAGGTATTAAAGGATATCGAAACCAATACCTGTGATAAGCAATTTTTTCCTGAAACCAATGTACTGGAAAAAAAGATCGACCGGATCATCGAATTACATGAAAAAGAAATCGAGATCCTGAAAGCTTTTAGCAATGGCCGGTGTACCTGTAAAAAGCATAAACAGAAAAAAGAGAAAAAAGACAAGAAGTAAGTTCCATCAGGAGATGATCCGTATCTCAGATGTAATTACGACTGATTTTCGCAAAGTGGCCGACACACCACAATACTTTTCCTGTGATAGGGTAATTGCTTTTTGCAGTTGTTCCAGCGGCAAATCTTTACCCCTGAATTCGTAAATCAGATGGATCCGGGTAAAATGTTTCGGATGTTCTTCCGTAACTTCTCCTTCTACCCGAACATTAAAAAATTCCGGGCTAATATGCATTTTTTTAAGGATAGAAATCACATCCATACCTGTACAACCACCCAGGGAAGCCAGCAATAATGTCTTAGGCCGTGGGCCTTGGTTTGTTCCTCCAGCCTTTTCATCGGCGTCAAGCAGAATGTTGAAACCATTTGCTTCAGCTTTAAAAACCAAACCTGAAATCCATGATACACCAACAGATTGTGTTGCCATAAAATTCGTTTTATGTCCATTTGAAAATCAGCCAGATGATGCCAAACATTCCGGTTAAATCAGAAAATGTCCTTTATTAACAATACTTATACAATAACAAATGTAATAAGATAACGATCTATTTCTTACAATGATCTGTTTTTTCTTACTTTTGGTAAATTGAATTTTCCCTGCCATGGAAAAATCGCGCCTGATATCAGTAGCTGCAAAAGGGCAAATGACCTTGCTTGGGATCATTATCTGCCTGCTGATCATCGCCGGAGGGTTCACTTTCTTTTCTTATGAAAAAAGATCCGTCAGGGATGAAAAACACCGTGAGATAAGGGCTATTGCGGCCCTGAAAATCAGCCAGATCACCCGGTGGCATAAAGAGCGCAAAAGCGAAATTAAAGCAGTTACGAACGCCCCTTATTTTGTCCGGGGCATCAAGGCATGGACTCTTGATCCCGGAAATAGTAAGTTGAAAAAGGCCATCCTGGCCCATCTTCAAAATATTGCCACTTCATTTAGCTACCAGGAAATCCTGCTTACCTCACCAGAGGGGAAAATTTATCTTTCATCCCTGGGCAATGATTCACCCACGGATCCGGTTGCCTCTGATTTCATAGCCAAGGCTGCCAGCCAAAAAAAAATTTCTTTTACTGATTTTTATTATTCTCCGGTAGAAAAAAAAACGCATTATGATGTTGTTGCGCCTATGATGGATGAAAAAGGGTTAACCGTCGCGATGCTCGTTTTCAGGATCGATCCCAACCAATTCCTGTTTCCTTATATCCATTCATGGCCTACCCCAAGCAAAACATCCGAAACCAATTTATTGCGCAAGGACGGAGATAGCGTGCTTTTTCTGAGCGATGTCCGGCACCTGAAAAATACGGCGCTGAATCTGAGGATTTCGTTAACGAACAAGGAGGTTCCCGCCGTTTATGCCATAACGGGCCATACCGGTGTTTTTGAAGGCAAAGATTACCGCGGGGTTGAAGTCTTGTCCTGGGTTGGCCCTGTACCTGGAACGCCCTGGTTCCTGGTTGCCAAAGTTGATAAAAAAGAGGTGTATTCCGAACTGCTGACACGGGCCGTTTTTATTACTGTCATGGTATTGATACTGATCATTTTGACTATCGCTGCAATATCCTGGATCTACTATTTACGTCAACGTGATATTTACAGGGAATTATTCTTCAATGAAAATAAACTAAGGGAATCACAGGAGGAGTTTAAAACAATCCTTTATAGCATTGGCGACGGTGTCATCACCACTGACAAAAATGGATTGATCCGGCAAATGAATCCCGTCGCGGAAAAACTTACAGGCTGGAATGAGAATGAGGCAACTGGTCTTCCGCTGGATAAAGTCTTCCGCATCATTCATGAAATTTCCCGCAAGGTGGTTGAAAACCCCGTCGAGCTGGTTTTGAAAAAAGGTATGATCGTGAGTCCGGTCAATCACACTTTATTGATTTCGAAAAGCGGAAACGAGATCCCGATTGCCGATAGCGGCGCCCCCATTTTAAAAGAAGGAAAAGAAGTTTCCGGAGTTGTCCTTATTTTCCGCGATCAAACAAAAGAACGAATGGCGCATGAAGCCTTAACGGAAAGGGACCGCCGATATGAATCCTTTATAAACAGCAGCAGGGATATGATTTTTATTAAGGATGACCGGTTTCGCTATATTGTTGTTAATGATCAGATCGCGCGATTTCTTAACCGGTCAAAAGAGGATATGCTGCTTAAGACTGATTTCGAACTGATGGATGAAAAAGAAGCCGCAGAATGTAAATTGACGGATGAAAAAACCATACACAGTCTTTCTCCGGTGATCACTGAAGAAATATTCGGGGATAAAATATATGAAACCAACAAATTCCGGTTGATCCTGTCGGGCAACAGGATCGGGATCGGTGGTATAATGCGCGATATTACCGCCAGCAAAAATATGATGTCAGAGTTGATAGAAGCAAAAAACAAAGCGGAAGAAAATAACCGCCTGAAAACAGCTTTTCTGAATAATCTTTCTCATGAAATCCGCACTCCCCTTAATGGCATCGTTGGTTTTACCGAACTGATCAACGATCCTTCAACCAATATTCTTGACCGTGTCCGCTTCGGAAAAATAGTCAAAAAAAACTCAGACTGGTTACTGGCCATCATCACGGATATTATCAGCATTGCTACCATCGAGACCGGGCAGGAAAAGCTTAATGAGTCGCCAACTGATATCAATAAACTTTTTTATGATCTGTATCATCGCTTTATCCTTGTTTTAAATGACAAGCCGATTGAGCTGTCCTTCCGGAATGGGCTCTCCCAGGAAGAATCTGAAGTGATCGCCGATGAAGGCAAATTGAAACAGGTGATAGCGAACCTGCTTAGCAATGCCATCAAATTTACCGAGAAAGGCGCTATTAAGGTGCAGTGTAACCTGGATGACAGGCAATTAAAATTTTCCGTAGAGGATACGGGAATCGGGATTCCGGAAAATCTTCAACAGGTTATTTTTGAAAAGTTCAGAAAGGGTGAAACCGATAATGATAAAATCTATCAAGGGAACGGATTGGGACTTGCAATTTCAAAAGCTTATGTTGAATTGATGGGTGGGACGATAATAGTAAAGTCAAGGCCCGGAGAGGGAAGTTGTTTTACTTTTACGATACTTCATAGGACTGTTGAACTTGAACAATCAAATAGGATAAAACATAAAATGATTAACGAAAACGCTCCATCAGCGACCACAAAGACCATATTGGTTGTCGAGGATGAAGAAAGCAATTATTTATTGATTGAAAAGATGCTGTTCCCATCTGCATTCCGGACTATTCATGTAACCAATGGACAAGATGCCGTGATGGAGTGTATGGGCCATCCTGAAATTGAGCTTATCCTGATGGATTTAAAATTGCCCGGGATGAGTGGTTATGAAGCCACCCGCAGGATCAAAGAAAAATTTCCACACTTGCCCATTGTGGCCGTAACAGCTTATGCTTTGGCCGGCGATCGTGAAAAAGCGTTAAATGCAGGATGTGATGACTATCTACCTAAACCATTTGACCGACGGGATTTAATGGAAATGATCAATAAACACTGGAGAGTTGAATCCTGACAGAAAAGGTTTGATCCTTTATTGAAGCCTGAACCAGAATTCAGGCTGAAGGGCATTTTCGGTGGTGTACTTATACCGGAATTCGTTGGTGTGCTTGTTATAGGTATAATCTTCTTTCCACATCTGATAATTTTCTCCAACCTGCCGGATGGCATTAATTACAAAGTATAATTCTTCATCCGTCATGGTCGGGTGCAACGACAGCCTTACCCAGCCTGGTTTTTCGGAAAAATCGCCATGATTGATCTTTTCAGTGATCATACGTGATTTGTCATGATTTACATGAAGAAGGTAATGACCATAGGTGCCTGCGCAAACACAACCACCCCTTACCTGGATCCCGAAATGGTCGCTGAGCAGTTTTACAATCAGGTTATAGTGAATAGAATCAATATAAAATGAAATAACTCCCAAACGGTCTTTTATGTTATCAGCTAAAATATGAAGGTTCGGAATAGTGGGTAACTCCCTGAAGGCAATTTCAACCAATTCCTTTTCCCGTCGATGAATATTTTCCACCCCCATCTGATTTTTTAAACTGATGGCCAATGCAGTCCGTATGGCTTGTAAAAATCCGGGAGTACCACCATCTTCACGTACTTCAATATCGTCAATGAATTTATATTCCCCCCACGGATTGGTCCAGTCAACCGTTCCTCCTCCAGGTTGGTCCGGGGCAGGACTTTCATACAGTGAAGAGTCGAATATCAATACCCCTGATGATCCGGGCCCACCCAGGAATTTATGGGGGGAAAAGAAGATGGCATCCAATTTTTCCATTGGGGCTGAAGGATGCATATCGATGGGATCATAAGGAGCTGAAGCAGCAAAATCAACGAATGCAAGTCCGCCGTATTCATGCATCAGGCGCGCCATCTGATGATAGGGAGTACGGATCCCTGTGACATTGGAACAAGCAGTAAAGGATCCGATTTTCAGTTTCCGGTCTTTATACTGTTCCAGCGCATTTTTAAGATGGGAGAGGTCAACCAGTAAATCTTCTCCAGGTTCAACTACAACTACCTCAGCTATCGTTTCGTACCATGAAGTATGGTTCGAATGGTGTTCCATGTGTGTAATGAACACAACCGGCCGCTCCGATTCATTCAGACATTGCTTATGAGCAATCATCCCGCAGGTTTTGAGCCCCAGGATCCGCTGAAATTTTACCACGGCGCCTGTCATCCCGAATCCGGTCGTCAAGATCACATCTTTTGTCGCGGCATGGACATGTTCCTTGATTTTTTTATGGGCCAGGCGATAAGCCTCGGTCATCAGTTTGCCATTCTCGCTGGTCTCAGTATGGGTGTTTCCTAAAAAGGGCCCCAATTTCCCTGAAATAATGTCTTCGATGGGTTGATATAATCTGCCACTGGCAACCCAATCGGCATATACCATTCGCTGAAGCCCATAGGGTGAACAATAGGTTTGGTTATAGCCAATGGTTTTTTTTCGGAATGGTTCAAAATACTTTTCTGTACTCATAATTTTTTCCGGCTTAATAAAAACGGACGAATTTATGGAAAATATCCGGATCAAATCAAGGGAAATACCTTCTTCCCTGAACTATTCTGAACAGGCAGATGCTATTTATAATGAGGTATAGGCCTTTTAAGAAGGTGTTCCCGGACTATGTAAAAATTACCTGTGTTTGCAGGCCGCCACATTTTTCGTAAAACTGGCCCACGGTCAGGACATCTTTAACCCCTTCCCAGAGATCCTCTTTTTTAAGTTTGAACATGTCCATGGCCAGTTTACAGGCATATATTTCTCCGCCACCTGCATCAATCATTTCCAGAAATTCTTTAACGGGTGGAATATCGAGTTTATCCATCTGGCCCCGCATCATGGCCGAAACCCCAGCTTCAACGCCGGGTAACATCCCCAGAAGGGTTGGAAAAGCCAAACCGCCTGGCATACGCATGGCCGGGTTACCTACCGTACTGGTATGAAGGGAATTCATTGTTTTTTTAGTGATGGCATCAAGACCAAAAAAGGTAAAAAAGATCTTGGTCTCAATACCTTCCATCACGGCTCCGTTGCCCAGTACCAGGGAGGCATATACGTCTTCAATCGCGCCTTTTGCACAGATTATACAGACTTTATTTAAAGGATGTCCTTCGTTTGTCATTGCTTTGGTTTTTAAATTATACACAGGATGCGGGTTTGGAAATGCCGGCAATTTTAGCTGCTTTTTTCATTGGTGCTCCGGGGAACAAGCCGTAAAACCCCTTGATATCAATGATCCCTGAATTACCAACCGAACGGATGGTCATGGTTTCATTCTTTGCAAAACGGTCACGTATAAAATTCAATACCTCGAAATGTTTATCGGTAAGTTGAACGTTTTCCTCCTTACCGATTTCCAAAGCGATTTCTTTTGTCCATTGTGCAGGATTGGTCAAATACCCTTCTTCGGTAACATCTACTGTTACTCCTGCAATGATTTTCTGTGCCATAGAAATGTTTTTTGATTTTTAATTTAAGATTTCAGGTTATAGTTATTGGCCATCGGCCGAAAAGCATTTTATATTAAAGAGTGATATGGGTCATGGCTTATCGATTTCCCGGAGAAGTCTCAGGGAGTATGACAACGATTTCCGGATCTCCGGGGATCTCATTTGCAAAATGATTTTCCATAAGGGAATATTGTCTGTTTTATCATCCATCTTTATTTCCCTGAAAGCCCGGGTGGCATGATTTAGCCGGGCAAGCATTTCCTGGTCCGTCAAATTATGTATGATCCCGTCAAGGTTTTCCATGTTCTCTTCCATTTTCCGGATATCGCTGGCAGGAAAAGTTTGGATGAACTTATCCAAAAAACTGAGAATGGCTGTAATATATTCAAAATAACCTTTCTGATCCAGCTCATTCATCTTGTTCACTGCATCCAGTCCCATTTGATGGATGACAGGTGAAACATCTTTAATGAAGTCCCTGGCGCTTTCCATCAGGTCCAACATTTCATGGAATGTATCAAGGTTATGCAGAAGTTTGATCAGCAAGGATGAAACCTGTCCATGTCCCAGTTCGACCTGCGATTTATCTAACAGTATTACTGTTTGCCGGAAAGCATCCTTGGCCACAATGCTCAGATCGGCAAAGAGATCCGCCATCTCTTCCCTGTCCCTTTTTTGTTGCTCTGCATTCGAAAGGAGCAGATCAAGTTTCCGGTTGATCTCGTTGATTTGTATTTGGACGTCCAGATCTTCCATTTTATTCCGATTACATTTTTTTACCAGCCATTGTCATCTTCGAATCGATGGGCATTTCTTTCCCTTTCAATAAAATATGCCAGTAGATCCAACGGAACATCACTTTTCCGTAATGGTTCATCCGTGATTCTTTTAATAATCCGAAAGGGCCGACGCCCGGGAAGGGGAATAATCCGGGTAAAGGCTCCGTGTCATAATTAAAGTCAATCAGTGCGCCTTTTCCAAATCCGGTTTCAATGTAACAATTGGAATGGCCGTCAAAGGAACCGGTAAGGGGTCTTCCCTCGATGGCACACATCAGGTTTTCGTTGAGGACGTCGGCCTGGAAATGCACCACTGAACCCGCTTTGGAGGTGGGGAAATTTCCGGCATCGCCGATCACAAAAATATTGGGGAACTGTTCGTTCTGAAGGGTGTATTTATGGACTTTAATAAAATCCATCTCATCGGCTAACCCGCTCCTGCCCGCCATCGGATCTCCCTTATGGACCGGGACTGTTACCAGGCAATCAAAGGGAACTTCCCGTTCATCATAAGAAACCAAAACTTTTTTCTCGTTGTCAACCCTTTCCAGATAAAAGTCAGGAATGATGTGTATGTTCTTTTCTTCCAGTAACTTTCCCAGGACTTTAGAGGCCCTGGGTTTGGTGAATGCTCCCGAAAGCGGGGTTACATAGCTGATATTAACTTTGTTCCTAAGCCCACGCTCCACAAAAAAAGCATCGGCAAACATGACAAATTCAAGGGGGGCAACCGGACATTTGATGGGCATATCTGCAATGTTCAATACCAATTCACCACCCGGCCAGGTTTTAAAAAAGTCGCATAAAGCCATCGCACCTTCGATGGTATAGAAATCGAAAATTTGTTTGTGCCATAAAGGCCCAAGAAGTCCCGGTGTCTCTTCCGGTACTACCCGGGTTCCCGTTGCGATGATCAGAAAATCATATTTTAACGCCTTCCCGTCATTCAAAACAACCTGATTATCAGATGCCCTGATGGTGTCAATTTCCTGAAAAATCAATTCAACCCCCATGGGCAGAAAATTCGCTTTTGGCTTCATGACATCCTCTCTGGAATACATTCCAAAAGGAACAAAAAGAAACCCTGGCTGGTAATAATGGGTCTTTTGATGATCAATGATCGTGATCTCCCACTCATCAAGCGAAAGCAATTTTCGAATTTTGTTGGCCATGATGGTGCCTCCTGTCCCGGCGCCTAAAATGAGAAGTTTTTTCATGCAAGGGTTTGTTTAATAGGGGTTAAAACAGGACAAATATAAATAAATACATAAAACAATATGTATTTCTATGATAAAATTAAAAACTTTTCACGCATCAACTCTATCATGTTTATAAAACTTTTCAGGAAAAGAGAATCCTGCTTACATGGCTATGCGAAAACCATGAAAGGTGGAATAATGAAAAAAATTCTGTTAAAACAAGAGGAACTATGCGATTCGTTGGTTTCAGCATAAGGGAGAAGCAATCAGGGCTTTTTCTCAGTCGTGTCAGATGGGGGCGTCTTGTCAGTCGGTTTATGAGGATCTTCGTCCATCCCATCAACTCCATCTTTGAAATTTTTAACCCCTTTACCGAGCCCCCTCATTAATTCAGGAATTTTTTTCCCACCAAAAAGAAGGAGAACTACCAGAGCAATGAGTAGCAGCTCTGTGGTCCCCAAGCCAAATATTAATAATATACCTAGGGTCATGATGCGGGATTTTGATTCATAATGATATACAAAGGTACAAAACTCCACCGGAAATTGTCAATGAGTTTTAAAAAAGAGGCAACAATCGCCATAACTCAGGAACCGGAAGCCGTTTTCCAGGGCAAACCGGTAAGCATCTTTCCATTTATCACCCGTCAGGGCAGCAACCAGCAACAACAAGGTACTCTGCGGCATGTGAAAATTGGTGATCAGTCCGTTGATTATTTTAAAATTATATCCGGGAACGATGATCAACTGTGTTTCTCCATGTAATTCATCCAATCTGTTTTGATCCAGGTAATGCAACAACGCTGTTAAAGATTCATCACGGGTGATCAGGCCCGAGCCGGGAACCTGATAGGGATCCCATTGCATAATATGAAAATTATCCCCGGTTTCTCCTTTCAGGATTTTCACTCCAAGCCAGAACAAACTTTCAAGCGTACGGGCGGAAGTAGTGCCCACCGCGATGACGGGCCGGTTCCGGCCCGATATGAGCCCTGCTATGGTCTGACGCGACACGATGATCTTTTCGCTGTGCATAATATGTTCCTGGAGGGTAGGAGAACTGACCGGTCGAAAAGTTCCCACACCTACATGAAGGGTTACCTTTGCAAACCGGCAGCCAAGTTGTTCGATGTTTTTCATGACCCGGTCGGTGAAATGCAGTCCCGCGGTCGGAGCGGCCACGGAACCTTCGTGCCTGGCATAGATCGTTTGGTAACGCCCCGCGTCGTCCGGAACCGTCTGGCGATGAATGTAAGGAGGCAATGGCACGGTACCGGCGGCATCCAGGACTTCGGAAAAAGTCATTTCCGGAGGCTCCCAGCGAAATGTAATTGCGAACCCCCCATCGCCCAGATTGCTGCCACGTTCAGCATACAAGATGCCCGGGCCTGACATCCCTTCCAATTCCATTTGGAGCAAGCCCGATCGCCAGCGTTTTACATTACCGATCAAACATTTCCAGACGCAACTGGCTTTTTCACGGAAAACGGCTTCCACTTCTGTCACCGGGGCAAGGGGTTCCAGACAAAAGATCTCAATGTGCGCACCGGTGTTTTTTTTAAAGATAAGCCTGGCCCGGATGACTTTGGTGTCGTTAAAAACCAGCAGACTTTCCGGTGGAATAAAACGACTAATCTCTGAAAAACGCGACTGGGAAATGATCCCGTTCCGGAGGATCAGAAGACGCGATTCATCCCTCTCGGACAAGGGAAATTGAGCTATACGCTCTTCCGGCAACGGATAATCAAAATCCTGAATACGGATCAAACCAGGATCAACCATGCTGTTTCACTGACCACATCAGTGTTTTTCAGAATTAAAAAAGTTGGGCTTATAGGTGATCATAACATAGGCAAATTGGGCAAATTTACTTTTCCCGACTTCAATTTTATTAAGGGTCTCCATGGTTGATGTAGGAAGAAAGAAACAATAAGCAGCGTTTAATTCGAGATTGGGGATTGGTTTATAAACATACATCAGGTCGATCTCGGACCCCAGGTCCGTTTTTACTTCTTTATAAGGCAGTTCGCCTTTTTTAAGACTGGTAACCCCAAGGTACCCATAAGGAATACTGAACCAGCGATAAGTTGCTTCAAGCGACATCTTATCGGTGAAGGACAGAGTGGCCCTTCCATAAAGGTCATTGAGGCCTGGGCTCATATTATCTTTAACAATACTGCCGAAAAGATCCATGTATCCGTATGACCGGTGGGAGGTGCCATAAAGGGTACTGAACCCTTTGACTTTTAATTTCATCCCGCTGGTATCCGAAAAATTGTTACCGCTCAACTGTTCCCATCCAACCATGAGTTTTAATTTTTTAATCGGTTGAAAACTAACCCAGGCCGTATAGAAATAGGAACTCAGTTTTCTCCCGTCGCGAATATGACCAAACTGGCAAAACCCGTTGAGGAAAAAACTCCATTTTTTCAATTCCAGTCCGGCAGTGCCTCCAATGGTTCCCCGCCCATACAGGGTATTGACAAAATCCTCGGTTGAAGATGTTTTGGTGGTCACAGGGAGTATGGTTGTCCCGATGATGGAATCATTCTGGTTATAAATATACAGGGTGTCATAAATGGTCTTTATTTTGGTTGTCGTGATCGAATATTTCTGGAAGGCATCGATAATCCCCAGATAAGAAAGGGTTAATTTTTTATCGAATACTTTAATGTTCCCATATAAATAACCCAGATACTTATAATTATTACGCATATTGTACGAGTTCAGGTAAGCGCTTGCCGGAGCGATGTTATTGACTGCAAACCCTAAATTTTCCCAGCATCCTTTTTCTTTCTGACCGATCTGGGCAATGACAATATCGTGGGTAGCTCCCCACATACTCCAGTTTGATAACCCAAACAAACGTTCGTCATCGTAAACCACTTCGGTACGTCCCACTTTAAGGCTAAAAGCCTTGGTAAAGTTGTATTGAAACCAGGCTTCAAAAATATTCACTGTGTTTTTTGTGATGGTGTCGGAAGAATAATAATTTTGTCCGAAAACCCAGGCGTCATTTAATGAGAAGCGGGTTGAGATCTTTTCGGTATTGTAGTCAAAGCTTAACCGGGCCCTCCCCAGGATAGTGGCATATGGGGTTTTGGAGGAATCGCGAAGCGACTGATAACCATCGCGAAATTCACCCCGCATTTTAAATTCACCGCCAATTTTGAACTGGGCAAACAGGTTACCGGAAAAGAAAATCACGAATAGAGGAAGGAAACATGTATGCAACAAGTTTTTTTTCATAATTAATTGATTTGTAATTAACTGATTAATAATATTTGCAAAAATAGGGAAAATAACCATACCGGTTAATTATCCGGGATTGTGAATAACAGGAAATAATCGGTACATTTGCAACAAAGGTTCGGCTTGAGCAGAAATCATTAAAAATGAATCTCCGTCGATATATACCCAATACTTTAACCACTTGTAACCTCATCTGCGGACTGTTATCGGTTACATTTACCCTGGAAGGGAATCTTGTTTTTGCCTCTCTCCTGGTTTTTATTGCTGCTGTTTTCGATTATCTTGATGGCTCCATGGCCCGGTTGCTCAAGGCATACTCAGAATTGGGGAAGCAACTTGATTCGCTGGCTGATCTGGTATCGTTCGGGATTGCCCCCGGAATCATCATCTTCAAGATGCTATCGGTGCATTGCGCAGGGAGCTGCAGTATGTTTGACAATTTACATATAACACCCTATATCGCCTTGCTCATTCCGGTTTGTTCAGCTTTACGGTTAGCTAAATTTAATATTGACTTGCGGCAGGAAGTCAATTTTATCGGGCTTCCTACTCCGGCCAATGCTTTATTCTTTGCTTCAATTCCCCTGGTATTGTATGTTCAGCCAGGTCTGTTCAGTATTCTGCCTTTGCCCGGGATCATCGCTTTCTTTTCCAACACCCGGATCCTTGTCATTTTAATTGTTTTTTTCTCTTATCTGCTGATCTCGGATTTCAGGATTTTTTCAATGAAATTTAAGACAATGAAATGGGAAGGAAACCAGTTGCGGTATATTTTTCTGTTAATATCGCTGGTCCTGATTTTCCTTTTTTTCATCAACGCGTTCCCCATCATCATCGCTTTATATGTTCTGATGTCAATTTTTTTCCACAAGGAAATCTGATGGGAGGGACGAAACCAGGTGGTTTAAAAAAGGGGCCTACCGCAATTCAAAGTTCTGTCCAAGATAAACTTTTCTTACATTAGGGTCGTCTGCCAATTCCTGACCTGTTCCGGCCCTGAGGATCGATCCTTCAAAAAGGAGGTATGAACGGTCGGTAATGGATAAGGTCTCGTGAACATTATGATCGGTGATAAGGACGCCGATATTTTTTTCTTTCAGCGTTTTTACAATGTGCTGAATATCTTCAACTGCAATGGGATCGATTCCGGCAAAGGGTTCATCCAAGAGGATGAATTTCGGGTCAACTGCAAGGCTCCTGGCGATTTCGCACCTTCTTCGTTCTCCTCCCGACAGGGTGATACCCAGGCTTTTTCTGACATGCTGGAGACCAAATTCATCAAGTAATGTTTCCAGCCTCTTTTTCTGTTGGTCTTTTGTAAGATGGGTAAATTCAAGGATGGCTTTGAGGTTATTTTCCACACTTAACTTTCTGAAAATTGACGCTTCCTGGGGAAGATAACTGATTCCCCTTTGGGCCCGCCGGTACATGGGTTCGCGGGTTATGTTGATATCTTCGAGAAAAACATCTCCAGCAAAGGGTTTGATAAGTCCAACAATAATATAAAAGGAAGTGGTTTTCCCGGCGCCGTTGGGGCCTAATAACCCGACAATTTCACCCTGATTTACCTCAATGGAAACTTCACTGACAACAGTTCTTTTATGGTATTTTTTAACGATTTTCTCTGTCCGGAGAATCATGGATCGCGGTTAAGCCAGTACAATAACGCGGCAAATGTAAGGAATTCCAAAGTTATGTAATATAAAATGAAAATCTTATCTTTGTTAAAAGTTTAAGAAGTCAAATGTAACTAAGTGACATTATGAAAAAATTTATTTTTAACCCGGGTTTTATTGCCGCTTTTTTAATATTGGCTATGGTTTCCAATCCGATATTGGCAAAAAAGTGGATTGTCAATGTTCAGAATTATTCTTTCACTCCGTATAACCTGACTCATGTTAAAGCGAAAGATACCATCGAATGGGTATGGCAGGAAGGAACGCACAGCACTACTTCTACTTCAATTCCTGAAGGGGCCGATTCCTGGGACAGTCCCATAACGCAGGCCGAACCGTCATTTATATATGTCCCTATGGTCAATGGCACTTATTTTTATCAATGTACCCAGCATGCCAATTCGGGAATGAATGGCACTTTTGTGGTTAGCGGTGCATCCGGAAGTGACGAGCTCGATGATACGGAAAACCTCGCTGTTTTTCCGAACCCATACAGGGATTTTTTAACCCTTAAATTGAGACCCGGAGTATCACCGGTGACAACGGTTCACATATACAGCGCCGGAGGAAATCTGGTCCGTGTTGTGGATTGTTCAAAGATGGCCGGTAATAGTTTCAGGATACCCGGGTCAAGCGAACTGGCGCGGGGAGTGTTTTTCTTTAAATTTACCGATGCTTCAAACCATGTGTTGATCCGGCGGATCATTCATGAATAAGCAGGAGGTTATAAAATCCCTTCCCTAAGGATATCGTGCAGATGAATGACTCCTATATATCTGCCTTTTTCAACAACCAGCAATTGGGTGATGTTGTTTTGCCGCATTAGATGAAGGGCCTGAACGACCAGGATTTCCGGATGAATGGTACGTGGCGCAGGGGTCATTATATCACCAGCTTTCAGGATATTGACATCGGTGTTTTTTTCGAGCATCCGGCGCAGGTCGCCATCGGTAATGATCCCCACTAGTTTTTTCCCTTTCAGAACAGCTGTAGCGCCAAGCCGTTTGGAAGAAATTTCTACGATCACAGTCTTAATGTCATCGTTGTATTGAACTTCTGGCGCCATATTATTGATATACAGATCACTGACTTTTAGATAGAGTTGTTTTCCCAAGGATCCCCCGGGATGAATCCGCGCAAAATCATCGGAAGAAAACCCCCGTGCCTGGAGTAGGCAGATGGCAAGCGCATCGCCCATAACCAATTGTGCTGTAGCGCTTGAAGTTGGGGCCAGATTATTGGGACAAGCTTCTTGTGGAACGGTGGTATCAATGATAAAATTAGCTTGCCTGGCTAAAAAGGAATGGGTATTTCCTACAATGGCGATCAGGGAGCTGCCATATTCCTTAAGGAGAGGGACCAGGACCTTAATTTCCGGCGTTTCTCCGCTCTTAGACAAACATATCACAACATCATCCTTTTGAACAATTCCCAGATCGCCATGGATCGCGTCGGCAGCGTGCATAAATATGGCAGGCGTACCGGTAGAATTAAAAGTAGCAACAATTTTTTGCCCGATGAGTGCGCTCTTACCGATACCGGTCACGATAACCCTGCCTTTTGATTCGAGAATCAGTTCAACACAATGTAAAAACTGGCGATCAACCGATTTTACAAGTCCTGAAATGGCTGAAGCTTCGGACGTTATCGTTTTGATTGCGACCGTTTTTAAATTATTCAGGTTTTTCAAAACGCTTTTTTTTAATAAAAAATTTGTTGGTTCAAGTGATTTGTAACTATATTTGTATATAGAGCAGCAATTTTATTAATGAATTTGCCTTGAACAAAAATACGAAAATTATTACGAGTCAAAAGATGACGGCCAAGAAGGATGAATTTAAGCTATTTGAAACATTAAAGAAAGTATTTGGTTATAGCAGCTTTAAAGGGAATCAGGAAGCGATCATACGGAATGTTTTAGCCAACAAGGATACTTTTGTGATCATGCCCACCGGTGGTGGCAAATCACTATGTTATCAGTTACCTGCAATGATCAAACCAGGTACTGCCATTATCGTATCCCCCCTGATTGCCCTGATGAAAAATCAGGTAGATTCCATCCGGAGCTTTGGGACCGACAATGATGTGGCCCATTTTATGAATTCATCGCTTACCAAGCAGGAAATCACTCAGGTCAAGCAGGATATTACCGACGGAAAGACCAAATTGTTATATGTCGCCCCCGAGACCATTACCAAAGAAGAGAACATCGAATTTCTTCAGGGAATAACCATCTCTTTCTATGCTATCGATGAAGCGCATTGTATTTCGGAATGGGGACATGATTTCAGACCGGAATACCGACGGCTGAGGCCCATTATCGATGCAATCGGCCAAAAAGTACCTGTCATTGCACTTACTGCAACCGCCACTCCCAAAGTTCAACAGGATATCCAGAAGAATCTCAACATGATGGATGCCTCTGTTTTTCTTTCCTCTTTTAACCGTCCGAATCTTTATTATGAGGTTAGGGCCAAAACAAAAAATGTTACCAAGGATATCATCAAATATATTAAGGGACAACCTGGTAAATCTGGTATTGTCTATTGTCTGAGCCGGAAAAAAGTTGAGGAACTGGCTGAGAGTTTTGTCGTCAACGGGATTAAAGCATTACCTTATCATGCCGGCCTCGATGCCGCAACCAGGCGACAGAATCAGGATAAATTCCTGATGGAAGAAGTAGAGGTTATTGTTGCTACCATTGCCTTTGGCATGGGGATAGATAAACCCGACGTCCGGTTTGTGATCCATTACGATATGCCCAAAAGCCTGGAGGGATACTATCAGGAAACCGGGCGCTCAGGGCGAGACGACGGGGAAGGGAACTGCATCGCTTTTTACAGTTATGACGACATTCAGAAGCTTGAAAAATTCCTCAAAGGCAAACCGGTAGCCGAGCAGGAAATCGCCAAACAACTGCTCATGGAAACCGTTTCGTACAGCGAATCATCTGTTTGCCGGCGGAAACAACTCCTGCACTATTTTGGTGAAATTTATACGGAGGAAAATTGTCAGAATTGCGATAATTGTATGCACCCTAAGAAAAAATTCGAAGGGAAACAATATGTTCAACTGGTACTCGAAACCGTTCTTGCCGTCAAACAACAATTCAAGAATAAACACATTATTAATATTATCCTGGGAAAGAACACCGCTACCATCAAGTCGTACAAACACAATAAACTTGGAGTTTTTGGTAAGGGATCCGACCGGGATGAAAAGTTCTGGAATGCCGTGATCCGGCAAACACTGATCGAGCGCCTGCTGACAAAAGATATTGAAAATTACGGGTTACTCAAGATCAGCCCCGAAGGGACCCAGTTCCTCAAACAGCCCTATTCTGTTATGCTCGTGGACGACCACGATTTCGAAAATCCGGAAGAAGAAGAACTTTTTGAAGCCCTGGGCGCTAAAAGCAGTACAGCCGATAAGACCTTGTTCTCCTTACTGAAAGACCTGCGGAAAGAAATTGCCAGAAAAGAAAAATTACCTCCCTTTGTCATTTTTCAGGATCCTTCACTGGAAGATATGGCCATCCAATATCCGGTCACTGTGGATGAACTTAAACAGATCACGGGTGTTGGCTCCGGGAAAGCCTTGAAATACGGCAAGCCATTCCTGGAGCTGATCAAGGAATATGTGGAGGAAAATGAAATTATACGCCCCATGGATATGGTCGTGAAATCGGTCATTAACAAATCAGGATTAAAGGTATATATCATCCAAAGCATCGACCGGAAAATTGCGCTTGAGGATATTGCTTTGGCTAAAAATCTTAACTTTGACGAATTATTAGCAGAAATAGAAAGCATAGTCGGTTCCGGTACCCGGATTGATCTCAATTATTATATCGAAGAGTTCATCGATCCGTACCACCAGGAAGAAATATTCGAATATTTCCGGAAAGCTGAATCCGATTCCATCACTGAAGCGCTCAAGGAAATGGGTGAAGATGAATATACGGAAGAAGAGATCCGCCTGATGCGTATCAAATTCATGTCGGAATTAGGAAATTAAACCCCAAACATTATGCAAGACGAAAATGTTGTGACTCCTGAACCTACTCAGGATATAGAGAAATTAAGTGTTCCTGAAAAAAAACCTTTCTTTCATTTTGATTTTAATACCCTTTTGGGATTGATCCTTTTAGTCGGTCTGATCGCGCTTTATATTCTTTTCTTTTTTTCCGGCAAATCGAAGGATAGCGGATTACAAGTCGCCATGCAGAAATCATCCGGTAAATCGTTATCGGTTGTTTTTGTCAACATCGACAGCCTTAATGCAAAATACGAGTATGTGAAAGTGCTTAGGAATGACCTGGAATCCACAGGAAAAAAACTTCAGGTCGAGGTGCTTTCTGAACAATCAGCCCTGGAAAAAGAAGCAGCTGAATTCCAAAAGCAGGTATCAGCCAATACGATCAGCGAAGAAAAAGCCAAAATCATATATGAAGAGCTGATGCAGAAACAACAAGCATTAATGCAGAAAAAAGATCAATATACACAGCTTGTCGCTGAACAGGAAATGAATATGAACCTGAAACTGGTTGACAGCGTCACTGCATTTCTGAAAAGGTTCAACCGTTCTTACGGATTTGACTATATCATGGGATATAAATCCGGAGGGGAGATCCTCGTTTCTAATGATACCCTTGATATCACGCGTCAGATATTGGATGCTTTGAACAAAGAATACGCTTCCCGGAAAAAATGAGAATATCGTTCCGATTTTGGATGATGGTCTTCCTGGCTGGTACCCTGCTGTTTTCATGTGGTGATCCAAAAGTCATCAAAGAGATACACCCGATTACCCCATCCGATTCACTGATCCCAAGGGAAAAAATGATCCAGCTTCTTAGGGATGCCCATATTCTTGAAGCAGCCCTGGTGCTGAAAAGGAATGAGGGAAATGAACAAACCAATTTAGCCGGTGAGTATTATCAGGGGCTTTTTAAAAAGTATGGGATCAGTCGGGAACGGTATGAGGCCAACCTACAGTTTTACCGTCAGGATCCTGAAGGGTTCGGGAAGATGTATGAGGAAGTAGTCCGTGAGCTGACCAATCGTCAGAAAAGCAACAATCAGGGGAAATAGTTATTGTTTGGTGTAGGTTGCTGTTGCATCGATCCGCGTTGCTCCATCATTAATGGTATAATTCCAGATGATTTTGGAATTACTGTAAATCCCTCCGCCATTGACAATCCAACCTTCTCCAATGGTCTGGTCCGGATCAAGTGTAATGGTCGTTCCGGATATCAAAGCTCCGGCTGGTGTCCCGGAAGAACCAGTATTGGCAAAATTATAAATAAACACGCCACTTTCCGAATTGGGGTCAGCAGAGATGGTCACTTCATACGAGAGTTTTGTCCAGACCTCACTGACGCTCCATTTCCCAAGATATTTTGCCCGCGCATTAGTCGGGTCTGAGTTGTTTCCTGTGTCTTTGGCACAACTTACAAACAAACATGATAACATAAATAAACACGGGATCGTGAAAGAAATTGATTTTTTCATGGTTGGTTCTTTGATATCAAAGGTACGGAAAAATCAGGAAATTCATAGACCAGCAGTTTCCATGATCCGGTCGGCCAAACGACTGGTCCCTAAACGGAACAGCTCAGGGTTGAGCCAGGTTTCCCCCAGCGTCTCTTTTACCAGCCAGTAATAATTCAAAGCTTTTTCGGGATCGGAAATTCCGCCAGCAGGTTTAATCCCGACTTTTTTACCGGTTTTCAGATAATGTTCGCGGATCACCTGGAGCATGATAAAAACAGCTTCCTCTGTAGCAGCCGGTGAGATTTTTCCTGTACTGGTTTTAATAAAATCGGCGCCGGCCCCGATGGCAATTTCACTGGCTTTAGCTATATTCTCCGGTGATTGAAGCTCACCGGTCTCAAGGATGACTTTTAAAATTTTTCCCCTTGTAATTTCACGCATAGCCTCGAGTTCGCGAAAAACAGTAGCATATTCTTTTGCAAGAAAAGTACCCCTGGAAATAACCACATCAATATCGTCAGCGCCTTCCTGGACAGCGAACCTGATTTCGTCGAGTTTCAATGACAAAGGCTGTTGCCCGCTTGGAAAAGCGGCAGCTACTGTGGCTACCCTGATGGGAGTCCCTTTTAGCGCTTGCCGGGCAGTTTCAATAAAAGGAGTATAAATACAAACCGCAGCCGGGTAAGAGAGCCCTTTTTCTTTGAACATCAGGGCTTTCTTACAAAGCTGTCTGATTTTTTCTGGATGGTCAGTGCCTTCGAGAGAGGTTAGATCAAGGAAAGATGACAATTCTTTCAACTCCATTAACAGGCTGGTTATGGGGGGACGGGTTGCAATAAGTCTGGATAAATCTTCAGAAAGCGTTGAAAGCGCGATCTTTGGGAACAAAGAAAATGAAAACATAAATCTTTTTTGACAGTCGATTAGAAACTAAAGCTGATACCCAGACTGGGCATCAGTGGCATCTGGTCAATCCGGGTATAAGATACGCGGTCGAAGTAGAAAATATTTTGCTGGTTCAGGGCATTGGTAACACTCAAGCTGATTTCAAGCTTGGTCGTTTTTCCCAGGTTGAAGATCTTCTTAAGATTAACATCGAGCCGGCTGTAATAAGGAAGCCGTCCCTGATCATAATTACCATAAAGAATGCCCAATTCTCCGTTACCGGTGACATAGCTTGTCCCCATGTTTTCGAAGGTCAGCATTTCATAGAATCCCCCGGTTTGTGTAAAGGGGAACCCTGACCCATAATTATACCGCACATCCAGTTCCCAGGTTGACTTTTTCCCGAAATAAAGGGTTCCAACCAGGTTCAGGTTATGCCTCCGGTCGTAAGGGGGTACAAAATCCATTTTGCCATCATTACGGTGGATGAACCCGAGTGAATAAGTGGCCCATAAATGGATCTTTTTCCAGTCAAACTTC